>Ga0123354_10016948_pt1 | contig 11412 bp, 4 predicted proteins | sample TergutLab28metaG_2_FD_97872 | JGI IMG/M metagenome (GOLD analysis project Ga0123354, IMG submission 97872) | Labiotermes labralis P4 segment gut microbial communities from Petit-Saut dam, French Guiana - Lab288 P4 | ecosystem: Host-associated > Arthropoda: Insects > Digestive system > Gut ... | reverse complement strand
TTTCTCTTTTATGGGTTATATCTTTTTTTGTTTTTTTTTTCCCCCCCCGGAAAAACCCCTCTTTTTTTTTCTCCCCCCCCCCCCCCTCCTCTCACACTTAAAGCCGATGTCTTCTGCCACCGTTTCGTTTGTATCTGATAATGATCCATTCTTTTAAATAGGCTAATTTTGCGCTGTTGGAATATTAGATAGAATAAACGCAGTAATTGTATTTGACGAGTTCTCTTTTGTAATGTACCTGCTTGGTGGTTTGAAGTTGCATCTTTCATATACGTAAAGTTGATTGAAGGAAGAAAGGAATATCCTACGTGCAATAAAAGAAAGGTCGCTGACTGGATTGGTCACATCTTGCATATGAACTGCCTTCAGAAAATCGTCATTGAAGGGAAGAAGGGATGGGAGGACGAGGAAGAAAATGTTATCAGCTACATGACGACTTTAAGGAAAGGAGACGATACTTGAAATTGAAAGGAAGCGCTAGATCGCACACTCTGGAGAACTCGATTCGGAAGAGACTACAGAATGAATGAATGAATGAAGTGTGATTTTTTATTTCTATGTACAGTTGAATGTAGTATGTTGGTATCATATCTCTGTTTTACATTTACTGCTTATTTTTGGTCCAGTTTTTAGTTTCATAAGCATGCGCGCGCGCGCGTGATATACACGGTCCGAAGGAATTACTCCTTTTTCATATGCTTGTGAAATCGGAATGGATAGTAAAAATGTTTTGTGATGTATACCAACCTATTATTGCAACGTTAAACACCCGTGATAGTCACAGTTTTTAGATATTCATTTCACATTTTAAGTGGCAGCCAACTTAACCTGTTTTTGGCAGAAATGAATGCATTGCTTTGGTCCGTTATTAAATACCGCAACCTCCGCTTACTAAATTGTGCCACGTTTATAATCCAGTTGTTTGATAGTTATTTCGGTTGTTAAGTCTTTCATTCTTATCATAGTAGCGTGTCGTGTATGACTCATGTCATGGTACATAGAGAAATAGCAACTATGCTTTGGCATACTAAATTATTGACATATGGACATGGGCCAACTTCACTTCAGATCTGCTGTCATTCATTATTTGTGTTATTGGCTGCCGGTGAAGACATCGTCTCTGAACGTAATAAGGGAGAAAACTTGTGTTTGGAAATGTTACAGAAACGTATAATAACTCGTAGAACACCTTTCAAGTTAATGGATTCATTATAAAGCAGATAATCCCTTGTTTATTTTCGTAGTTCTGGGAAACGCGCTTATACTAGTTCATCTGTAAATATTTGAACAGTGCTACGTCATTTGGTTATATTTTGCGAAACACAAACAAATACATTCTTCTGGTTTTTTTTTTTTTGAAGAGTGAAAACAGTGACCGGGAAGTGAAAATCTGCCTGCAATTGATACAACTTTTAATCAAATGAATACATGCGAAGGGTCGGTGTGTTTTGTTTCGCCAGCATTTATTAAACCGTGCATTCCGTGTATATTTCCTTCTAGTACGATTTATGTAGACAGCCAAAACAAGAAAATTGTGTGTATGGAATTTAACTGCACGACAGTCTACTGCGTGAACCAAAAGACGTCACATTTGACCGTTACACTGCAGGAGGAAAAAAAAAACCCCCCAAGTTTCAGATGCTGAAAAAGTTTAAATGTATTTTGATATATGTAAACGGGTTCTGTCATTACAACTTTCTTATTGACAGTACTTTATGTCATTTCTTCGATTTTGCGTCTTGTTTATTGGACATTCGTAATTTAATATATCTCGGCTTCGTTAGGCAGATGGTTGATTTCATAACTATTACTTTGACCCTACGTTTTGTAGTCGTGGTCTAGTGTTATCGTTTCTGCGTCGTATTCACGAGTCTCCTGTTCGAATTATTTCCCATGTTGTCCTTTCCTCCCTCCCTTCCCCCTCCGCGTCTATCCGGAATAATTACTGCTCATGGCCGATCTGCTGTACTGTATCTCATTTGACGGTGCATAATCTTTGAAGTATCCGTACAATAAGAACAAACAGGATGCACTATTTACTTTCAATTTATTTCAATAATTAACCTCTACATGTTTCGAGCAGGCTTACTGCTCATCATCAGGAGGTACTACTCTGTATATACAGCATTTGGTATATGTCATGCGTTTTTGTTGACTGGCTGCTGGCAGGATCGGGATGGATCCTGCCAGCAGCCAGTCAACATAAACGCGTGACATATACCAAATGCTGTATATACAGAGTAGTACCTCCTGATGATGAGCAGTAAGCGTGCTCAAAACATGTAGAGGTTAATTACTGTAATAAATTGAAAGTAAATAGTGCATCCTGTTGGTTCTTATTGAACGGATATATCACGATGCACGGTCAACGAAACATTAAATCTTTGAAGTGTCGTTAACCAATGCAGAGTACAACAGTTTTCATTCTGTTGAGTTAACGTCTGTATAAATTAAGTGAATTCCAGTTCAGAGTGATTCTGTGTTAAATTATAATTGTTTTTACAGACAATTCAGAAATAAAAGATTCCCTTTTTTTTTAAATTTTAGTCCGCCATGTCGTTTGTGTGAATCCCCCACTGTTGATGGACATGTGAATTTCAATGCGATAATTTAATTTCAATTCCAGATTCGTACTCTGTTGCCGTAAGTTAATTGTTGCGGTTATATCATTACATGTTTGCCTCTATATTTTTAGGAATGCTGAGAAGCAAGAGAAATAAGGTTTAGTTCCATGTGGGTGTTGCCAAAATTCGCTTTACCATGAAGAAAACTATAATGCTCTAGTGTTACTAACTGTATCCGAGAAAAGCCAGTATTCGCATCTGAAACGTGTTTATATATATGCCTGTCGTTCGTATTTGTACATTTCAGCAATGAGGTCCCGAATTCGGCTGTTGTAGGCGCATGGTATTGTGTTGCAATAATGAATCGTAATCTGAGGACATAACAGCGCCACCGATGTTATTTCCGTCGCCGAGCGTTGTCAAAGGTGTGTCGAACAAAATGGCAGACATTTCGAACAGCTGCTGCAGTACGTTAGTCTTAAATGAATGCCTTGACACGTGTGTAGCTTCTTCGGTAAAGCGACTTTTGAAACGGCCTATTGTGTTGATTCTGTGAACTGTTCTCGTTTGACCGAACAGAATACGAATTAACTGCTGGTTGTTTTGATTCCTCTAATGACAGTAACATGACAACGCTTGATTTATGCTAACCGGAAAGAGTACCTATTTTTGGCATATTACATATTGAGAAGTATAAGTGGCAATCTGTATGACAGCCATCCCTTTGTTTTCATTACTAAATAAACTACACTTATTGAGTTGAACACAATAGAAATCTTATAAATGAAGGTATAATAAAATCCAAGTGGCACTCCAGGTTTTATTATATCTTCTTTTTTAAGATTTTTGTATTTGCATGCCAGAGAATGGCCTAAGTAAAGGCTGAAACTTGTAGCACATGTGTAAAGGCACAGTTTTAATCGAAATAAACCTGTGTTGTGTTCGACTGAATGAGTGTAGTTTATTTGAAATTAGCGAACAACTTTTCTGCGTACATACAGCGGAGAACGATATTACGGAGATGACTATACCAGTTAGGTTGTCTTAATTGTCCTGATGGTAAGGCCTGCTCTCAAGTTATTGCCCTTTGGGACCTTTTTATCTCGCCTTGATAGTTTAGTTCTTATTTTAATCGAATCTATGTCAAAACAGTCAAGGACTTAGATTGCATTTGTTAGTCCATACACTTATATATGAAAGATTACTCATACTGAAACATTTTACCATACGTTCGTTGAATTAAAACTGAAATTTGGGCTATCTGTGTTCGTATTTGATATTATCACAGTCAGAAAGAATTATACTTGAAGTAGGGCGTGCTGTACTGATACTGGCCTTTGCTTCCTTACGTTTTAGAGGCATATGTTCAATGTGCGTCTTTGCTTTTGGGTACTTTGTTTTCCTTGGGAGGGTTACCAACCCATCCGCAAACCCCCATACTTTGAGGACCAGTTTGACAACACCAGACTCCCGAAACAACCCTCACCTACAAACCCCGAGGAAGAAGGGATCGCGGACGCCCCACGAAACGATGGCAACGCGTCGATGCCGGAACAGGTCAAACGACCTAATTCATGGAGGAAGATGATGATGTTGTTCAATGTGTAATTTCGGTTTTTGAGTGTTCAGACCTTGAATAATACAGTTAAAACATGTAGGTCTTAAGAAGGGATGAAAACATCGCAAGACACAGGTACAGGTGCTGTGGGTTATATGCGTGATGTGTTAATGTTTGCATGAAAATATTTTCGATGTATTTCCATATGTTGGCCTATATACAGCTTACTGTCGATTAGTCGGGGTAATGGTGGGGGGGGAGGGGCGAGTGGATAGTTGAGAAACACGGACGATCCAAAACATACTGGATGATTCAGGAGGAGAGGTTAATGTTTTGGGAGGTGTCAGTATCAGTATGGCCAGCAGTTTAACGTTTTGAATATGCGATCTGCATAATGTTTCATTATATAGAAAGGTTTGAAGTCTTCGCCAGATATTACTAGGGTGATGAAATCAAGGAGGGTGAGATGAAAGGGCCAGTGGCACGCGTGGGGGAGAATAGAAATGCACAGAGGATTTTGGCGGCGAAACCTGAAGTGAATGGAGCGACTTGAAAGACATATTCTTACATGAGAGGGCGGTATTGGAGTGGATCTTAAAAGAAGTAATATTGAAGGGCGTAGAATGGATTCATCTGGCTCGTGGATAAGACAGGTGGAGGGCTGTTGAGTACAGGTAATAAATACAACATTCGGGGAATTTAGTTTGTCAGGGAACAATGCTGTGTGGAGTTACGTAGTTTTCATGAAACATGTTGTCCTCCATACTTTCTGCAGGCCCGCAGTCGATATTCGTATTTCTGCACCACTGCATGTGTGAGTAGAATAATAGCTTAACCATACGTTCTGCTTCCTATGGAAAAATAAAATACTTGCTTAACACAATAGTTAGAGGCTAGTGGGAGTGATGACGTTTGAATTTGACTATGTTTTGCGTGTTTATAATGTAGTGAGTCGAATAGCTGCGGAGTGTTTCAAATTTCTTGTCTTCCAGTGGAGGACCCCCTAAAATAATTTTTCATATGCCAATGAACCCCTACCTTTTAAAACGAAAGCAAAACAAAGAGGCTGGTCGTAGCGCACGGAGATTTTTCCACTACTACCAACTACCGGGAAAAATTCTCGCGATATTTCTAGGGGAATTTTTATTTTTTTTTGCGGTACATCAGAGTATTTTTAATTATTTCACCATCTGTCGTGGAACCCCCAACGAAGTTTTGTGGAATTGTGGTTGGGAAACCATGGCCTAATGTAAAGGTACTGAGAGGTATGGTTTGTTTACATAGCTACAATCACAGAAGGCAAGACCACACATGGAAGGTGTCGGGACTTTTTACTGCCGACGTGAATGCACGCGTCGTTTTGACCTTCGCACTCGAAGTACTTCCTGCGTTACCGCTTCTGAGTACACACTTTCCATGTGTCTCTAAAAATGATTACTGCCTCCCCAGATGGACAGCATTATGAATACAGTACACGGAGTGATTTTTTATCACCGGACTGGCACTGGGATGTGGGCGACATCGGTCGCTATGCAGCTATGATATCCTGTTTACGGCTAGCAGTCCAGCAATATAAAATACATTTTGTTTGACAGGTTCACGTACTGGAAACCTACGGGTATTCAGCCAGCTTCCACCGCCTATACGTGAAGAATTTTCTATACACAGGGGAAAAGCAGTAAGGGTTGGCGCGGGCGGTCCGGCACCCCCAGGAACCGGAGTCCAAGGGCGGCAAAATGGGGGCTAAAATATAAATATATTAGTGAAAAAAAATCGATTTTCTGCACTGTACGTATTTTAAATTATTGAGCCAAATTGAAGGAAATTAAGTAAATGATAGTGATTTTAAAAAGTTGTTATTTCTCTTATGATCGGCAGCTGTGATTACTCCCGCTGGGCGCCCGAAAAATCTAACTACGGCACTGTCTGTACACCCATGATTGTGTAACTTCTGATTCACTTTGGACTCCTAAGTAAGCCTACGGGTTAGTTGTAGTTATTCCCGAAACGGTGTTCATACTGCAGCGAAATAACTCATTAGTAATTAGTACGTGGCTAACGGATTAGAAATGCAGAATTAATCGTACTTGCAGCACTTACACGTTCCACGCTTTCCTCAGGCGCACCTTGTGTGTATCAGGGCCACGACTTATTGCTTAATAAAAGGTTACGTAATAATATCGTTTTGCATTGATATGTACTAGTAATGTTTTTGTTCGAGGGCCTGAAAGGTACAGGATTACTGTGAGATCTTTGACGTTTAGACTTGTGTTACTTAACTTTCAGAATATCTGATGCAGCTTGATGGGCCCACGTACTGAAATTATTTTAACAGAATTTAAGACATTGCGTAATACAGTTAAAGTTTCGTTGTTTCGGGTTAGGTCCTTAAATTAAGTGGCTGGAGTGACCATGATCGTATTGTGGATGATTTTTTTGGTCTATTCTGGGGCACGCGGTGACACAGTTGGTTGAGACACTGTGCTACAAAGTTGCGGGTTCGATTCCCAATGGTGTCATTGGAATTTTTCATTCACATAATCCTTCCGGTCGCACTGTGGCCCCGGGGTTTACTCAGCCACTAACAGAAATGAGTACAGGGAATATTGGGGGGGGGGGGGGGGGTGTTGTAAAGGCGGCCGGTGCGTAGGGCTGACAACCTTACCACCGTCACGTGCCGATTGTCTTGGAAGCTGGGAACCTCAGCCTCCTGGAACACTCAGGACCTCTCCAGGCCTGTAATGGCATTGCTTTACGTATATTGGTCTTTTCTAATCAATCGTCTGTTGAAGTTTCCTCGTGTATTGCAGACGCAGTTCTGTTGCTGGTAGAGCTGGTCAGAAATAGGTACAGGTATATAAACTATACCAGGAATTCACAGATTTTTAAAAAAATTGTAGGCACCAAATCAAAATTCTGGCCTCCGGAGGACTTACTAACATGAAGCGTGTTCCATGCTCAGGACCCACGAATATTAGGCGTCACCGTACAAAATTTTGTCGTCCGAGATTTGTGCACCCCTGCAGCAGACTCTAGGTTCATAAGTTGATGAAGAATTGAACGGTAGAGATATTACATTATTTTTTCTTGTGTGTTTTCTTTTTTGAATTTCACCATATCGGTAAATTTTTCAAGTTCCATTTACTAATGAATTTTTTTTGTAAGGTCTTCTATCAACTTAAAATTTCTCAGGTTCACTTTTCTGGTACTTGTGGTGGTGTGGCGTTGAAAACTTTGAATGTCGATTTGCAACAAATAACATGAGGTTTGCGCCGAGTTTCATAAAATTTATCAGGGGTTCAAAAGTTGCTGGGAAGACACCATATCACAAATACAACGTCCATATTAGCCTCTCCGCACACGTGAGCTTTTGCACATTCACTGTTATGATTTTACGAAGTCTCATTTGCCCCAATAAATGACAGATGACCATAATCTGTAAAATGCAGTGTATTTTGAAGAGGGGGTTATGCAATGTCTTCCAAAACGTCCTTGTAGGTTGGAACCATACTTCGGCTGTAGTCTGTATTACGTCATATTTTCAAAACTAGCAACAATATTATAATGAACTATGTGTTCTGCTGAGGCTAGCTGGAATGATTGACGGCAGACAGTGAATAATGAATTGTTCCAGCAGCTTAGGGGCTCTTTGTGAGGTAAAAACTCTCTCTCCATAGGAAGGCCTCTGATAAGTTAAATTTTACCCTTTGCTTAGGCACCACTGCGTAAAGGCGTATGTGGTAGTGAAGGTATCATCCCACGCATTCTTATCCTCAGCACCAGGAGTTGAAAAGTCTGTTTTACTCCCCGGCCGCTTTACCCCAAAGGAGAGAGCTATTAGTGCCCATTTGAATTCTGATATGAAATTTGCACATTTGCACATCACTGCCACATGTTCCGGCTACCTTAGCATAGCCATCGTGAGGCTGTACACAGAATTATGAAAAGTAAAATATTTACATAAAAGGCGTGGTCGAAATTTCCTTTTTTGTAATTCTGTGTACAGCCAGATGATAGCTACGTTGTAGTAGCCGAAACATGTGGCTTTGATGTGCAGAATACATGTTGTGTATTTGTCTCCGTTATATATAAAATGAACACAACGTTGGTAACATACCTTAATATTGTAGATGCCAATCAGTCATGTATCCACCAATTTCAGAATTTAAGAAGGAAATTATGTAACAACTTTCATGTAAATAATTTTCTTTTCGTAATTTTGTGTGTAACCTGATGATGTATACGTTAAGTTAGCCGAAACATGTAGCTGTGATGTGCAAAATGTATGTTGTGTATTTGACCGAGTGTCTCCATTCTGTGTAATCTGAACACAACGCGAATGCCATACATTAAAATCGAAATGCATTTTATAATGTCGATTGGATTGAACTGGCTGGGGATCGAATCAAAGAGTTAGTTAGCATAGTTGAAATTTCGTGTTTTCATAACTAAAGTGATGAAGGCCGAGGAATTTATTTCATTAAAAATTTTGTAATTTATTTTGAAAGTTAGGCTAGAAAGCATTACGTAGTGTGCAAGTTGTTCTACCCTTCGTTGTGTCTGTGTTGGTATCACTGTTGTGCATGCATGCTCATACGACATCAAGAAAGGCTTCCCTCGAAGTGTTAAATTTGAGATCTGTTTGGACACTTGTTTCAAAATGTCGGTCGTCAGGGGTTTGTGAACGTGTGTTGGATGATTCCAAAGTTGGAAGCTGCAGGTCAGTCTGTGTATGAGATACTACGATACGGGTGAAGTGAAATCTCCCTCAACAGATAACCTCCGTTTGCTTTTTCTTTTACAAGATATGTCATGCTGTAGTTGTGTTTGCAGTAGTCGTAGTTGTATATCTACGTGTGGCAAACATTTCGAACAAACTAATTCGGTGACAGCTAACCAACCTGCCAACAAATTGCGTGTCTATCTTGTATATATTCCTTTAACCAAATTTCGCAAGTCATGTGCCCTGACTTCATATTCTATGAAAATCCGCTCAATGCAGCCGAGTTGATATACGTACGTGGACAAATGTACAGACATGACAAAGCTAATAGGCACTTTTTGCGGCTATCCGAACGCACCCAAAAAACCTAGAAGACATTTTCTGTTACCGAAAAACTTTTAGTCCAGAGATTATGTAAAGAAGACATTGAAATTTATCTTTTTTAAGGCGCTTTCGCAAAATTGCGAAAAGCTTAGACATGTCTGCCCGTCCCTCTTTCTTGTCTTTCCGCGTGGGAAGGTTAGGATCCCACTGGACGGATTTTTATTAAATTTAATATTGAGGATTTTTCGAAAACCTATCGAAATAACTCAAGTTTGATTAAAATGTGACAAGAATAATGGGTACATTACGTTAAGACCTATGTACATTTATGACAGTATCTCGTTGAAAACTTCATAGAATGAGAACTGTTTCCATCGAACTTTGTAGAGAGAATTAAAACACACATTTTTGTTCAATATTTTTTTTCGAAAGTAATATCGTTTGTGAGGTAACGTGGAGGAATATGGTAGAATCAGAGAGGCCACGGATGACAGTACGGTAGAACTCCGTTTATCCAGATATGCAGAAAATCCGGGTAATTGGATTTTTCTTTGAAAATAGGCTACTTTGGCGGTTTGAAGTGGAAAAAAATTTCTACAAACGGCTCTTTTAGGCTACATATTTATTTACGTGCAAATAAAACATTAATATGTAATTTCTTGTGTGTGTTTGACAAATTGGGGAAAAATATAAGCCATAAAAAGACGTATTGTGAAAACGTTTACCCGAAGGGCCTAGCCGATCCGGATAACCAACGTCGGGATAAGTGGGGTTCTACAGTTTCATTACGGGGAAGAGAAGTTTCGACTTGCATGCAGGATAACTAAGTCAAGAATACAGACACACCGTCATAATATTTAATACTTTCTTTTGTTCGTCAGCAGTACGAAATATTTTGTTGCACGACAACAGTACAAAGGGAACACTTTATTGCATTTCCTTGGCACCACAACACTTTAATATTGTTGACAGCCACATCTACGTCAAAAATAATAAAAAGAGAACGTATTGCTGTGCTTCCGTGGCAACAATGTTTACGCGAACGCGCCACAATGTAACGTTGTACGTACATTGTTTGACCTGTTTTTTCCCCCCCAATTTTATATAGATCTAGATTGGAACCCAAATTTTAATAAAATATGTATGGGTGTGAACTCAGATGCCAAATGAAAACCATACCAGCTGTCTACAGCAGCAACGAAGGCAATTTGAACGCATGTTACGGACGTGCGTGTTTGGATTCTTAACGTGACATTTTTCTTTAGAAAAGGTTGGGTACTGTGACGTAAAGTAGGGTACTACCCCCTTTCTTGCCCAGCCCTCTTAATTTATAGTTTAGGATAATTTTTCCATTCGACCGTATAAAATGACGTCTAATAAATCATCGTTTAATAAGTTAAAAAGAAGGACGGCAGTGTATGAAATATTTCGGTTGGGGGGTCATTATTCTTGTTTAGTACTTAGAAGTGTCCACTTTCGTTATCTGCCGGATGCCACGCTTTTCCTCAGTTTCTTTTGGTAAATACACTGTGACATTTTTCTTTTACTTCATTCAAAATTGTTGGTTGAAAATCCCGCTCTCTTCCGATGGTAAATAAGATATAGGGTAAAGGTAAAGGTCCGCAATAACATGTTATTGGCGGCACAGCGTGGGAATAGAGTTGTAGCTGTACTCATTCTTAACCTTGGCTGTAGATTGGCATGAGTGGTCAGCGTCACGCTCCGACCGCTTTACCCCTGGGAAAGAGCCCTGGTATCCATTATAGAGGAGGCTGTGTGGGGCCCCGGCTGGTCTGGACGGATGTGAATAAGACAAAATCTTTTGCCCTCACCTGGTTTCGGACCCTGTCTCATCCAGCTCTTAGCGATTCGTTGTGCCGACTGCGCTGTTATGGCTCCCTGCTGTATAGACTCTGCAGGTATGAATGTGTTGAACTAAGGACCAACCAGAAATATCACCGTTAGGAATGGTTGAGAACGTCTCGCTGCCTGCAGTGATTATTATCTGAGACAAGTGGATAAGTGGATTTATCATGTAAGGCGTAGGGAGACACCATGTAAATCGTCAGAGTGGATGCTACAGTCGGAGAGTGTTGTTTGGTGTCAACTCTTCTGCCCCGTGTAACCAGTGAAATACTGGTACTGTAGGGTTCGGAAGGGGGGGGGGGGGGGCGGAAAAATTCGTACCCCCTGGTAGCGGGTTTGGCACCATTTAAACATGTGATTTATTTGTGGGAATGCAT
>Ga0123354_10016945_pt1 | contig 11413 bp, 9 predicted proteins | sample TergutLab28metaG_2_FD_97872 | JGI IMG/M metagenome (GOLD analysis project Ga0123354, IMG submission 97872) | Labiotermes labralis P4 segment gut microbial communities from Petit-Saut dam, French Guiana - Lab288 P4 | ecosystem: Host-associated > Arthropoda: Insects > Digestive system > Gut ... | reverse complement strand
GGGGTTAATGTTTCATTTTTTTTAAGCTGGTTCTTTTTTACACCCAATTGGAAGTGTTTGGGCAAGTGGGAAACCCCCCCCCCCCCCCGTTTGTGGTATGGGACTGAATTTTAAATTAAAACAGTGCGCGAAAACATCGTCAAATTGTGTATTATGTACGTTAAGAACGCCCAGCAAATCGTCTGCGTGCACTGTTCAGGTGATACCAGTATTAATTGGTACGGTTGGAAAGTCCAAATTTAAGATAATGTGATTCACTGCTTCGTGCTAATGGAGCAAACTGAGTGACGCATATTGGCAATGGCAAGAAGGTTTTTTTTTTGGTAGACTTACGTAATCGTTAAATTTAGTTTGTTTCGGTGGGAATAAGAAGTGGTCGTACACGACGCTGTCGACGGCAGGCATTATTGCTCGTGGGACTAAAAATATAGGCATATCACCGTAAATATAAATTGTGTGTTTGGAACATACAAACGGTATCGTATCTTGGGTAGATGAAATTACTGGTGACGTCTTCGCATTTGTTATTGATTGAGTCTATTAACGTCCGTTCGTGTAGCCTGTATACACATAGGCGCATGCAACTGACTGCGGTCATGGCCATTGACGGATATTTGCGATGTTCCAGTGGCCGCAGTTCTTGCATATATCCAACGCAACAATAAAGTAATGTTAACTCGATCAGTGGATATTACCATGGGTACGCGCTGGATGTGTAGCACTGGTGGAATAAGGAACAAGTTTGGTGGAAAACACCGCAGAAATTAGTCAGTTGGAAGACAGGCCGAGTTGGAGGGGTGATATTACAATAGATCAAGGGCTAATGTGAATGGGTACAAAGTTAAGTAGTTGATTGTAGGCGTACTTCGCGTAATTTCAGTATTCTCACTTACACCTGGTGGCGACACTAAGAGGTGGCATTAGACAGAGGTGCACAAATGTCCCAAAATCTATGAGCCGGGTCAATTCTAGGCGCCAGAAATGTGACATGTAGGGTTTCATGCTAAGGATCCCCAAATATCAGGCGTCATCCTACAAGTTGTAGTCGCCATGGCGATCTGGCTTCCGGGTTTTGTGCCTTCCTGGCATTGCAATATACATTACGAAGCTCATTGTTTCATAATATTTTAATTTTCCCAGTTCGTTTCTCCTGGTAGTCCTACATTTCGGATAGCTTTATTTTCAAACACTTTTAACTGTTGATATGTCGGTAAAATGTAATATTTACTCAGTTCAGTGATGTCGGTGACTGAAAAAATATGCCGCGCACACAGCCTGGGTCCATTTCGTAATTCGGATTTGTTTAGAAATGTGTCACATGTTAAGTAACCACATTTTAAGTTAATTCATACCCAAGGTTCCACAGATTCCACTCAGAATATACAGAAGCAGTAACGAGTATCGAAAACGTTTTTGAGAGAAATCTAGCCTTGCGATGGAGGAAATAAGAAATGCATGCGCAGTTGTAACTGGGAAAAGAACTGGTAGGTACCCATGCCTAGACATGGGAGTAATACTAATAGGGATTATAAAGAACCGCGGTTTAGACTGGTTTGTTCATGCGCTAAAGAGGCTAACGAATTCATGTCAGTTTACACGTATATTTATTAACACTGTTGCAAATGACGATTTTATCTGCTTGTGGTTATCGCGTATCTTGTCTGTATCAGTTACTGTATGTGTAAAACTCCTCATTGACATGTCTGCGTTACTGAGTATCTGTAGTGCTGATAAGAAATTGTGGATCAGTGTAACGGAACTTACGGTTTACAAAAAAAAATAACAGAGTTGGGGGACATTAAAATGATACGCGAGCCTTCGACGCTAATCTTTCGTTGATGGGATCATTGCCTGCCATTCATCGTTTTGCCAGTTTTATCATTTTATATTTTGACGTTTCATTTGCTTTTAGGGAATACGGTAAAAAGTGGAAAGGTAAACTTGTGTACGTGCACCCTACTCAGTTTCATCCTCTTTGATGAAGCCATTCATCATGTAATTTTCTCCAGTGTCCTGTTAACTTCCCTTCTTTTAAGATCCAAATATTCCGCTCTCTCTCTTCTCCAGCGCCGTCAATTTGTATTTTCTTCCGCAAATTTTAGAGACCAGGTTTCACATTCAAAAAATAGCATGTAAAATTACATTTGTATGAGTGGCCCGTATGTTTTTGTCCTTACGTTTCAAAATTGCGCACGTGAAGACAAAAAACAGTCGACAGATTGAAAGGCAGCAGGCATTCACCGAGCATAATCAGTTCTTCATATTTCCGTGAATGCAACTTAGATTTCTTAGTTTCGCTGCGAAATGCTAGAAATTTGCCACATTTCAAAAGGTTTATGAGCTGTCATTATGTTACGACTTAATCTTGCTCCGTTATGCACAGGTGTATAAATGGGGTTTCGCACTTCTAGGTTCTTGCCCGGCATAAGTTGATATTTGGTTACCGACTTTTCATGGGAAACATAACGGTCCTAGTTTCAGAGGTTAAGCATTATTCTTGGACTCTTTGACTCTTGAAGATTCGACCAATGTGTTTTCCTGAAACGTTGGTAACTAACTACCATCCTCCGCCGCATCACATCCCGGAAGATCGACGACATCAGTTACACCGCGACTAAGTCTCGTAGGAATACAGACATCCGACAAACGGACAGCTGAGTCCATGACTGCTTTCAAAACAGTGCGTTACAGTATAAACGATCAACATGCATTTTTTATGCTACAAACACAACACTCGAACACTGTACGTTCATTTATTTGCTTTTCTACGACTTGTATCGGCCGCTATATTCGGCCATCATCAGGCAGAAACACAAGTTCGTGATCGGAAAAGTTTGCTACGGAAGAGACCTTCGCTAGCGATACGAGATGTTCAGCAAGCCTGGATAGCCATACATGAAGACCCATGACGCAATAAAAGAAAACTTACGGCACATATAAAACCCATCACAGTACCAGCGTCAGACATAGCCAGTTGCGTGGTTCGTATCTATCACGTGTAGACGAATAAACATATAGGAATCTCATCCTCAAACTGTGCACCACTTCTGGATTTTAATTACATTTTAACTCGTATTAGATGTGTTTATTATTCCTTTATTGGGAATAGTAGCTAATTTGTATATTTTATCACACTAATTATGAAGGAGTGGCCTCTTCCATAGCATACTTTTCTGATTGTGTACTTGTGTTTCTGCTTGATGATGGCCGAATAGAACGGCCGAAACATGTAAAAAGTAAATAAATGCATGTACAGCGTTCGAGTGATGTGTTTGGAAAAAATCAGCATTGATTAACTAGCACAACGGGATGACGTTACTGTAAAAAACATTAAGACTTTATTGTCCACCCCTGCCTCAGCGATTCGTGGTCCGTTGTCAGGGCGTACTGTACCTAGCAATCACTTCACTGTTGAATAGTATGGATGTACTGACATACCACGTATTTCATGAGGTTGCGAGTGACAGAAATGACGTATCATTCACTTCATATGAAAGGTAACGTGGCATCAGACATAACAAGAGGCATTTTGTCGAGTGATGATGATGACGGCACACCGTATGCACAAGACTCGCCGTTAACCACATCATGATTGCTCTCAAAACAGAAAATTTATTGTCGAATTCCTCCAATCTACGAAACTCGTTACACTCGCAGTAAATGGTTTCTGTCGAACCTTTAAGGTTGAACCCACACTGGTCGAGCAAGACTGTTCAGAGATTCTCCGAACCTATTTACATCACATAAAGTCATAAAGAGTCAACCCACACCAATCGAAGGAAACAATACATCTGCTCGGAGTTGGCTCTATAAGCTACTTAAACACCTGACTGGTGCAGTGACATCCCAGTGATCCAGAAACGTATCCTGGTAAATGACTCGTATTAACCCAGGTGAGTGGAGTACTGGTAATTTTAAGTCTGTATTTAACGAGACCAGGGGTGCAAATGATGCTTTTAACTTTGTCTACATGCGTTTCCCCATTAAAACCACTGGTGTCTATACATACACACCAGGTGTAACACCAAAACCTCTGCGTTTTCTCTACACATTGTTTGTTTCGTGTAATTCTTACTGCCAAGCTGCTTTCACGCGGGCCACGCAGTTTCTGGCGACGGCCAGACCACTAGGTTTTGGTGGAGCTTTTCTGACTAGAGACTAACGAAAGTGGCTGGGCGACAGGCACTGTGGCTGAGCAGTGGCTCTCCCCGTCAGCAGCTGGGGCAATTTCTTGTGGCTGGACCACTGGAATAATACACAGTCGAACAACATCTTTTACGCTAATGATAGCAGTGTCCAAATAAATACACGCAGTTTGTGTGATGTGGAAAGATTCGTCGTAGAAATTTGGGCCGGCGCTTGACGTCGGAACTACGCGTGTCCTGCCAAGCCAGCATGTGTATGGCTGGGACCCTATTGGTTCATCCACTCGGTTGCCCGTGTGTAAGCAGCCTGTGGAAACTTTGCGGCGATACTTCAAGTGACACGACGACAGCCACCGTGGTCGAGCATTAGCGGTCACCGCCAGCGGCTTGCATTGCCTTCTGCAAGGGTCACTGGAGTAATACAAGATTCTTAGCGTTCGTACGAGCTACAGCAGTGTTTATGGTGAAAGTGAGCCTCAGTCGGTTTCGCTGGACGGCGTAGGCATGATGGAGTACAAGTGTTTTTGATGTCAGAGCTGCGCGTGACCTGCCAAGCTATTTACTGGCTGCGACACTCGTGGCACGAGTAAAGAGCGTTCATCTGTTGGTTTTTCGAATGAAAGCACAGTGGGTTCGTCGTGAGGTCCGAACTGAGTCTATATATTTAGTACAGAGAACGTTGGTCTGCACGATGGTACTGCTCCTGGCCCTCCTGCCCCAGCCACCGCCGGGCGCCTTCTATGCCCCCACCTTCTGGGTCCCAGCCTTCCCTGACCACCGTCTCCTTTTGGCACCGGTGACACTGATCAGTTTTAATCAGTTTTGCAAAGACCTGGTCATGAACCCCACGGGGCTCGACGGCATGACTGACTTCACTGACCGACCGGCCTTCGCTTGCAACGTGACGTTGACCAGTTTTCAAAGGTTGTACTTCATCTGGCTGTGCTGAGTGTAAATAATGATTGGTCATATAATTTCAGGCGTGGTTATAAGTTTATATAGTAAAGAATTTTTCCATGGAATGATCTGTTGGTAAATTGCACAACACTGTGACTTTTTGCTTCGGAACTATATAGAATTTGGTTACATTCAAGTACCAAGTCTTTGTTTTCTGTCTACAGTATGTCAGATACTCCCATTGTCGTTTAATTTATTATTATGTCGCGAAGGATTGTGGAAGGAGTGCAAATATGGCTCAACTCGTTATTATTCTCGGTACTAGATGGGAATGATCGGCTTGGCCCCATGGCTGCTTTAACACCAGGGATATTGCTACCTGTACCGACTGGATAGTAGGCAGGATAGGCCTCAGTGCCGGTCTGGCCTTGCCAGAATCCAAACACTCTTCTTGGTAGTGGACAGCCCCACAGACAGCAGAGATGAAAGGGCCTAAACGTAAATGTTCTCATCTTATATTCAGTTTTGAAAATGTTGGTGCGATGAACGACTAAAATTAGCATTATCAACTCCACAGGGGCTATATTTACGTACCGGGTTGACGAGACATTTGACCTGGGTTTATTCTGTTGTTTACCTTACAAACTAATGTGATTGTTTGCTGTAGTCATACACTTGTGTGTCCCGGAACTGTAGTATTTAAAACTCAGGGTCATTGAACTGTGTTAATTTTAAATGATTCTGATAATGGTGTCGCATTGCACCAAATGTGACTACGGTTTTGGGCATTACCTTCGTCGGCGTTGTATATACCACAGTGTTTCCGTCTTCCGTGATAAAGTGGGGAGCACGAAAATGCGAATCCGGTGGGTCTGTGTGAATGAGCTAGTCTCTATCACTGGAAACACATGCTTTCGAGATGCTGTAGTGTGAAAACCCATACCAGACATTGCTCAGTGTACAAACGCTGAACATGCGTATCGAATTCTGTTATTTTCTGTCGTATGTATAACGTTACTCGTTAAGATTGAGGACTCGACCGTGCAAATGATCGTTAATTGTAAATTCAAAATTACGAATCGTGTCCTCTTATGCTGTTTTTAATGTTTTCAGCGGTACAGAGCTTTCCTTCATTTCTGGCTGCCCTTGACCCAGCATTTTTTTTCTACCCTTATTTAGGCAGAACGTACCCCAGGAATGTGTCACAACTCTCATCTGTCTCTGTGGGTCTCCTTCATTCTGAAGCTTGGCACCTTATTTTTTTCGCATTGTTCTTCAGCTACTCATAGGTCTTTCACCGCCCTCCCCCCAGCCCACCGCTTTCTGCTGTCACACTTTGTATACATGTACAAAACGTAACTCGCTCGATATTTAAGGCTGTAACAGCGGTGTTGATGATCCAAGTCTTCTGGAACACAACACCGTTTCGATTGGTGAATAGTTACCGACGCTTCGGGGGAGCTTGCTGCCACCATGTGTAACTCAGTTTTTGCGTTGCTTCTTGTCCAAATATTATACACTTCCACATATACCTGGTAAATTTAAAATATTGCCGGAATCACTCTTGTTTCTGAGAACTACATAACAGTACAGTAATTTCAGCTACATTTCCTTCAAAATAGTCCCCTTGTGCACCTGTACACTTCCGCCAGAGACTGTTGTGTTGGTTACATTCCTGAAAGCCATTTTGTGAAAGGCTTTTCAGCTCTTCCTTAGCATTCTTAATTATGTCACTAGCATCACAAAAGCCCCGTCCCTTCACTGCCGGTAAAAATCAGCTGGGGCCAGGTCAGGAGAGTATGGAGGATGCTGCAGTGTTATCACGTTTTTCTTTGCTAAGAAGTCCTTGACCAGAACCGACCGGTGTCCTGGAGAATTGTCAAGGTGGAACGAACTCTTGGCTCTCCATTCTTCGGGGCATTGCCTTCTGACTGCGTCCCAAAGGCGAAGAAGGATGTGAATGTACACATCTTTGTTCACAGTTTTACCTTCAGGGATGAACTCATAATGGACAGTGCTCTGGCAGTCAAAAAACCTTCACCCTTATCAACTCGGAAGTTTTTTTGCTTCGTGGTAGTGATGGTGACGGTTGTGATTTCCATTCTCAAGATTTCCGTTTTGTTTCTGGATCGTACAAGAGCACCATGTTTCATCCCCTGTGATTGTGTTAATTAAGGAATTTGTTGTCTCTATCAGCCATATATCGATTAGGTCACCGGAAATGCCCATTTGTATTTCTTTTTGTTAGGGCGTCAGCATTCGAAGCACCAAATGTTGACAAACACGGCGCCTGTTCAACACATCGTGCACAATACTGTGAGTTCTTCCTACAGAAATTCTAACCCCTGATGCAGTATGGTCCACAGATTTCCTTCCGTCACATCAGACCTCTCACGCACATTTGCTTCATTTATTGACGTTGATGACGACCACTTCGCGGTTGATCGTCAGCACTCGCGTCCATCATTTACGCGTTTATGCTAGACATACACCTTAGATTTTTTTATTGCTTTTCACCATACGCTTGCTGCTACATGTTAATGTCTCCGCTGCTGATTTCTGCAGCAAAGCACAAAATTTGATATTCGTACGTTATTGACTAACAGCCATTTTCACCTCTGACGCGACCTCACGCACCCAAGAAAATAAACAATTGCTCCTATGCCTTCAGATTTTATGAAATGGCGAAACCATTTCTGCGATGACGTCATAAGTGGTGCCAACTTATGAGATAGAAATTGCCCTTTTGCAGCGCTTCATGTAAATTATACCTGCGAATTCCGAGAACTTTTTGAAGTTACTACTACGTAGTATTCGGTCTTTGTATTTATCCTTGTGAGTATGATGATATTTCACTGTTTTCTGCATGTGAAGTGGGCAGCATGCACGCAATGTTGTGTTCTCTTCAGCATACCCATTAATAATCTGTGAACTACTTTGATGTCATGGTTTAACGCAGTCGTCCTATGTTGTGCATCGGCTGTTGTATTATAATGCATAGTGGCAAAAGAAATGTTGCGTAGAAGTGAAGCTTTTAATGCGTTCATTACTTTTGCCCTTATTGTCGAGGATGGATTTTCCGGTTTGTGACACAGCTTGATTTTGTAGTCGGGTTTTAACGTTTGGTTGTAGGTAACAAACTACATATTAAAAATAAACGCAATAGTAGGGACATGTCGCATGACGGTTGGTTTTTTCTAAAGGTATTGACAAGATAGTCTCCAAGTCGATACATTTGTACAGAATGACATAACTGTTTGCACCCAGTGGGTACCGTGAAGTTACTGGCATGTATTGCTTTCAAATCAGGTGGTGGAACATAACTAAGCATAAACAAACAAAACAATTAGCTACTGAGGTCGGAATGAATGTACTTGGCGTCGACAGAAGTTTGTAGACGTTATTAACACGTAATATTCGAAGGATAAACTCTTTACCCTGAATGTTGTAATACACAGAATACTGACTATGAAATAAGACAACAGTTCTTAGAAAATACGTCATTGAATTCAGGTTTTATAAACGAGGAATCTGACATTGTATACGACGCCAGCCGAAAGTTCCTGAACATACCGCTTGGAGCGGTAACCGGATAAGATGCAGCTGTGCGCCCCGACGTTCCGCTGAGTTGATGTATTTTGAATTAGTGTGGTGGGCGTTGGTGTAAAAAAAGTTGCGTTGGGGTTTTTTTTTATTTTATTTTATTGACCTGTAATATGTTTGGCAGACCTTAAGGAAGGGTTATTTTCATCAAGTTCTGTTTTAACTTTGAGAAAACAGCTTCTGAGACATAAGAGATGCTTAAAGAAAGCCTAGGTCATGAGTCGTGTGTAGGAAACAAGCTTTTGAATGGTGTTCGCATTTTAAAAGTGGTCAAACTAGGACTGAGGGTGCTCAACATTAAGGTCTCTCATCGTCAAGTCGAACTGATGAAATATGGAAAAAGTACGTCAAGCCATCCATGAATCGAACAGCATACAAGTAACTATGTTCTTAACTTACTAGGCCTGTCATGTGGTATGGTTCGAGTGATTCCACAGTCTCCGGTTTCAGGCATAGCTACAGTTAGCAAGTCTAGGTTCGTATCAGAAGCGGGGAGAGTGCCTGTAGCTCATTGTGTTTCTGCAATCGGAGCGGTGGAGGTGCCAGTATTCTTGCGGATCCTGTCGTGCTCGATGACACTGTAGCCAGAAAACGAGTAGTATGCCGCTAGGTCACTCCCGGGATCCTAGATGATCTGTGTGGCAAGTGGGTGGTGGACACGGCCTTTGATACGTGGTGGCTGCTGTCACGTGACTGAGGTAGGAGGACCGTACGGTTTGTGACACTCGCGCTAAAAGTTGTTTAAAATCATGCGGTCTTTGTAGAATTACTCGAAGTATACATGCCGACCCATTTTAACCGTATGTTTTAAACATGAGGCGGATTGCTGCAGAACTTGTGCCTTGCGTGCTGAGGGACGACCAGAAATATAACCGACTTTCTGTGTAAAAGGACCTGCAAAATCAGGTAAAAAAAAGACAGGAACTTTGTTTCTAAGGTCATATCAGGCTATAAGATGATAATCCTGTTAAAGGGGCAAAGATACGAGGATATCGCCGAGATTCAAGCTGAATCACAGGTCGTGCTGGACAGCATCTCACTGGTGTCCCAGGGATGCTTACAGCAGTGGAAGAGGTGCTGCGCGCTCTTTATGAACTCCGAAGGGGACTACCGACCAGAAAGCCTACCAGCCAAAGTTACGCCCCTTCATAAAGCATATTGCCTCTTTGAGCAGTGGTCCTCAGTTTGCCCACGTCGGGGTCTTCAACCGCGACGGGAAATCAGCGTAAGCGCAATCCCAGTTACAGTTTAAGGTGTCTGTTACTGAGCCCAGCGATGCATTTAACGCAGGAATGGCTAAACAGACCGAGGGTCGTCGCCGCCCTCAGCTCTTTGGTTGGTTGGCTGGTCGGACCGACCTGTCGCTAAGGCAGGCCAATAATTGTTATATTCCCCTACTCCGGGAACTCGGCTCGCACCTCGTATTCGTACACACCATCGCATCGGTGCATGATAAGTCTTGTCTTCATAAAATACATTATTTTGCGTGCTAAACTGTATGTTGATGTCTACCGACGAAACGCCGGGGGACGTTGGTCGTTTAATTCATTTTACAAATATATGGTCGGTCTCCTTGTGACAGCCAGGCACAGGGCGAAAGGAGACGGAAAGAGAGCGATTTTATGATAGACGACAGACTTTAAAGAGTTTGTTACAGTAGTGACTGAAGGATACTTCCCATCGCATTTTGATGTAGCTAAAGGCAGAAGATAGGTAATCTTGAGAATTGGGTGTCTACAACATAAGCATTCACCGTGGTTATGTTTAGAAATGACAAATTCCAAGTGTCCATCGGCTTATGGAGAGGATTATTTCAAAGTTGCCCTCTTAGTTGTCGTCCATTCCCGTATTCATGTGTGTGTCCTTTACCGTACACCATCTTGCAATACATCACCATCGTTTGTGTGGTTGAAGAGCCCACATTGTACAAATGCTTGTTTTATTTCTAAGCAGCATTTGTGGGTGTGGAATCAAAGGGATGCCATTTTCTCTTTTTTGTTTGTGAAGAAGTAGACCAATACTGCTGCAGCAATATCATTGCGAGGTTTAGTGTAGTATCATAATCCCACTGTGTTTATTTGGATAAGTCTTATGATCGTTGTTAATGCTTTGGATCCTAGAATATGTGTGCATGTAGTAACTGCCCATTGTAGTCGATGGGAATTTGAATGTATTATTACAGGTATCGTGTTTATTGTTCTTAGGCTTTCACAAAGAAATTAGTTGTACCTGTTTCAGTTCCAGAAATTTAACCGATTGCGTAAAGAAGATAAAATGAAACGCCATTTGAAAGCAGCTGTAAATGTCTGCTGTCGGTCCACTTTCAACCACCAGAAGACACATTCGTTTTTACGATACTTGATGGAGCTCACAACACTGTCCAGTATATACACGTACCTGTGCTTGTGTGCATTGAGTGATTCTCAGCCGATTCGTTTTACGCGTATCAGTTTTAGTTAATGTAAGAATTTACACGCCGGATGTCCTGACCGAGGGGTTCCCTTAGTTTTCCTCAGTGCCTCCAGACATATGCTAGAGTAGTACGTCAAATTAGGCCACATCCGCTTCCCTCCAAGTGCTTTAGACTGCTTTCATACGGGCCACACAAGCATCGGCGACTGCCATGGTCGTTGCGTCTTATTGGAAGCTTTCAGACGAGTCGCTGAGGGGGGGGGGGGGGGGGGTGGGGGGTTAATTTTTGGAACCGGGGGGGGGTTTCCCCCCCCCCTAGGGTTGGGCCGCTGTTGTAAAGCTGGTTGGGGTGTTGC
>Ga0123354_10016944_pt1 | contig 11413 bp, 4 predicted proteins | sample TergutLab28metaG_2_FD_97872 | JGI IMG/M metagenome (GOLD analysis project Ga0123354, IMG submission 97872) | Labiotermes labralis P4 segment gut microbial communities from Petit-Saut dam, French Guiana - Lab288 P4 | ecosystem: Host-associated > Arthropoda: Insects > Digestive system > Gut ... | reverse complement strand
CCCAAAAATTTTCCCGTCCGGGGAAAAGCCAGCAATAAATCCATCAGGAAAAAATTAAATTTTTTTTGGGGGTTTTTAGGGGTTTTGAGGGGGTGGGTTTTTTGGAAAAAGAGGAAAAAGGGGGGGGGGGGATGGGGGGTGGAGCCTGTATCTGAGAGTAAAGAGTTGGGTGATATTTTCCTCTCCTCTCCTGAGAAAGCAGCAGTGGAATGTGGATCCATAAGTAGACGTCAAGAAAGAGAGACGAAGACGGCAACCAGTGAGGAAGAGCAATGAGTCGACTATCAGAGGACGAAGCAAGGAGATTTCAGCAGAAGACGTGTGGAATATACATGCAAAGATCAGGATTGTATAACACGAGCTAACAGAACGTATCTTCTGCTTCACTAATCTTCTTCAAAGTAAAATGTACGTGCTTATAGAAGCATTAGCGGACTGGCTTATTCGGCTACGTGATGAAAGAGAAAAACCAACCTTCTCCAAAGTTTTTTATTTCCCAACATTCATTTAACATTTCTGTCCTGAAATACAGGGAATAGGAGGGATGTGAAGAGCACTCTATGAAGACAATAAGAATGAAGAGAGCTTGATAACAAACAAATGGTAAAGAGAAATAACGGACGAATCTGTCGCAGGGAGACCTTAAAGAGTTGTGCTTTGTTTACGAATGACGTTTGTCTCCTCTAAAATACATTCATTACACACAACAACACGGCAGGGTTTATCCATGGAGTTTGATTCTTATCGACAGAGCACATCTAATTGACTATGATGTACTTACATGCACCCTTTTCCGACATTACAAAGTTCAGAGTAAACACTGTAAAAGATACAGGCCTACATACATTATGGACAGCTATAAATTTTATTCGATACACTTGCTGTCTTATATTTAGTCCCCAAATTGACATGAATCTGAAATATAGTTGGAACGAATGAGGCTTATATTATGTTATATTGCTGTAATATGTGTCTTGTCGATAATTTAGTGAATGGTTGTCGAATTTCTCAAGGATACATTTAAAATTTCTCAAGGATGCATTTAAAATTTCATTTATGTCCTTTGGAAAAATGGTCCTTAAATAAATGAAGACGAATTTTAACGTGTATGTAGCACTGCAGTAATAAATATCACAAAATGATTTTTTTTGCATTTAAATTTAACAAAAAGCTGTACAAAATGCGAGACGCGTTAGCAACGAGGCAAAACGAATATGGAACTGAAAATAGCTTCTTATAATAAAACCAACTAGATGCACTAATTTCTCGAATTTATTTTTGGAATAAAACTACATGTTTCGGACAGTTCCTCTGTCCATCATCAGGAGTTTTTCACTATACACAACAATGGTATATGTCATACAGGTTTGCTGACAGCAACAGTTGTGTTGCATACGATTATGAGAATAGGTAGAATGAGCCAAACATAATTTGTGAATATATTATTTTATTTACAAGATGTAGCTTAGAAGTGACTACATGTTTCGGCCTTCTTTTCTATGCCATCATCAAGTCTATGTCTTATTCAAGGGAACTATACAATATGTGCTATTAAGTCTTTAGTATTCAACTAGATCTCGTTTTCATCGATAAAAACGAGATCTCTAAAAAAAAGGAGGCCGAAATATGCAGTCACTTCTAAGCTACAACATGTAAATAAAATAATATATTCACAAGTTATGTTTGACTCTCTCTACTTATCCTTACAAAGTACCATATTTTGACAATATCTTTTGAGAGCCCTATAGGGGGTGACATCAAACAGAGGCCAATCTGAAAAAATAAATTGTGTGTCCGAATGTGGCTCTGTTGATAAACAGTTATTCAAGGTAATAACATCGGCCGCTTGAATGACACTTTGATTACTGTATTTACTTTTATCTTCAGTTAATCCAAGTGAAGAGGCTTGCCATTTTATTAGAAGGTGCCATGTGTTATCTCAGGTGGGTAGTCATTGACCTGTCACCCACAACGAAGGGCCGGGTTTGATCCCAAGCCACTTCTCGTAGGACTTTTGGTGAAACAGTAGCACTAGAACAAGGGTTCATTCCAGTGACCCTTTTCCCCCGTCAGTATTATTCAACTGTTTCGTGTGTATTTATTATTATACACCAACACTATGTAATATCATCAATCAACATCGTCGTTAAAAACGCTTACTTCCACACGTATTAGAAAAATAATTTTGAAAATTTCAGCGGAGTTTAAGGAAGAATTAGTCACAGAAAATTTGCAATAAAAATTAAGAACATGGTAAATATGATATAATAAATCAGAAAATTTACCGGTGTTGAAATATTCTTGCTGATTCTTTCTTCTTTATTTAATTCAAAAGAAACAGAGCTTAAATTGTGCGACAGGGCTAGCTGTAACAGCACGACAATTTGTAAATTGTAAATACTTTTAAATGAAAGGGACATTCACGCTATGTACACGTACAGCACATATTATAAACCGCCTCAGCTCGCCAGTTGTTTCGCATGTCCAAATCTCAGGAAATATAAGTGTTCTAAATAACAAAACGGTAGTTTCATAAATAACTGGACACCATAAGATATTCTTTGTATTATTTCACCATATTATTAAAGTTTACAGATGTTTGCGTTTATGGATGTGCCGTTGAAAACCTATACACTGCTGGCCCCAGTGTAACCTAAACACGACTTAACACATCCTGGGTAAATGAAAGACTACTCGCGTACATTAAGTTTGCAAACTCACCCCGTTTCAAATCCATCCCCCCTTAAATAATCTTACTTTTCCCAATTGACTAACTGTTAAATTTCACTACAGCCTAATAGGTCCAAAATTCAAATTTTGAATTGGCTGTCACTTAAGTAACGATGTTTCGCGTGTCGCTACTCATATAAGCCCCTGTACGTGTCCTACTGGTTTATCTCTCTCTCTCTCTCTGTCTCTCTCCTCTGTCTATGCTGTACAGACTCGTTACAATTGCCTTTCCGCCCGGAACTAAATTACTAATTTTAAACAAATCTGTCCTAACTACCAAATGTATAATTTTACACCTAATAGAATTAAACTACACATAACAGTTATAATATGGGCTTATAAGTGTGAGACAGCTTTGTCTAATTTCTGTGTAGAGTAACACGCCATTATCTTCATGTGTGGTCGGAACATTGTTGGTGATTTCTGATTGTTTAAGTTAGAAGATTTACATCGCGTGGTGCAGTATTTCTGTACCCTTCACTCGGTTTTGTTAAGTTATGAGTAGCTAATTACATAAAACCCCGCTTCATAGCCCTTGAAGTATTTTGTACGAACAGGCAGACTGATGAAAGAAAGGAGCAAAATGATAGGTGTGGTACTTATATCATCTCTGTTATATTCTCAGCCCAGTATAGCGTTGGATATTTACTGCATTTCATGCTGGATTTAAAACAACATATGAAAAAGGGGCCCAGTGTTCAATCTACCTTCATAACATTCAGATGGACTTAATATTTTATTAGGCGTCCTGGAATAGTTACTCGTTCTGTGGTTAATAGCCGTGCAAACCAACGTTCGAAGAACATTTATAACAAAACGCAGCCTGACGAGTGAAACAGCTTTTCTACAATTTATATGTTGGGGACCAGCAATGGCTGTAACACACGCTAAGCAGACATAAAGCTGTCACTGAAATCCAGGAACAAAATCACTAACAGTGTTTTGGACAATGGGTTTCCCTGCTCAGTTACAGTATTTTTGAGTAAGGATGGATGATATAATCTTTACAAAACTTGTTATATCCAGATAAACATTGATAAAACCTATAAAGTTGCGTAACACACAGTGGCACAAATAACAGAAATGTAACAATATAAATGTAATATATCATCAACTGATCCATTGTAGAATTAAAATATAAATAAGGGGTAAAACGAAATAAAAGAAAGTAAAATATATCTGCCACTTTAAAGTGAGTAGTGAAATCTGTAACTTGTGTGTATAATTTAAAAGTATGGCCTGTTTTATGGGTCGAAAACTGAGTCGGTAGACGCATATATTTTCTTGCTTGTACAGACAGTCCTGGCAGTAAACACTGTGCAACCTAACAAAAGCGAGGTGCTTTAGCATAAAATTCGTTAATGTTACTTTAGGTCAAGATTTTGCAGTGCATTTCCTGTTATGTATTCATCTTCCTTAATTCTAGTGTTCAGAGAATGAAATAACAGTTGCCTGTTCTGAAGCTGTGCAGATGCCTAACCTCTAGAGGAGAGTCGACTGTTATTTTAGTTTTGCTTTGTGGAGCCCTTAGGGATACAGCAGTTACCAACCGTCCTTCTCAGCCATTTCATTCTCCATAATCGAAACCATTTAGACAATATCATTAAATTTCTGGTTTCCCTATCCCTCGACATCGAGTGCATTTAATTAGCTTACGGTAAACAGGTTTGTACAAAGTTCAACAAGGGTTTAACTACCAGTACGTTAACGCAAACTACTTGTGAAACAGTCACATGTTACTGTCAGAGGAAAAGATTCGAATAAGCGGCCGGTATTACAAAGTACGGAAGTACGATGAACCAGTCACACTCTGCTTCCTTTTAGGTCATTATATTGCTTTATTCTACTTCTAATTTGTCACACTTTTTTAACCCACCAGGTACCTTTTCTCGCTGCCGGATAAAAAGTGTTGTTAATATAGGTGCAAAATATGAATTCTGACATTCTCAGTCCATTATGGGCATTCTTCCGTTGAAACCACCTTATCAGAGTGGTACAACTGATCGAAGGTTCGTAATGTCCAGAACACAAAGCGGCAGTGTTGAAACAGTATAGACATACGTGGTAAGTGTCACTTGGGATTACGTTTATTGCTTACATAGTAACTTATTATAGAAAGAAATTTTAAAAAATCTGGGGTTTTCCATCTCCTTGTAAGAGAAGTACGTATTGCATCATGCTTATTAGGCCTACTATTTGTCAATTGTCCGGTCGTATTAAAGCAATATGGCACGGCAGCTACAGGACAGATTTAGACGAAATTCGCTATCGACGAACTGCAGTTTTTCATTATACTGTGACTTTGTTGTTTCTGCATATGAAGGGAACGCGCTACAAATAATACAGTATCTGTTTCAAAGGAAACGCACCGTGTCGCTATTTAACGTCGGTAATTTGAAGCTGTTTAAGAAGATTTTTCCTTTCCACGAGAATCACGAATCCTACGAGTACAGACAATTACACTCTATGGGTAAAATTCAATGTCGTTTTGATTTTAAAGTAGATGGTATATGTAGCATTCGTTGTACTTTAAAGAATAATTTTCCACACGTATTTGTAGAGAGTCTGTGTTTCTTTAAGCCCATCTAAGCTTCAATCCCCGTACCTTAGGGCTGATATATCTGTCACTCTTTATCGCTATAAAAATTGTCAAATTTTAGTGTAAGGTGTGAGCTAAAAATGAATAAATTAAAGAGTGTAGAGAGAGAGAGGAAGCTCAACTGGGGCATCCCTCTTGCACACCACTAGAAAGTGAAAATAATTTGAACAAAGATTCATAAAGCTGTGAAAATTCGGTACATGATAAATGCCATGCTACTTCCCAAACTTGTGCCACACGAAGAGGTGCAGAGAGCAGGAGTTTTCTTCCGATTTGGGCCTGAGATGAAGACATCAAAGGAAGGGTGAAATATATGACGATTTCCGGGAGCTGGATTGCGCAGTTCAAAGAGCTGGAGATGTAGTAGATAAATGCATAAGCAGCGTCGTTTCAAGTCAAGCGCAGTGTGAGAGTGGCCTTCCGTGCGACACTGAATGCAGGATGTTTGGAAAGTTTCTTTGGAATCGTGAAGGATATTAATGCATATACATTAGCAATAAGAACATGCTATAACACTTAACATATGACTACACAGGCGAAAATATAGACGCTGAAGCGGCTATTGAACTCCAGTCCCCCCCCCCTCCATACACTCTCTAATATATGTCCACAAACCAGTAATACAATTTCTTACAGTAAACACGTTACGTAAACACACCCACCTTCAGCAGTCTCGTCTATATTCCATACGGTTTTTCATTCCAAAGTTCATATTGCCACCGTATATATAAATCACGGTCCTTTATGCACTCCTGACTTTGTTATGTGTAGCGACTGTACGTAGACATCAAATTGTCTACGCAAGTGCATATAAACAACTGTATGGCATGAGGTCTTTCTTGAGCAACCAATTACGCACTCAGACCTTCAAGAATTTCCCCGAATCTTGTAGAATTTTAATTTTATTCCTTTGTGCCCTTTTCCCCTTCACTGGCCCCCTTCTGATTTATATAAATCGAGTCCTTAGCTTGTCACCTTATTTCTCTTTCTTGGTTTTCCAAGTAGCCTGTATCTTACAGGTGCATATCCTATGCGCAATAATAATAATAATAATAATAATATTCTAATTAAGAACTCTACAATAAACAACTTCACGATACCGTGTCCTTCCTGATAAGCTTATAGTCGCTTGCTTACATAAGGTTTTTATTCACAAACGAGGAATGAAATTATGGACTTGGATTTCAAGAATGACTCCTAGTAATTTAATGTATGTTTATTATATGACGCTGTCAATGTATCTGACCCTTTGGGGTATTTGGTAGGATGATTGAATTCGGAATGATTAAATAAGTACGATTTCAAGGAAAATGGCCCTAGTGTAACGGACGCACTTTGCCGGCCTTTGCCTAGAATACGAACGACTTTAATATAGCCAATGTCCTTGAAGATGTTCGAAATAGACTTCAGGATACAACATGGAGCATTACCGCGATACCAACTTGCTGGGTAAAGGGTTGAATGGATCTGCAGCTTTATATAGGCCACATCTAATGAAACTCGTATTTCTCGCCTGTTTTGGTGTAAATAGACTTGCACACACAAGGTACGTTGGGACCACACAGAACATGGAGGGGCATGATCATAAATGAAAATTATAGTATTCTACACAAAGTAAATTGGTTGAAAATTGTTCGCATCAACATATATATAGTAACCTGCATTTTATACTTGACTTTGAAAGTGGTTTATAAACTAGACGGCAACAGACAGTTTCTTAACCACAAACTGGATTACGTACACAGGCTGCACGGATATTTGCGTACATACAGACGTCCCTCATTCTTAATGTGTATCATCACCGCTGTGTTCATACAATACAAAACAGTAAGAAAAACCCTTCAATAACGACATTTTATTACAGTAATTCAAACATCTACATGTGTTGACTGTACGAAACAGCTATAATCAGGCTTCACGTTTCAAAATATATAAAAAAAAAAGGAATTCATATTAGGCCAATACGACTGGAAGCTGATGGGTGTACGTTCTGCATGCCAGACATATTATTCAGTGGTGCAAGCACGGTACAGTCCACAGTGCCGTACCGCTTTTGATATATGTGTGACCAAAACAGATTCACCCTGTGCATTGTGAATATCACATTATATTGTATATCATTGGAGTTATATATAACGACACATCAGTATATCACTAATATTACTGAATATCCAACGGACGATTGGCTCACCAACTTCGCATTTTTAGCCACCCACTTCTGGCCTACTGTTCACCAGTCCGGAAATTTTACTATCGATTATTTCCATTTTTAAAGTTTTTTAAATTTTACTTATCCTTAATGATAACGCTTTTTACAGTACTTTTATATATTACAAGAATGTTTTTCAAACATGATATTTACAAATATTTCATGTCAGGGCGAGATCTCGACTGTAAGATTTTATTGTTGTATTATAAATACAGCAATAGGAATTCCTTTCATATATTCAGAAACCTGAATTCTGATTATGACTGTCACGTGCAGTCGAAACGTGTAGCCTTTAGTACTTTACTAACTTTAATGAAGTGTTGTGTATGGAAGGTGTGTGTTGATTTTGGACATCCGTCAGTTAAGCTAATCCTCAATAAAATGAAAGTAAAATGCCGTGTCATTGATATAATATTAAGAGAAAAGAGTACAGGGCGTGTCATAATATACTCTGGGATTACAAAAATTTATTATAGGAAAACCGTAGGATACATATTTACGAAACATGTACAGATAGAAGGAACAACTCAAAATTTTTTTTTTCCCAGTAAGTTGTTTTTCATCGTAGTTCACATTTCTGCCGCTAGGCAATGCGAGTGTATATAGTGAGAAAATGGTCGCTCCGGAGGACAAGGCGTTTTGTGTGTTGGAATATCACACGAGTAAGTCTGTGGTTACTGTGCAACGTACATTTCATGCAAAGTACGCAAAGTAACATTGCCACGTGACCTCGCTGACCTAAAGGCACGGACCATTGCAGCAGTGAAGAATATCGATACACCCATGTTGACGCGTGAGTGGCAAGAACTTGAATATCGTATCGATGTGTGCCGTGTCACCAGTGGTGCACTATCGAACATCTATAGTTGTCAAAAAAAACTGTTTTTAGTTTTCCTGTGACTGTGAACAATTCCATTGAGGCAGGTCCTTTGGTTTTCCTGTCATAAATGTTTGTAATCACGGAGAACATTATGAAACGCCCTGTAGTATCAAATCCGCTCAGTAGAAGGGGGAGTAGTGAAGTTTAAAACGTGAATTGCGTTACCTTATTTTAATGTCCTGAAAACGCCTACTTCTAACAAAAATTATTTTAGATCTACATTCATTAGACAAAGCATCTATTTGTCTGTGGGATCGGAGAAGAGCTGTGAACAACCTGAGTGAGGATTAGGCTGCACTCCGACTGAGATTCAAACCAATTACTCTCAAATAAGTCTTACATCGTATATGTTTATCTATCTTTGTGAGTTGAGACACATGATCTTGAATTATAGAAGCAATCACATGGTCGGTCGTTACAGCAAAGTTCGTATCAGACAGCTTCGGTCAGTGTTGCATTAAGTTTGGCAAGGCAGCACAGTGTCTGGACGCTGTCACACTGTCACCAGCTAAGAAAACAAACACGAAGTTAGAAGCCTTCTAGACCGCACTGTTTGTCATGCCCAGTCCCAAGAATCATCTAGAGATACTAAGAGTATGCAGAACACATATTGGAACACAGAAAATTGTGCTGAGGTGACAGCAGACTATGGTGCGGTAGGCCATTACCGACAACAACGATTTGTACATGAGATCTGCGCTCTTCTGGGATATTATGCAGTGTATAGTGGTAATTCCTTGCTGACGTCTTGGTACTACCTATCGGTTGTGTTTTCAAGGGTCAACAAACCCAAAAAGAAAACCTTTCTTCTTGGATTTTTTGACCCTTGAACATGCGACCAATAGTTAGTATCGAAACGTCGGCAAGGAATTACCATTCTCCTTCTTCTTTTTCTTCTTCTTCTTCTTCTTCTATTACTATTATGGCGCTACAACTCTGAAAGAGTCTTGGCCTTCTCGACAATAGCCTTCCATTTAGAGCGGTCCTGTACTTGTTCTGCCCACTTCACAAGCTTTATCTTCTTCAAATCATTCCTGACATCATCATCCCATCTAGACTTGGGCCTTCCAGCTGATCTTCCTGTGAATGGTTTCCATTTGTGTGTTCTTTTCACATATGCTGGTTTCGGGCATTCTATTCATGTGTGCAAACCAACTCAATCGTTGGGCGTTAATATAATGTATTATGTCCCGGTGTTTAATTAATTCATCCAGATAATTACCACTCTACACTGCGTAATATCCCAGAAGAGCGCACTTCTTGTATACGAGTAATTCGCCGCGGAACCAAGAAATCACGCAAGAATCTGACTTGAATTGTAGTGGGAAAGTGTTCGGATCTGGAAGGGGTCTTATCTTCGGTAAAATTAAGGGTTTAAAATTATGTAAAATATGTAGTGTTATTTCATGAAGTGATTAGTATTGGCTGTATAAGTTTAACTTGTGTAATGGAACTCGTCGTCCAGCCTGACGGTGCTGGATCTCTTAGTAAGTACCGTCTGTGGGGTACGTCCCCAATATTGCAGATGGCGCGGTCCGGTCTGATGTTTTGTTTTTGATACCGACAGTACCAACAGTAATCTCAGAATTTGAACGTGGCAGCACGTAAATTGTTTATATTGAATTTTCGTGTTTCAAAACAAATTGATCCGAAATGTGCCCCTCTCCAATACACAAACAAACATTTAAAATTTTTTCCAGTCTGAATGTCGGAACAGGGGTAGTAATTTTGAAATTAAAAGGAAATAATTGAAATTGAATGCATACTGACGTCGGTACATGTTGATAGCAGTGAGTGAAATTTTGGACGCTGCACATCATTTCACATTAGTGTCGTGGTCTTTTTATCTGGGACAATTGACCGCGTCCAGAACTTCTGTATGGACTCTAAAAGTAATTATTCCAATCACTTTATATGTCTTTAGCAAAAGTAACTTTTCTCACCACAGTGTCTGCTGCTACGTGTTTGCTGTAGATTGCGTTCTGTTTCTACAGGATAAGCTAAGATCTGTGTCACGGAATTGATTTCTCTATCAGGGACTTGGACAAGTTTAGACCATAATATCTGTATACAAAAACACAACCAGTTCTAAAGAGGCGTCATTTATCAACAATAAATAACATTGCGTAGTTTCATTCACGTGACATAACGTGTTATAAAAATACCATAAATTCAATAAATAGAAAACTTTGAAGCCTGTAATGACTAAGCTGAACCACGTGTGTTTACGTTGACTGTGCCTTGTGGATGATTACTCCCAACGGGCATGAAACAGGCACTTTAACAACTGAAAATCAATAACCGTCGAATTATGTAGCGTGAGCGCGAGTTCATATTTTGACTTAACATCGTTAGAGACTAATTAAAATTTGTTTAACAACAGTAATATTGGCAGAGCTACATCACGTATTAAAATATGTTGTAGGCAATTTCGCACAGGAACATAGTGCACCAAACGTTTTGATGAAGTGGGTGGTTTCTGTACCTACGTTTGTTCGGAATTTCACGCTGTCTGAAGTTATTCGATAAAATCGAGGTTACAGCAGGTGCTGTATTATTACAGTCTGAGACAAAATAAAGAAAGTCAGATGTCGAAATGAGTGCTTATTACATAAAGGAACTTGTTATACGGTAATTATTTATGACATTAATTTCGTCAGTGAAGTGTATATATATATATATATATATATATATATATATTACAAATATATTCTCATTTATAATGCTATTTGGAGTAGCGCAGCGGAAAGTGGTGGTAGTAGTGGTGATAGTAGTAGTAGTAGTAGAAGTAGCAGTAGTAGTACTAGTAGTAGTAGTAGTAATTATGTGGTGGTGGTGATGGTGAGAGTAGTAATATTAGCAGCATCACCAGTAGTAGTAGTAGTAGTAGTAGTAGAAGTAGCAGTAGTAGTACTACTAGTAGTAGTAGTAGTAATTATGTGGTGGTGGTGATGGTGAGAGTAGTAATATTAGCAGCATCACCAGTAGTAGTAGT
>Ga0123354_10016942_pt1 | contig 11415 bp, 4 predicted proteins | sample TergutLab28metaG_2_FD_97872 | JGI IMG/M metagenome (GOLD analysis project Ga0123354, IMG submission 97872) | Labiotermes labralis P4 segment gut microbial communities from Petit-Saut dam, French Guiana - Lab288 P4 | ecosystem: Host-associated > Arthropoda: Insects > Digestive system > Gut ... | reverse complement strand
TATCACTCAAATTGGGACTTCCACGTAGCAAAATCATAAAAAAGGACTACATTGCTATATTTGTCTGCTTTGTGACTAAGCCTGTTCACATTGAACTAGTCACAAGCTTATCTACAGAAGCATTTCTTGCTGCCCTGAGACTTTCGATTGCACGTCGAGGGAAACCAAGGACCACTTGTTCAGACGATGGTACCAACTTTCAAGATGCTGCTAATGAACTTCATGCACTCTACAATATACTTCAATCAACATCACAGATGGCAACAGTAAAAGAATTATTGGCCACTGAAAGTTGGGAATTGAAATTCATTCCACCACATGGATCTCACTTCGGATGAGTATGGGAAGCAGCAGTGAATTCCATGAAATTTCATCCGCGAAGAAAACTAGGATCTCAGTTTGCCACTTACGAGGAACTGTGCACATTACTTGCTGTGGTAGAGGCATGTCTGAACTCCAGATATCTGTGTGCCTTAACTGATGATCCTTTCCATCCAACCTACTTGTCTCCTGGATATTTTCTAATTGGTGAACCACATACCCATTTATCTGCTGCTACTTTACTGATGTCAAATGCAATAGAATTTCCAGGTGGCAAACCAATCAAGAACAATTGCAACAGTACTGGCAATGTTGGTCATCCGACTACCTCCAGAGTCTGCAAAAGCGTCAACGCTGGCAGAGGACATCCCCTAACCTACAACCAGGTGATTTCGTCCAGCTGAGGCAGGGCAAAAAGGCACCTCTCTACTGGCCGACAGCGCTAATCACCGACATATATCCAGGAAAGAATGGCATCGTCCGAGTTGTCACAATTAGGACCCCCAAGGGAGTATTTAAACGTCCCATCATATAAATTTTCCCATTACCGCGTGTGAATAGTGAACTATATTGTCATTGTTTTGGGAGTGGCAATATGTTACGCTAAGGGCAGAATTTTATAATAACTAATTTGCTATGTTTTTATTTCTTTGTTTTAATTTGTGTGTAAGTGTTATACAGCATCTTTGGGAGCGAGATTAAAGTGGGTATATGACGTCATAGCGTCGCTTCTTTGTTTGAAGTTAGCTTGGCTTGAGTAGGTAGCTTCACGTCTTGCGAGAAGGGTGGACACTACGACACAAAGCAGTCTATTGGCTGGAAGCAACCCTTCATACCGAACCTACAACTCGTGTTATTACACTTAATACAGAAAACAGTTAGTTCTGACACCATAAGGGTGTGTTATAGGGAACAAGTTGTTCCAGCAGTAGGCAGCGTGTTTAATCATAATTGTGATATTACAAAGGGTGATAATTCTACGCTGCATATGGCAGTAATCACATTCAATACTCATAAGGAGTGTACGCTTGAGGGCATTTATCAACAATTTATATGTTAATATATCAGTTGAACGAACAGTATTACATGAACTTGCGTGTGCAATATACTTCTACATTATATAAGAGAACATTCAGAAAATAATTTAGTACTATATGTTTAATATCTATTGTGTATGGCAAATCGACATTAAAAGTGTTAATTTTAATGATAATTCATAATCATTTATGAACATGCAATTACTGACAAACAAATACCCTCTTTGGAGGTTTATGTTCCTCTAGCCAGACGAGGCGGCAAAGGTAATGTACGCAAAAATTATTTTGATTGAATATTGTCCAGGTTATGTCGGTATGAGTTTCTTGTGCGAGATAAACTGATATGATGAACGTCCCAGTGTAATGGGTCAGGAAATGCACGTAAGAAATGCTTTGTTTAATGTTGATCTGTTAATGTCGGTATGTGTTTTTTGTGCGAGATAAATGAGAATTATTACGAGCAAATGAAATATTTTCAGTTATTATACGTAACAAATATTTCGTATAATTGTTGTCCAGTTAATGTCAGTATGCGTTTTGATGCGAGAAAAACTGAGAATTGTTAATAGCCAATTTAGTATAATGAGGTAATTTTCGTAACATTTATTTTGTATAAATTTGTCCTGCTAATGTTCTTATGTGTTTGTTGTGCGAGAAGAACTGAGAATTGTTACGACAAAGTATTGTGTGTCTGGGCAGGCAATTAATAAATATTTTTTTAAATACTGTCATGGTAATGTCTTTAAGTGTTTATAGTGCGAGAAACACTGTGAAATGTTTCGAGACAATATAATATTTTCTGGTAATTTACGTGAAAATAATTTGTTTATCTGTTGTCCTTCCTTGTAAAGTCGGTATGTGTTTGTTGTGCGAGAAAGAATGAGATTTTTTACGAGCCAATGAAAAATTGTCATTTAATGTCCTTAAGAATTCATTTGTTTAACTTTTGTCCCGGTAATGTTGGTGTGTGTTGTTGTGCGAGAACACTGAGCAATGGTATGAGCTAATATATTATTGTCTGTTAATATACCTAAGAAGTATATTATTTTATTTTTTCCTTGTATTATTATTATATTTTTGTGCGAGAAGAACTGTGAATTTATAGGACCCAATGTAATGTTCCAGAACATGTACGTAAGAAATAACATGTTTAGCAGTTTTCGTGGTAATGTCGGTATGTATATGTTTTGCCAGAAAAACTGAGGGACGACGCAATACACTATATTCAGGTAATGTACATAAAAATTGTTTTGCTTAACTCTTTCCTTGTATTGTGGATATGTGATTGTTGTGCGAAAAGCAGTGCGAATTTTAACATGCCAATATATAATTGTCAGGTAACTTACGTAAGAAGAGTTGTATTTTAAATATTGTCCTGGGAATGAATGTATGTTCTTGTTTTGCGATAAAGACTGAGAATTTTTACGAGCCAATATAGTATTTTCAGGTCAGGCACGTAAGAAATATTTTGTTTAACAGTTGTCCTGTTAATGTCGCTATGAGTTTGTTGTGCGAGAATCACTGAGAAAACTTACGAGCAAAATTAATATTGTCAGAATTTCTACGTAAGAATAATTTTGTTTTAAGTTATGTCAACGTAATATCGGTATGTGTTTGTACTGTGAGAATCAAAGAGAATTGGTACTACCCAATATAATGTGAAAGTTAATCTACGTAAGATATATTTTTATAACTACTTTCCTTGTAAAGTCTCTATGAATTTGTTGTGCGATAGCTTCTGATAATTCGTTGGAGACAATGATATATTGCCGGGTAATGTACGTAATACATGTTATGTTTTACTGTTGTTCTGGTAATTTCGGTATGTGTTTTTTTTTTGCTAGAAACAGTGACAAATTTACGAGCCAATGAAATATTGTCAGGTAATGTACGTAAGAATTATTTGTTTGAATGTTGTCCTGGTAATGGCTGTGTATGTTTCTTGTGCGAGAAGCACTGAAAATACGAACGAGCGGATGTAATATTGTCAGTGTATGTACGTAAGAAATATTTTTTATCTGTTTTCCTGTTAATGTCGGAATGTGTCTTTGTGCCAGAAGCACTGAGGTTTGTACAAGCCAATGTAATGTGACTGATCAAGCGCGTAAGTAAAGTTTATATTAATTGCTTTGCTGGCAATGAATTTTTTGTGTGAGTTGCAATGGGAAATGATACGGGCCAATATCATAAGCAGGTCATTCATGTACGATCTATATTGCTAGTCTGTCGTCCTTGTAATTTCAGTATGTATTTGTTGTGCGAGAAGCATTGCGAAATCTTACGAGCCAATTTAATATTGTCAAGTAATGTACGTAAAAAATTATGTACATAACTCTTTTCCTGTTATTGAATTATGTTTTGATGTTCGATTAAAATTGAGAATTTGCACGAACAAATATAATATTGTCAGGTAATATACGTGGGAATTATTTTGATTAAATGTTGTCCTTGCAAAATTAGTTTGTTTTTCTAGCGCGAGAAAAACTGAGATTTTTTACGACAAAATGAATTTTGAAAAGACACGGACGTAAGCAATTTTGGTTAAAATATTTTTCTGGTAATGTCGGTATGTGATTTTTGTGCGCGAAAATCTTACAATTGTTACAAGCCAATGTAATATTTTCAAGTATTTTCTTTAGAAATGATTTATTTATCGATAGTCCTCGTAATTTCGGTACGAGTTTTTTGTGCCAGAAGCATTTAGATTTGTTATGGGCCGATGTAATATTGTGAGGTAATGTCCATAAGAAATTTATTGGTTAATTGTTGTCCTGGGAATGTCGGTATGTTTGTGTTGTGCGAGAAGCAATGAGAATTGTTACGACACATTGTATTGTTTCAGGTAAAATAAGAAATCATATTTTGTTTTCTGTTGTCTTGCTAATATCCGTATGTGTTTGTTGTAAGAGAAGCACTGAGTATTCGGACGAGACAATGTTATATTGTCAGTTAATGTACGAGAGAAATATTTTGTTTACATATCGTCATGGTATTTTAGGTTCGTATTTAATTTGCGAGAAGCAGTAAGAAATTTTAAAATCCAATTTTATGTGTCAGGCAATGCAAGTATGAAATATTTTGTTTAACAATTGTCTTGCTAATGTCGTTAATATTTGTTGTGCGAGAATAAATAAGAATAGTTATGTACCAATGCAATATTGAAAGGTAATGTACCTAAGAAATGTTTTGTTTATCTGTTGTCCTGGTAAATTCTGTATTTGGTTGTTGTGGGAGACGTACTTAGAATTTTAAGGAGACAAGGTATTATTGTCAGGTAACGTAAGTAAAAATTGTTTATTTATCTGTTGTCCTGATAAAATTTGTGTGTTTGTTGTGCGAGAAACACTGAGAATTGTTACGAGACAATGAAATATATTCAGGTAATATACGTAAGATACGTTTTTTTTAAATTTTGTCCTGGTAACGTCAGTGTGTGTTTGTTGTGCGAGTAGCAATGTGAATTGGTACGACTCATTATTATGTATCTTGTCATGCACGTAAAAATTGTTTTGTTTAATGGTGTCGTCGTAATATCATTATGTGTTTGCTGTGCGAAAATCACCGAGAATTCATTCGAGACACTGTAATATTATGAGGAAATATACGCAAGAATATATTTTATTAACTGTTCTTCTGTTATCGTGATTATGTGTGTGTTGTGCTAGAACCAATAAGAAATGACACGAACCAATATTATATTGTAAGGAAATGTAAGAATAAAATATTTTAAAAGCTTTCCTGATGATATCTCAAAGTGTTAGTTGAGCGAGAATGAGTGAGTATTATTACGTTCCAATGTAAATTTGTCAGATTATGTACGGAAATTTGTTTTATTTTACTCTTGTCCTTGTAATACCGGTATGAAATGTTGTGCGAGAAGCATTGAAAATTGGTACGAGACAATGAAATATTATCTGGTGTTGTACGTAAGAAATGTTTTGTTTATCTTTATTCCTGGAAATTTCGATAATTTATTGCTGTGCGAGAAGAACTGACAATTGTTAAGACCGAATGTAACGTGTCAGGACATCTAATTAAAAATGTTTTTTAACTGTTGTCCTTCTAATTTTGGTATGTGTCTGTTGCGAGGGAATCACTGAGATTATTTACAATCCAATGTAATATTGTCAGGCTACGTACGTAAGAAATGGTTTGTTTAACCGTGGTCCAGGTATTGTCTGTAAGTTTCTGTTCAGCGGTAAGCAATGAGAAATATTACGACACTATATAATGTGCCAGGCCTTGCACGTTAGAAATATTTGTGTACTTGCTGTCCTGGTAATATCGTTATGTTTCTTGTACGTGAGTCACTTAGAAATGTTACGAAACAATGTAATGTTGTCAGGTAAAGTAAGTAAGAATTTTTTAAACTGTTTTCCTGGTACTTTCATTATGTTAATTTTCTGTGAATTGCACTGGGTATTGTTACGAGGAGATATATTTTGTCAGATTGTGAATGAAAGAATGAATATTTTAAATATTTTCCTGATAATTTCGGTATGCTTTTTTGTGCGAGGAGCCCTGAAAATTTGTACAAACCAATATAATATATAAGGGAATGTACGTAAGAAATAATTTGTCTAACTGTTTTCCTGGTAAATCCTGTATGTGTTTGTAGTGCGAGAAGGACTGAGAATTGGTACGAGCCTGTGTAATATTGTGAGGTAATGTACGTAAAAATGTTTCGTTGAAATATTGTTCTGCAATGTCGATATGTTTTGTTTTGCGAGAAACACTGAGAAATATTACGAGACAATGTAATACGTCAGGACATGCGCGTAAGGAATATTTAGTTTAATGTTGTTCTGGTATAGTCGGAATGTGTTCGTTGAACGAGAAAACTTGAGAATTGAAACGAACCAATATAGCATTGACAGGTAATATACGTACGAAATATTAAAAAAAAATCATGGTAAATTCATTATGTGTTTGTCGTGCGAGAAAAAATGTGAAATTTACGAGCCAATAAAAATCCAGGTACTGTAATTAAGATTCTTTTTATGTTGTCCTGGTAATGTCGGTACAAGTTTGTAGTGCGAGAAGAACTGGGAATTCATACGAGCCAACGTAATATTGCCAGGGAATTTATGTAAGAAATGTTTTGCTTAAATGTTGTCTTGTAATTTCGGTATGTGTTGGTTGTGCGAAAAAAAGAGGGAATTTTTAGGACACAGTAAAATGTGTTATGTCATGCACGTAAAAAATATTGCGTTTAAATATTTTCCAGTAATGTCGGTATTGTTTGATTTTGCGAGAAGCTTTGAAATTTGTACCATCCAATGTAATGTGTCAGATCATGCACGTAAGAAATGTTTTGTTTAATTTGTGCCTGGTAAAGTCGGTATGTGCTTGTTGTGCGAGAAGTACTAAAATTGTAAATGATCTACACTAATGTTACAAGTGATGCACGTAAGAAATTATATGAATATATATATTTTTTTGGTAAGGCTCTTATGTGTTTGTTGTCCGAGAAGAACTGTGATTTGGTTCGAACTAATTAAAATTGTCAGGTAATGTACGCAAGAAATGTTTCATTTATTTGATGTACTGTTAATTTATGTATGTGTTTTTTGTGCGAGAAGCTCTGCGAATTTTTAGGAGACAATTTACTGTGCCAAGTCATACACGTAAGAAATGATTTGTATAAATGTTCTCCTGGTAATGTCGGTAAGTGTGAGTTGTGCGAGAAACCCTGAGATTTGCTACGAGCCAATTGTATATTGCCAGGAAATATAATTAATAACTATTTTGTATAAATGTTCTCTTGCTAATGTTGGTATGCGTTTGTTTTGCGAGATATTCTGTGAATTGTTACGAGCCAATGAATTATTGTGAGTTAACGTACGTAAGAATTGTTGTTACATCTGTTGTCCTTGTAATGACAGCTTGTTCTTGTTGTGCGAGAATAACAGGGAAATTGTACGAGCCAATATAATTATGTCAGGTAATTTAAGTAATAAGTGTTTTCATTTCCTGTTGTCCTGGTTATTACTGTATGCGTTAGTAGAGTGAGGTGAAATGAGAATTGTCAGGATGCAATATAAAATATCAGGTATTGCATTGAAGAAATATTTTATTTAAATCTTCCCTGTTAATATCGGTATGTGTTTTCGTGCGAGACTCAATGCGATTTGGCACGAGCCAATGTTATATGTCAGTTCGCGCACGTAGAAAAAATTTTTTAAATTGATATCTTGGTGATAATTATACGAAATTTTGGTGCGAGAACAATGTAAATTTTTTTCGAGCCAGTATAGTATGTCAGGTCATTGACGTAAGAAATGAAATGCTATATTGTTGTGCAGGTAAATTTGGTACGTGTTTGTTGTTTGGGAAGCAGTGAGAAATTGATCGAGCCGATGTAATATTTTCATGTAATATAAGTAAGAGTTGATTTCTTTACATATTTTCCTGGTAATTTCCGTATGTATTTGTTGTTCGAGAAGCACTGATAATTGGAACGAGCCAAAGTAATATTGTTTGGTAATTTACGTACAGAATGTTTTGTTTAACTGTTGTCCTGGGAACATCGGTACATTTTTGTTATGCGAGAAACACAGAGATTTTTTACGAGCAAATATTGTATTCTCACGTAATGTAAGTAAAAAATGTTTCGTATAACTCTTGACTTGTAAAGTCTGTGTAAGATTTTTAGAGAGAATTACTGCTAATAGTTGCGAGCCAATTTCAAATCGTCAGGTAAAATCTTAAGAAATATTTTTATATAATATCCTGTTAATATCCTTGTGTGTTTGTTTTCATAGAAGACCTGAGAATTGTTACGATTCAATGAATTTTGAAAGGACATGCACGTAAAAGAAAATTTGCAAATCTGTTTCCCAGGTAATGTCTCTATTTGTTTGTTTTTCGAGAAAAACTTATAATTTGTACGAGCCAATAAAATTTTTTCAGGTTATGTACGTACCATATATTTTGTTTAATTGTTGTCCTGGGAATATCGGTATGTGTTTGTTGTGCGAATAATACTAAGAATTTGTTGAGTCAATTTATTATTTTAGATAATAAACGTAAGAAAAGTTTAGTTGAACTGTATTCCTGGTAATGCCGCTACGTGTTTTTTGCGAGAATCGCTGAGATTTGGTACGTGACAATTTAATATTATCATATAAAATATGCAAGAAGATTTTGATTATATGTCTTCTTGATAAAATCTTTATGGGTTTGTTGTGCGAGAATCACTTGGAATTAGTACGAGACAATAAAATATATTCAGGTATTGTACGTAAGAACTATTTTGTTTAATCTTTTTCTGGTAATATCGTTGTATGTTCGTTGTGTGGGAACGACTTAGAATTGGGTCGAGCCAATGATATATTCACAGGTAATGTATGTAAGAATTGTTTTGTTTTACTGTTGTTCTGATAATATCGGTAAGGGTTTTTTTCTGAGAAGCACTGATAATTTTTACGAAACAATATAATATTACAAGTCATGGACGTTAGGTATATTCTTTTATAATATTATCCTGCGAACTTCGGAATGTGTTTGTTGTACGAGAAAGACTGAAAATTGATACGAGCCAATGTAATATTATCAGGTGAAAAAAGGAAAAAATTGTTTTGTTTTTTTATCCGGGTAATATCGGTATGTGTTTGATGTGCGAGAAACATTGAGAATTGGTACGAACCAATATAATATTGTCAGGCAATATACGTAAGAAATAATTTCTTTAACTGTTGTCATGTTGATGTCTGTGTGTGTTTGTTGCACGTGAATCACTGAGAATTGTTACGAAACAATTTATTGCGTCAGTTCATGTTGGTAAGGAATATTAATTCATGTCTTGTCCTGGTAATGTTTGTAAGTGTTTGTTTTCCGAGAAATACTGAGAATTATTTCGAGCCAATTAAATATTATCAGGTCGTGCAATTAAAAGATTTTTTTTTCACTTTTTCCAGGTAATTTCGCTAACATTATTTGCACAAAAAATACTGAGAATTGCTCTACCTACTACTACGTGCCAGGTCATGAACTTAAGAAATATTTTGTTTAACTCTTTCCTGGTAATTTCGTTATGTGTTTCTTGTGCGAGAAGCACAGAGAATTCGTAAGAGCCAATAAAATATTTTCAAGCAGTGTAATAAAAATATTTTTTTATATAATATCCTGGAAATTTCGGCATTTGTTTGTTGTTCGAGAAGCAGTGAGAAATGTAACGAGCAACTATAATGTGTCAGGTCATTCACGTAAGGTATGTTTTTTCCTCCGTTCGCCATGGTGTTATCGGTATGTGTTTGTTGTGCTAGATTCACTGTGAAATTTTACGAGAATGTGTAGTATTATCAGGTAATGTATTTAAGAAATTTTTTTTAACTTGTGTACTTGTAATGTCGGCATGTGTTTATTTTGCGAAAGGAAATGAGAATTGGTAGGAGCCAATGGAATATTTTAAGATAATGTACGTAAAAATTGTTTTGTTTATCTCTTTTTCTGGTAAAGGGTCTTAAGGTTTCTTGCGCGAGAAGCGCTGAGAAATAGTAAGAGCCAATGAATTATTGTCAGGGAAATTAAGTAAAAATATTTTGAGTGATTATTGCCCTAGGAAGTGCAGTTTTTGTTTCTTGGGCGAAGGAAACTGAAAATTGTTACGACACAATGAAATATTTTAGGTCATGTACGTAAATACTGTTTTGTTTTTAATTGTTGTCCTGGTAAATTTGGTAAGTGTTTATTGTGGGAGAAGCACTGAAAATATATACGAGACAATAAAACGTCAGTTCAGGCACGTAAGAAGTGAATTGTTTTCTGTTTTCCTGGTTATATTACTATGTGTTTTTGTGCGAGAATCACTGAGAATTTAACGAGCCAAAATGATACTTTCGGGCAATATACGTAAGAAATATTTTGTTTAACACATATCCTGGTAATATTTGTACGTGTTGTTGTGCGAGAATCCCTGGAATTTGGTACGACCCAATATAATGTGACAATTCATGCACGTAACAAATATTTTGTTTAACTGTTGTCCTGGCAAATTCTGTATGGGTTTGTTGTACGAGAAGCAAGGCGAATTTTTAAGAGCCAATGTAATTTTGACAGGTAATGTATGTAAGAAATGTTTTTTAATGTTGTAAAGGTAATGTCTGTATATGTTTGATGTGCAAGAAACATTGAATATTGGTACTATCCAATGTAATGTGTCTGGTAATATACGTTATAAAAGTTTTGTTTAAATGTTGTCCAGGAAAATTCGGTATGTTTGTTGTCTGAGTACCACATGGGAATTTGTACGGGCCAATGAATTATTGTCAGGAATATATAAAAGAATTATTTCTTTGAATAATATTTTGGTAATGTCAGTAGGAGTTTGGTGTGCAAGAGGCACTGAAAATAGGTACGAGAAAATGAAATATTTTTAGCTAAATTACGTAAGAAATGTTTTGTTTAACATTCGTACTGAAAAAGTCGGTATGTGTTTGTTGTGCGAGAATGACTGATTATTGTTAGGATCCAATGTAATATTGCCAGGTAATAAAAATAAGGATTTTTTTGAGCATTTGTACTGGTAATGTCGGTTTGTGTTTGTTGTGCGAAAAACACTGTGGATTGATACGAGCCAATGAATTATTTTCGTGTAATTTACGTAAGAAATAATTTGTTTTACTGATGTCCTGTTATTATCGGGATGTGTTTGTTGTGCGAGACAGAATGAGAATTGATACGAGCCAATATAATATTGCCAGGTAATGTGCTTAAGAATTGATTTGTTTAACTGTTATCCTGATAACATCCGTACGTGTTTGTTCTGAAAGATCACTGAAAAATGTTACAACCCAACGTAGTATAGTCATGCAATATACGTAAGAATTACCTTTTTACTGTTTTCTTGGTAATGCCGGTATTTTTTTTGCGATAAGAACTGAGAACTTTTAGACCCAATGTGATGTGTCAGGACATGTAAGTAAAAATATTTTATTTAAATGTTTTACCCGTAATGTCGGAATGTGTTTTTTTTTGCGAGAATCTCTGAGAATTGTTACGAACCAATGTATTTTGTCGGATATTATACGTAAGAAATGTTTTGTTTAACTGTTGT
>Ga0123354_10016941_pt1 | contig 11415 bp, 9 predicted proteins | sample TergutLab28metaG_2_FD_97872 | JGI IMG/M metagenome (GOLD analysis project Ga0123354, IMG submission 97872) | Labiotermes labralis P4 segment gut microbial communities from Petit-Saut dam, French Guiana - Lab288 P4 | ecosystem: Host-associated > Arthropoda: Insects > Digestive system > Gut ... | reverse complement strand
CCATTTATATCCCATTTTACCGGCTGTGTTATTTGATTTTACGTATCTGGTATTTTTAATTTGTGTACATAAAAACATTAGTGGCTTCCGGGCCAAGATATCCGTGTTCATTGGTGTATTACTGTAAAAGCAACTGAAAACAATTTTGTACCTTCTGGATCCTCAGTGTGGTTCATCTTTTGTGTCACATTTTTGTACTTAAAGCCTAATATTCTTTTGATTTTGAGGAGACATAGCAGTTTGGTTGGGTTTACGAATTTATGCTTGGATGTTGATGTGCGTTAATAGCGACCATTCTTTCTCTAATAGCTAATTTCCCATAAGACCAGCCAGGTATTTTAAGAAAGGTAAGCCTCACCGTTGGTGAGGGATTCATTCATTCATTCATTCCATTGGCATATGCAGAATGCAACGATTCCTTGCCGTTCTAAGGAGCTTCTTCCATTCCTCTTTGTTACATACCCTTTCCTTCCACCCTTTTCCACCAACTAGTCTTCCATCCTCCCTCGCTTCATCTTGCCATCTATTTCTTGGTCTCCCTCTCAATCTTGGTGCTTTCAGATTCATGTATAATACAGTTGGTGAGGGATTGCTGTACTAAAACATTCCTCTGTTGTCAGAGTTCTAAAAAGTTGTAAGACGCTTGCGTTTTTATGACTGAGGTCATAGGTATGAATTCACCTTTTGTCATAAGATGGTGGTGTGGTGTTCTTTTCCAATATATCATATCAGATGTATATCCTGCATATGGCTCGTACATCATGTTATATATTCTACCTGATAATCTGTTGGATGACATAAAAGATTAAACAAAAGGAAAATGGTATGAAATATGCCTGTACTGCTTTTTAAGTTTGACTAGTTTGGATTTCTGTGAAAGCAGTTAGGTAAAAAAACGAAGTGTTTGTTTTAGTAATGGGACATTTTTGTTCATTGTGTATGAATTGTTTTGCCCAGTGACCCCTCTGGTAAACTGTTTCTCCAATGTAACTGTTCTGTGTGCTGTTTTGCCACAGGTGGACTTCGTTCATTTCTTGATACTTAGTTGCGTTAAAGGAAAATTGTAGTTGCAATTGGGATTTTATTTAAAAATTACACGGTTTAAGTAAGCATAATTTCATACTGCTCTTAAATTCACAGTATATAAATTAGTTTGTTTCATTGTATGGATATGCATGTCATCAGAGGGTAACAGATAACATTGATTTATGGACTACGATCATGGGTCTCCATAACATTTAACTTTTATATGCTTTTTATGCATTTAATATATTGCATCATATAAGTTCAGTTAACTGTATGAGTGTAGAGTAGATCACTTGCTGGGATTTATGAAAAGTCTTAATGTTTGGCCCTTTTTTGGGTGTTATAAAATTCGTCGAATCTACTTATTTTATCGATAGGAAGACTAAATGTTTGTGGCTCTTTCTTTTCGTGCTGCTCAGAGCAAGGAAGCTGGCATCCGCACACTGGTTGCCCTGGACGACCAGGGAGGTGAGTTCCCCCTGTCCTCCCTCAAGTGGTGCTAGATCTAGTGGAGAAAACAGTAATTTTCGTATTGCCATCGATCTGTTCTTCCTGTTACCTTACTTTTCGTAAATTCTTTGAACAAAATTGTGGACAAAGCAGAAGACACATTCATCATTGCTATGAACATCCACTAGACCTGGCACTGCATTCCTAATGTGCACCATTTCCTTTTGACCACTACAGCTACATGAGAGGGGCATGAAGCATTTGAGAAATTGCATTTGTTTCATGTCAGTGGTTATAAATAATTCTAAACTATGTGTAATGTGTTCCAAGAATGATTAGGTCCAATTAATAAAGCGTGTTTTGCCTGTGACTACTTTTGAAATCTGTTTGTTATAAATACTTGATTTCAAGTTGTTACACAGTCATTCCTGTCATATGTCAGATATAAAGTATACATTGTAATCTTTCAAACAATTTTTCACATTCTTAGAATAATAAAATTCATCCTCGGATTTCTGACATCATTCAGCATATCACGCATGTGTGCCCCTGTTTAGTGTAAGTTCTCGTTGGACTTCTTTTTCTGAACTACGTTTGGTCATATTTAAATTGTAATTTGCAAGATTGTGTTATTAGTTTTTTAAAAGGAAGAATAATCATAAATGAAATATGATCCATGTCCTGATCCTCAGTCCTTGTCTTTATGTATACAACACGCTCATCTCTCCAATAACATCCGCGTAACACATGCGAGGTTTGTCATCACCAGTCATAGTAAAAGATGGTGATATGAAGGAAAAACACCTCCTGCTGATTGCTGTGAGGAGTTGTGGCCATTATTCTAGTGTTAAGGTTGTTTGGAATGTTGATTAAAGGGAATTCGTAGACATACTGCAGTCAGAATTTTAACAGGCAGACCAGAACTAAGATAGTAAGACTGTATTTTGTTGCATGTATCATGTTACTTCATTTCAAAAAGTGAATGTATAATTTTAAAAATCTCAGAATATTAATACTAATTAAAATACGTGTTAAATTCATTTAACCATTTAAACCCTCAAGTGCTGAGTATAAATTGTAATCTGTATTAAGTAACATGTACTTTCTAATAGTTCACCCTTTTTATTGTATGACTATTTATAGGATGAGTTTTACATTAACAACTACACACATCTACACGAATGTAAGTACTACACGAGTACCCTAAATATAGTTTAGAACATAATACATTACTGGTATTTGAAATGCATAATGTACACAGTTCTTTCGTGTATAGTAATATCTACATTTTGTCCTGCGTTTGTAACTTTACATTGATTTAAAGCTGTTGTAATGTTATGGACTTGGGGTTGATGTGAACAGTCTTCTTGGTGATAGCAAAATGGGACATCAGATGTTTGTGGGTTTATGTTGAGTTCTGTAGACTACACATAAAAGAATGAACATTCCAGACATTCAGATGAAACATCCAGACATACGTGAATGAGACATGCCTTCCAAGAGCCTCCTACTACAAAGTTCTCTTCAGAACCAGCACTCTGCACCATGTCTCAGGTTTTAATGCTGTTTTGTTTGTTATTAACTCTTACTTCTCAACAAAGTAATCGACATAAACACATTTTTCAAATCTTGCCAATGAGAGAATTAATAATTGTAAATTTAAAGAAATTACATTGCATGTGTGTACTCTGCCCAATTTGTATATATATGTATAAAATTTAGTTCAAGGTGGTTATCATTGTCTTTTGAAAGGCAGCTTTAAATTTTTTTATTTATTGTGCTCATTCTGAGCAAGACTTCCTTGAATTTGAGAAGCTAAATGTTTATTAATTCTTCTCTGCCCATGACATTCATGGCTAGGCAATGATGGAGAGGCTCCGTGAATGTCAGTTTGTGTGCGTTTCAGTTTTCCTTCAGCTCAGCTGCACTTGCTTGCCTTCAGCTTATTTTCTAGCGTCATTATTTCATCAACTTCTTTGTGTAGATACCTAATTATGTGTGGATTTGAAGTGCTTTTAATTTTTTTACAATTTGCACTTTTTTAGAAAAATGATTGTACTGTGTAGGGTAGTAATTGACAGCCAATAAAATCTTCTTGGGCTAAAAGCCACGTGAGGTGGCTCAAGTACGTAGTTTCAGAACCGACTCTGTCTATATCATCAGGGTTCTGATATGACTCGACACCCACTCTGTCTCCCTTTTATACCCACACAAGGTTGGGCACATGGTAGTACGATAGCCAGTGGGTTTAGTGGACATTCCAAAGATTGACTTTGATTCTCCCTGGATTAATCCCGGATCTGTTGGAGCATAGGCTGCCAGGCTTAGCTTAGTATGAATGCCCTGTCCCTGTTGAAGTTTGGGGGGTGGGGGCTTCATGCTTCCAGACATGACACGCAATACCTGTACAGATCCAGGAGTCATCCAACAAGAATCAAGGCCAGGCACAGTAACCTTCAGACTTGGTCCACTGATCTCATGGGACCATGACTTACCATGAGCCCAGACTTGTGCGGGTATATAAGTAAGACACAGTGGGTGCTAAATCATTTCAATGTCTAGATTATGGAGACAGGGTCGGTCTTTGAAATGTCAGTGTATTTGAGCCACCTGTCATGGCTGTGATTCTGAGAGCATTTTATTGAATTTTGTCACCTTCAAATATTCAAGACATCAGTAATTTGCCCATTCATGACCGAACTGTTTTGAGAAGAGGTCTTCTTGAGAAGCTGATATTTTCGCAACTGGGCAAGACATTCTCTGCCTTCTATGGAACTGAAGGTTTATTACGTATTAACTAGGAGATCTGAGCCAGATAGATCCGGTTCACATTTTTATATTTGTTAGCTTGGCGCTCCTTCCCAACAAGATCATGGTAGTCGAAGAATTTTAAAGTAACTAACTTTACTGAAAATACGTTGGCAGTATGTCTCGTACAATGAAGACTGGTATGGGTGGCAACAGGCAAGTGCAACTGAACATTTTGTTTTGTAGTCCAGTCAGGATTCATTCTCCTTACGTGCATCCTTACAGTTCAAGGAAGGGGATTGTCTTTGTAGAACTTGTGTTGAAAATTCAGTTTCAATTTCTTGCTTTCAGCAGTGTATGCTTCTTTGTTTCTGTTTGTCCTTTCGTTGATAATGTAATGTTATTTTGTAGCATTTTAAATATTTGTTTCCACCTACATCTAATTGTATGTGTGTTTGTTTTTAAAATTTTATTATTTCCTTATTTTCCTGCCATTGTAGAGTCAAGACGTTGGTGGACAAACGCTCATGTTGTTGAATCATCAAGGGGGTAAGAAAGCCCATAACAGGGCAGTGTTTTAGTAGTTTTACCACTAGAGGTGTGAGTGTTAATCTTGGGCAATCACTAACCCGTGTTAACTTATTCTAGGAATGCAACATTGAGCATCATGCAGATCACGTAGAACAAGTTGCTTGTGGGTTTGATAACCTTCTAACTGGAGAAGATTTACTACTTCAGCAAAAGTGGGAAATTTGATCTTCAGATCAGCTTTGTATTAAATCATTAACTGGGTACAGTTTTTGGTGCTGGTGTGGTGGTGGTGTTGTGGTTGTAGTGGTGATAGACTCTTGATTGTATGTGTTCCCACTAGCAGAGGGCTGCCGAGATGGATCCAGCTACAGTGCCTGTAGTTTGTCAGTAGTTGGGTAGTGGTGTAGTAGTAGAGTTAGAACAGTAGACTGTCTGTACTGCTCAGCAGTCCAGCCCAGCTGAACCTGAACCCAGGGATCCAGCAAGCTCGCTCAGAAAAAATCCTCCGACTTTCTAATTGTTTTATGGCATGCCATCATGTTTTGTTAACACCACTTAAATTTATTTATTCATCTTTATTTCTTTATTATTCTTGTATTTTAATTTTTAAGTTCTATTTATGCATGTATGTAGATTTAACTATGTTTTAAACTAGGGATGACATAAAGTACTCTTGTTTCCAGTATGTGGATGCAACCAGTTTAGTATTTCTTACTGTGTTGGTATTGAACCATTTGTTTTCGTTGAAGTGTTCTGTTTCAAAATTAATAACATAAACATGAAAACATCATATTTTAAAATGGTGTAGACAACATATTTCTCTAATAATGTTGCATTGAATTGTCTCAGATCTATGGTCATTGCAAAGACAAAGTTAGTGTGCAACATACAATGCTGATACCCTCAGCACCATGTAAAGCAGACATTTGTCTTTGCAAAAGCCATATTGCACTGACCTCTATGCCACTTTTTGTGCATGTATTTATAATTATTTTTATTGAGGAATTTCAGTGTTGGATTCGTCATCCCTAGTGTGTCTGCTGGATTACATAGATACTTTCAGAGTGTTTGGTGGATAGGATTATGGTTAATCTGGGTCAAGGTTTCATCTCCGCACTTGTTGATGATCCTGTTACTATTTTTGTAGAGCCACGAAGTCGGAATGAAAACGCTAGTGATGTTGGATGAACAAGGGGGTAAGGTTCCATATTAAGTTGTACTGTGTTGTACAACCAACTATTTTGTAGATGTGTGGGTACTCGACATGAATCGAGTAATCACCTCAGTGTCATGTGTCAATTGACGTACTTGTTTCCTTCTGTTTGTGTTGGGTAAAACCCAAATCTTATTTTTGTGACCTAAATCACTCCAGCTGTTAGGAGCAAGACTTTACCTAAGCGATACAGCATTGTACAGGCTTGTTAGGGTATAATAGGTACCAGCACATATTTTTATGGTCTCATTTTTATTATGCTGTAAGGTATGGTTTTTCATAATTTAACAGGCGTATAACTTTTTTCAATAGCAGACTAACAATTTATATTGTTGGAAATGTTTGTTAGTTTTATGGGGTGCACCAGTAACACCTGAAGGTTTTCGAATGCAATGACATTTTAAGGCCAAGTGAGTAAATTACCATTGGTAAATGTGTGAGCATTCATGTTTATTATTGCTGTTTGAAAGAGACATCATGTAGATGACCACCATGTCGTTCAGTACACTCCTGCAGTCACGATGGAAAGGATGGTGTAACACGTTTTAGAATTTTCATAGGGATCCTTTGAATTCACTCCATAATTGGCTGTTTTGCTTCATCAATATTGACAGGACGTGTTTCGTGTATTTTGCTTTTGATGTAGCCCCAAAGGAAGTAGCAACATCCTGCAAGATCAGGAGGGAGCAGGTCGGGTGATGTCTCCAAAATGAGAAGTGGGTCTGCTTGGAAACATTGTCCTGAGAACTTGCATTGAAGTCTATGTTGTGTGAGCATTAACTGCATTCCGTTCAAACCCTAGCAAACCAAATTTAAAATGTAACTCATTTCACAGAAATGTTCCCAACATGACTTTGTAACACACAGCATTGACTGTTGCTGTACGCCATTCTGAAGAAACAGCCAGTAGTACCATTAATAGAAATTTCACACCCTTCTATCACTTTTGCATTATGCAGAGGATGTTAGTGAAATTAACACGAGTTGTTTGGAGCCCAATAGTGACAATTCTGCATATTCACAAAACCAGTAACATGTTTTCTATGTCACAATTTCTATTTACGAGGTCCAAGATTTCATGATAATACAATTCATTGTGCAGAATTTGGCAGAGGCTTCTGTCCTTCAAGATATGGACGAGAGCTTGCCACCGATCTGACCTTTGCGGACTTCGCAGTATGGTGTCACTTACCTTCTCCACATTGTCGGGTGTACGAACAGAATGTGGACACTCTTCTGGTTTTACTGTCCTTGCTCCACTTATCGTTCTTGACCCCATTTCGATACCCACAACAGGAGATTATTTTGGCTAGGAGCATTGCGTCTTTGAAACTGAGGTCAGAAACCGCGCTGTATAATGGCAACCCACTGTTTTTGTAAACAACTCCACTACCACAATATGGTGTTTCGCTGACCAGCACTTCATCTTTCGTATGATCTGTGATCTCGCCTAAACTCCATATATCATTGTCCATGATGATGGTCGGTTTGGAAGCACCGCATAACGGGCAAGCTGGTTTTCAAATTTAAAAAACTGTCAGGTTTTTCTGGCGCATCCTCTACTTATAAACACTGTGACACCTTGCCACATTAAATGACATCACACAGACTCTGCTCACCCTAATAAGACTGCAGAGGGGATATTTATGTTCTTATTGAATGTACTTGAACAGAGAGTGGAACTGTTTGACAGATAGTACAGTGATTCCCCAGTTTGATTGAGAAATGCAAGTTTCATGTTTCATTGGACATAGGAAAATTGAGTATTTCTGTCAACTAAGTGCCTTGGAGGTAAATTGTTATTTTAATGGACTGAAATTTGTTAATTGTTGAAATAGTTTAGCTGAACATCTTTTTTAATATGTTGTCATCGACAGCTTATTTACAAAGAAACATAGAAGTTACAATAATTTACATAGAGTGAATGCACTCATGTGGTAAAACTGTTTCAAAATCTTAATGTATATGTGTAAAATTTTATGTGTTTTTTAGGAAACAAAACAACAAAACTTTTCCAAAAAAAGTATACTGTGTAATGGTTTATATTATTGTTGTTGCATGGTACATATGAAAATAACAATGAATTCTGTTGACGTTTGCATGTGGAACGCTTGAGTTTGAATGTCAGTGAACTTCCATAATATTTTGGTAATCAGGGTACCATTTATTACACACTGACTGTAATTAGTTAGTACAACAAACACAGCTATAAGCTGATTTCTCTTCACCACCACCACTGGGCAGTTGCTTGCTCCTGCAACTTGCATAACGATGAGTCCTACCAACAACAGAGAAGCTATGGAACAGTTTTTCCACTCTAAAATGGGTGAAAAATATACTGTATTCAGTGAAAAGTGCACGAATAGCTTGTCTGTTATAGCTAAAGTCAAGGGATTTAAATTTGGTAGGTTGCTGGGACCACGTAGATGGTTAGTAGAAGGATGGGGCAGAGTCTTTCCCTACACCCTAGTGCTGCAAGTTGCAGAGTGGATTTCTTTCTACAAGAGACAGTATACATTGCAATTATTAATAATGACTTCAGTTTCATTTACAAACAAGAATATTGTATTTTGGACTTTTTCTTTCTTCACATACAGTGGGAAGAGTCTAAAAAGTCTGTGAGTTCAATTGTCATACACCATTGTCACAACCCTGTAGAAAAGAATTCCAGTTAGCCTGGCCATTTGATTCGGTAGGCAGTCATTCATTTACAGGATCAAGTTCATAGATCAGTGATATAAAATTTTGCATGTAAAGTACCTTTGTGATTATTAAATAGAATATTTTTTGTGGTTAGTTTTTCCGTCCTTCTACACTTTCCTGTCTTTAGAACACAGAATTTTCATGTGCCCTGAAAGTCCATCATGTGGTTCCATGATTTTATTCTGGTTCATTACTTGTAAATGACATATGTGCAAATCTCAAGACAATTTGAAAGCATTAGACCTACTACTACTACTACTACTACTACTACTGCTGCTGCTGCTGCTGCTGCTACTACTACTGTGACTGCTGTTGCTACTACTACTGTGACTGCTGCTGTGCTACTACTACTATTACTACTACTGCTACTGCTGCTGCTGCACTATGTTTGATATTATTATTATTATTAGTAGTAGTAGTAGTAGTATTGTTATTATTAGAGTAATGGTTTAATTGTCCAGCAGACTTCTTAGGCTATCACCTATGTCATGTGATTGTAAGAAACCATTGTATTGTAAACCATCACCACCATTTCCATCATCAAGGGTGTGATTAGGACTGGGAACCGCAAAATGTCCTGAACTATTGCTCATAGTTCAGCGGTATGCAAGTAGAGCAGTCCCACTGTCTACACGTTAGTCTGTACTGGCTAGTGACAGGTTTGAGTGTCTATGTATGGGATGTTCTCTGCATCATCTCCTTCTTTTCTTCTGATGATGGAAATGGTGGTGATCTCTGAAATGCTGGTTTCGTTCAACCACTTATTGAGGCTGATGGCACAAAATGAGTTTTTTTTTTTAATTTAGTTTCTGTTAAAGTTTTTGGATTTTATTGTCAGCATTTGCTGTTTAGGAGTTATACTTTTTGAGATTTATAGCGACATTTCTTGTGTAAGAGTTGATTGATAATTCAAGTTATAATTTAAGATTCAGAGAAAGAAAGACAAAACATAAGAACTGTCTTCTTCATCTGCATTGTGAATATCTACACAATAGGCAACTGACTGTATAACCCTCAGTTTTGATTAGTTTACTATTATTTATGTACATACTTCTGCATCATAGTGGTACATATGAAAAATAATATTTTTTGTGCTTGACATTTTCTTATAGTTCGTAAAATGAAATTTATAATACTGTCTTTGATAGAAAAGAAGGTATGAAATTGCTTAAAACTATCGAGTGTTATTAGAGAAGATGTGGCTTTTTGATGAATTGAACTGACAGTTTATTTTATTTTATTTCCTTTGTTAGTGACTGATGCTGAACCTCTGTATACTAATTCATTGTATGAATATTAGATTATTGGGTCCTGAGCTTTATCGTTCTTGCTGTTCTGAGAAGGATAACGGAGTAATTAATAAAGCTTGTAGTTCAATGTCTTCATAGACAAGCTGATTGTATCAGATGAAATGCCCATGATAATCTTTCATATGATGTAAACTGTCATTTTACAGTGGTATCTTGTTTGGTTAATGTTTGACAGAAACCCAGCATCTCAGCATTAATTGCAGTCCCTGAATGGCTGATTCAGGCCAGGGATGTTTAAGCATGTGATAGTTCATAAATAATTGTGCGAAAACAGAAGATTTACACTGTGAATTTTCTGGGGAAGGAAGTGTTGGCTTGGGTGATGAAAGTCCCATCATACGATCCTTATGTAATCCATTTGTTTTATCGTTGCCTTTAGCACAACTCCCATGGGATGTCCAGCAGATGCAGGCTTTTTATGCCATAAACCTACTGTGCTTTGGGAGGTTATAAAGGTTCTGTGTTAATTACCTTCGAGTTCTAGAATATTTTAAGAGATTTAGGTGTGAAGTTTGTTCCCATCTTAAAGTTAGGGTTGTATGTCTCATTCTGCTTATAGACATACTCAACCTGATTCATCTGGCTGTAACTGTACAACTTTCTTAGACCCACTCATAGTATTTGTATTACTTCATACCTCAGTGTTGAACTGCATTTAAAGTTCTCATTCACCTATCAAGTAAATTGCAGATTGAATAAAATGGTGAAATGTTTAAGAATGGAGGGGATAAGAGTTTTGCAAACTTAATCACTGAAATCAGCAACAACATTTTCCATTAGTTTGCATGAAAATTATTTGGGTATCAGAAGCAGTCACTGAAAGTTTGTGTTTAAGTGGTGCAAACCACTCATAAATTGAGATAATTCCAAAATGTAAGCCAATTCTGAGTGAACATAAGTTACAAAAGAGGTAAGGCTCGCTTTCAACACCTTTCATTGATACATACATGCACTTTTAAGAAAATCTGCTGAAATGTAGACAGATATGCAAGAACTAAGATGTGCTATCTGCCCTGCGCAAGAAGTAAGATGGTGTATCTCCCCTTGGTTGCACTTTCTTATACAGAGTGTATCTGAAATTCTTGGACAGACTTCAAGAGCGAGTTATTCACATCAAAACAAAGAAAAATGTTCACATAAACATGTGTCCGGCAATGAGTGGTTTTCAAATGTAATTGAAAGACTACATTCAACAATAAATAACTGAACTATGTGTATTTTAATTACAGTTGACATAACACATTGACATTGCACGTTTCCAATTTAATAACTGTTGTTTGACAGGTCTCACAGCTTACACCGCATACACGCATGGACACATCTGATCATGGACTGTCGCACCCTTTCAGAGGTTCGGGGGGGGGGGGGGGGGGTGAGGGGGTTTGCAGGCATCAAAAAAGGGGTGGTCAATTTTTTTTTCTTTTTCATTTTTGT
>Ga0123354_10016940_pt1 | contig 11415 bp, 6 predicted proteins | sample TergutLab28metaG_2_FD_97872 | JGI IMG/M metagenome (GOLD analysis project Ga0123354, IMG submission 97872) | Labiotermes labralis P4 segment gut microbial communities from Petit-Saut dam, French Guiana - Lab288 P4 | ecosystem: Host-associated > Arthropoda: Insects > Digestive system > Gut ... | reverse complement strand
ATGATGTGTTGGACAAAGAACGCTGAAGGTCGCGTCGTTGCTATGAATCTTTGATTAAACCGGCAGGCACTAACAGTTTAATTTGCGTCTCTATGACCTTGATCATATTGAAGATATCAGGCTAATATATCACTTACACCAGCCGTGGTTTTCTGAATAAACAGCAGCGAAAGATAGGTTAATATCCTTCAGTACGACACACATGATATCGAAAATGACAGGAAGAACACACACACACACACACACACTGAGATAGACACACAGCCTAAATGAATAAAGTAAAAGAATCAAGAATGGGACGTGTGCTCAAACATACTAGGCATAATTTACAAATGTCTTGTTTAAGAATAAACATAATTTATACTCTTTACGTGAGTATAATAAGAGATGCAGATTCATCTCTGATTTATTCGTCCTATGTTTCCGTAACTTAAACTCTTGTGCCTGAAACGAGCAACACAAATTCGCAACGAAGAACACATCAATTAACTGCTGTCAGTACCAATATGGAATACTGTCCACAGATCAGAAGATGATCAATGCTAGAAATGCAATAGACGCCCATGGGAAAAATTTCTCGATGAATGAGGGCACGCACGCACGCACGCGCGCGAGCACATACACACACACAGTTACACGCTACTCGAAATGCTTGAAGTTTTCAGTCTGTCGCTCCTACCAGTACCAGAACAGTAGTCCATCCTATAGCCAGGAGTCACCCGCACCGCGTCAGACCCCCCCACCCCCAAGAAAAAAAGCGGCAGTAATCCCGTGATCAGTGGTCGTTATGTATGCCCTCGCATTTTCTTACATGTACAGACGAGTGACAGCAGATTGGACTGAAAGTTGTATGCAGCAATGGTTTCGAAAAGTAGCAATGTCATTAACGTATTGCAGTTTCTTATATTTTATCGTTCTCCGCCTCGCGAATGATATGTTCTTGCAGGACAAATCCTCGTACAAAATAATATTACTACGGTACGGCGACATTTTGCTGGAAATTTGGCTCTTTGATATTCAACCCGACTTCTCTGAATTTAATGCTGTACACAATATGTAACAACTAGATTCCAGGCGTGTACCATGCACCATGTACAAACAAGCGATTTGCCATATTATGCGTTAGAAAACACACATCACTCAGACCTATCATATTCACCATATAACCTGCTATGATGTCACAGAAGGGAGTAGGTGTATATTTATACCCTTACTTTGAACTCCGTGCTAGATGGAGATGTGACAGTTGAAGACACGCCCGGACTACTTTCCTTCCCGCAAATGATTCTGTACCCCCGTCAATGAGGCCGGGTGTGGACCAAGACCGTAACGGACGGGTGAGGAAAATCTAATTCTCACCGGGATTCAATCCCCGGACCACCCAGTCCGTTCCAAGTCGGTATACTGCCTGAGCTCTCGCGCCCCACGTCACTCAGAAACTCAAAAATCAGCTGTCAAATTAAATTCAAACTTTGCGACTAGTTATTTTGATTCATGTTATAAAATCGATTAGTTCTTCCTGTTTTCGTGTTTAAACTGCCAGAATATCTCAGACAATAGCCGTACGTGAAGGACCATTGTTGATAAGGGTGGAAATTCATCGCCACATATTTACACGCTCTCATGACAAGGTACTTAAACACAAAGGAAAATTTATTCGCCATTTGACGTTTAACCAAATCAACCATCGCGAAAAGCCAGGTATACAAATAAACAACAACAAAAAATCTTCACGGCTGTGGTTACATTTATAAAGTCCAGGGAGTCAATTTATCTCAGAAATGAACACTTTGCTTTGTTAAGAATTTGGAGGTACAATTTATGAAGCCTTCTTTCTGTTAAATCATACATCTCCAACAATGAGAAAAGGTGGCACTACAAAACTGTAACCATACAATTTTCGCTTGTAGTCGGTTAGTATAGATTTCCATTGTATTAAATTCTTCATGCGCTTATTGAAATATTGGCACCATCACGACATCTGTATTTCTTGACACAAGAAAATGAGTATCCCGTACAACTTAAGTCGAACAATGACCTATCTCCATCTACCGTGTCCAGTCTCCATCTCCAGCGATTCATTGTTACATAAACACCAATAATTAACCATCTAACACAACACTTATTTTTTAAAATCCACAATGATTCGTATGCTTCATGTATGTGAAGCCATCCTTCGGCTGAATATAGCTGTTACAACAGAGAATTTTCAACTGAAAACGTAATAAAATTTAAAAAAAAACGAGATTTTAATAATTGTCACATCAGTTATGTGATCATGTTTTGTTCTACTACAAAGAAAGTATTAATTATTGGCATCAAAGGAAAGCTAATTACAGACTTCGAACAGGATCCATGTCGTTTTGCATTCTACAGAAACATTACTTGAACAAACAATGCTTATTGCAATAAGATTTATCAAAAAAAATTGAGGGTAATATAACGTGGCTATGGTGTCACTCCCTTTCAGAATTCCCACAGCCTCCAGGCTGGTACTCTTCACAGCCGTAAGTAGAAAAAACACAAACCCGCAGTGACGTCAAATGGCATAAAACCCGCACCAAGATTCACTGAGGTTCGTAAATTTGTTCAGTAGTTACTATGGAAAGGAATTCAAGATAAAAAAAACTTCTAAAGTATTAACGTGGGCAATTTTATTACCTCATATGTCCTTAAGAGTGTAACTACCATTTCTTTTGCCTCGTATTACATACACAAAACCGCAGAAGTTTAGTACAAACATTCTCCAGGCAAAAACGGTGGGGAGCTGTCAAGAAACTACCACAAGAACTCAACACACGATGGTTTAACGCATTATGACTATTAGCAAACATAAGATGGACGTTATCACAGAGTTGCAGACCACAGCCTTTTGAAAGTCAATTGATATATGCGGCAGAAAGCCATAATATATCGTAATATTTTCAGTGCCACGATAGGATTAAATGCATAGTGAATGTGACAAGAGGGTGCGGTGTGCCGTCTTTTCATGGGCAGACAGCTACACACCATCAATCGTATCAGCGAGCCGTGGTCTGTACAACCAGCCTACTGACACGAAGATGCCATTAAGTGCTGATGTTAAGGTTCAAGTAAAGCTGCTGCATTATTAACGACGTCCCAAACACCTCGAAACGACTCGACCTATCCAGTCTGATGTCGTGTACAACAGTAAATGTCAGTCTATGTACGGTGCAGTAAATCAAACTGCGACTCGCATTTATGTTACCTAAACATGGCTTGCAAAGAAATCCAGAAATTTAATCCATAGCGATAAGTCATTTCAAGGCAATACTTCTTGTAAACATATGGGCTCTATAGCAAGCTATCTAACCTAAAACTCCATGTAATTATAAGCTGCTTCTCAATTTGCTTCTCGTTTGGGTAGCGATAAATCAGACCTACGCCCATCATAGCAATTCTAACTGCGAATGTCTCTAGGAAGCGAAGATATCTAATACTCAGTCCATTTACACGTTATCATTTAAAGATTAAATTTAGCCGTAATTAATTTAAAAATTCAGCCAATACCACACAGTAAACACACTTCGTTTTCATTACAAAAAAATCTGCAAATTCTTTGCAGGGAATTAATTTCACTTGTTTGTGAGAACCTTACAAACCGTACAGTTGCGCACAGTGTAGAGTTGCTGACAGTGAGACCAAGTGGTGTACTGAGTAGGGGCTAAGTACCCAGAGTATTCTGCATCACTGAAAGCAACAACGTGGAAGTAATCATATACATTCCAACAACTGCACTACAATTAGATAAAATAATACAAAACATGTGAAATCTGCCCACATGTTTCGGCTTTTTTCGACCGTCCTCAGGGAGGCATTCAACAAAGAAAAATACAATAATGCCTAGTTATGTCTCAAATATGCTCTTCCATTGCATGTCTGTGACATAAATAGCCATTATTGCATATTAATAATTGTCCAACGAGATGCAACACAAAGCATTCTATTTATTATTCTGCAAGTTTCGGGTGTCAACCACACCCATCATCAGGAATACACAAAACTCTAACTACAGCCTCCGGTACTGGTCATATTTTTGGTGCAGTTACCTCCTTCCAACGTGACAAACTAGCTTGGCCACGTTCATAGCCGAAACACGTAGAGTGAACTTGCAGAATAACGAATAGACTGCTTTGTGTTGCATCTCGTTGGACAATTATTAATATAGATCGGCGATGCACGGAACCATAAACATAAAAAGTCATTATTTTATTTTTCTCTGTTCAGTACCTGCGTCAGGACGGACGAAAAGCGCCGAAATATGTCGAGGAATGCCACATGTTTTCATATTATTGTAATTAAGTATAGTGCAATTGTTGGATTATATACGATGACTTGTCTTGCTGCATGGAACATGAATAGCTTTAAACAAACAACGTTGAAACTCAGTTGAAGTGTAATTATTTTAAACCAGCAAGTGTCCGTTGAAAACAACGTATGTTTCTTGTACAGAACCAACAGCTCCTAGATCCCTGTAATAAATATATGTCGTATTCGCGGAACACGCACTTATATTTGTACAATTAGCACTACGGGATGAGTTACATCAAGACAACAATTAAGAACTACACTCGTGGTTTCCAGCCGTTCATCCCTCCAACAATGACATAGGAATAACGTTGCATCCAACACGAAAGACTTACCGTTGGTTTGCATTCTCCTCAGCCAACAACGCTCTCTGTTTTTCGGTCTTACCTCTTGCTCTTGCATCTTACTGTGTCAAGTATGCTTTTTTGTTGACAACTGCTTCTGGGGGTTCTCTTTATATTTATGCTTCAAAGAGGAAATTCAGCTATAACACTGCATTCAAATTGCCCTCATCACTTCTGGCTCCTTAAAACGCAGGTTTGCTAGAGACTTTTTTTTTCGTCCCAGAATGACATCTCACCCTTTCCACTGCCAGTGTTTGTCTCTTATTTGCCAGGAACGTACTTCTGTCCATATCAAGGCAGCTTAAAGCACAAACACCTACATGAGAGAAAAGTTGTCCAAACGTCCTGAACAAACTGCTGAAACTGAAAGAAAGCCAGTAACTTATACTTCCAAGTTTTAGTGACGAGTCATGAAGAGAACACGGCCAAATTTTATTCCAGTTTCTACTTCAGGAATTATTTCCCATTTCTGCGCTGCCTAGTCCATCTCTATTCTCGCCCTCACCGTCATCGTCACACACACGAACACACACACACACATACAAATATATATTTATACACACATACATACAAACATAAATACGTACATACATACGTACATACATATATACATACATAATTACATACGTACATACATACATGCATACATACCTACATACATACATACCTACATACATACATAACACATACAAACACTGACAAACTTGTACCCACTTTCCCCTAAGTTCCTCTCAGCCCACCTCTCACCTCCACCTCTTTTAATGAAGGCCTGCTTCTAGTCACCATCTTCACAACCTTGACCGCGACTGTTTCTCATTGGCAGATCTGCCTTTGTCTGTTTACTTTCAAGTTGGAAAGCCCAAGCAGTAGCATCATACTAGACATACGTAACCACACATGAGTGACTTCAAAATATTGAAATCCTTTGCGATTTACAGCACTCAGCGTGGAGAAAGCTGACTGTGCGAGTAGATGCCCTCTATCGAAATTTATTAGCTGCGGAAAGTAGATGCAAATGATCTGACCACAAAATCCACCAACATCAGATACTGTGACAAAACGTACTATGCACTGCACCACCAACATCTTAAATAAATACAAACTATACCGCGATGTTCTGACCTGATTAAAACACTTTTCCTTCTCTTCTGAGACATCAGGTAAGTAACAAGTATACGCGTCCCTTTTAAATTAGACTCAAACCCTCCGGAATTCAGCATTTTTCACTGCCGACATAAACACAAACAGGAAATTAGACTGAACTGAGAGGATGATTTTCGATGATTATGCAGAGAGATTTATAAACAGTAAAAGGTCAAGATCACAGTATGAGATGCCTGGACAGGAACCAAAGGGAGAAGAAGGTGTAGCTCCAACCCAACCTGGTGTTTTACCCCCGAGAATAACTCGGTAGCCATCGTACAGGCCGGTCTGGAGGGCACAAAAAACCTCGCCCCCACCACCATTTTTTCATTCAATCTTTATTGTAGTAAACACCGCATATCGTAACAACCCTGTACATTAACACATAAGATAAATAATATATTCCCTGTTATACTGTACCTACTAACTTACTATTCCCAAACCCATAGCATCAGTAGACAGAGCCTACTTATAAGACATCCAGATAATTTACAAATTGTTGCACCCTGTAAGTATTCCAACGAGCTCCGTGTATTGTCAGTTTAATCAAGTGCCGATAATGTCCAAAACCCCAGACTCTCCAGCCCGTAGGGTGTCGTTACATCGACTGAGCTATTCCAGCAGCCGATTTGTAATGAGAGCTGCTGAAAAGCGAACTAATGCGTCCGACCGAATCGTCACGAGAAGAATCCGACTCTTTCACCTAAATGCTCCCGCGCAAAATAACCCACTGTATTAGTCACATATGCACAACGGTGTTGATCACAGCGTCTTGGTCCTCGGTGTAACTAACTGCAGGTTAAAAATCCGGTGGTTTAAATGAATGTTCATTTTCATCCCAAGGTACAGAATATTCAGATCCCAGTGGCCGCGCCGTCTAATGCGTGGGTCTGCAGCCAATCGCTGGCTGGAATTGGGGCACGGATTCCGTCTCCTGTGAGTGTTGTGTGTTGTCAAGTACAGGTCTTTGCGTCGGGCTAATCGCCCGTCCAGAGGAGTCCTACTCAGTGTCGTGTGTCTGAGTGTGGGCAGATAATGAGGAGGCCCTGGGCCCCTAGGGGCAATTGCGCTAAGAAATAAATGGTAAAGAATGTGTATTTACAAGCAGGCAATGCAAGAATGTAAATTAAATTAAAATAGAACGTTAAATCAATATTTTATTTATTACTACCCAGGGATGTACAAAATGAAGATTAGCCTATGCTTGAGTTAAGCAATCTGCGTAATAACTAGTCTTTAGACAGATATCATGAAAATACAGCCCGTGGGTTAAATTCCAATTGTGGATGTATTCTGACTGCACTAAACACCTCATGACAGTGTACAAGACGAATACAGGGAAAGCTTTACTTCTGCTTAGGAATTCAAACTATCCATTCATCCATCCATCCATTCATCCACCTATCAATCTTAGTATTTTCAGCACTTATTTCAATGTTTCCCAGGATCTCCGTGTTTTCTGAGTTCCTGTATTTTAGTTACAGACATTTGTAGCACCCACATGTATGGATCGACCGTCGCAAGGCCTCTGTTTACAATAATGTGAAGAGGTGGTTTGAAAGGTACGTTTCCAGCTTTCAAGCGGTATAAAAGTGTAGGCTACACGCCTTAAATCGCACTGCCACTCTTTTCACATTTTTGTTGGACCTACGTGTTAAACTATGCAGCCAAGTTCCTGTACAAGTATTAACCAGTAACAATAACCTTCATGTCCCTCTGCAGCTTGCTAATTAACATTATTTTCCAGCAACGCATAGTGGTTCCGTAATGTGCAGCTAGTTGGTTAACAATGCTAATTAAAAGACTGAAATCTCAGTCTTTTTAATTAGCATTGTTTTCTATAAAATGGACTATTTTCTCCTATATTTTATGCTTATGCTTGATGATGTCTTCTTATATGGCAAAACATGTCAGACATTTTGGAAAATGGAAGACGATCTGAAAACATCGCTGTCATTGGTGGCTCTCTTGTTAATTTGTCCATTCATGCAACAAAAGTGGATGTCTCAATCTAAGATTAACAGACCCCTGGTTTTATAGGTAAGCTCCAGTAGAAATGAGATGGCGCACGATGTTGCACGGGAGGGGAAGTGAAGGAGCAACTGGCGAATGGAGTGAATAACCAGTACTCTTCACACTACCTCGGAACATGGTGTATCTAGTATTACTGCCGCTGACGCGCACACCTCGGCTGCCAGTAGTCGAAAGAACTGACGCCCTCTTCGATTTAAATGGACTCGTCCGTTTCGCCGAAAGACGAAATCTGGTTTCTGAGCGTGTCCCATTACGTTTCATCTGGCCTCTACTCGAAACTATTATTGCGTCTCCGAGAAAAATGACTTTACTTTGTTCTGTCTCACGCCTAAACAAGAGTGTTTAAGTTGCTTCTGAGTAGTCACACGCCCCAGCTCAGAACTCCGCAGACGCTCTAGGTCGATGGCAATACAGGTGGGGAAGAAAATTCAAATTGCAAACGAAAACTTTACAATAAAAATCCGAGAATCGTTCCTGCATGTTACGTTCCTAACATCTTAAACACCAAAAGTAGATTCGTGAAACCTCCTAACTGCGGTGTCCGAACTATTTTACCGCGAAACGCGGCATTCCTCGTGCTGAACCGCAACGTCTCGCTACCAAAACCGAGTAACGGAGGGTTTTTCCTCAAATCGCAGATAAAAGCCAATCAACAAAACGTTCGAAATTTGAGATTGTCTCGCAGTGTCATGTACTAATCGTTCGTCCCACTTGGCACATACCGTATCCTTCGGTAGCAACGCTGTCTTATTTCACGTCATGACATACAAATTGAACTTTTCAAGGTATTCCACACCCAGGTTCTCGGCAAATTAAAGGCTTTGGAAACCATCATTTTTTAAATGGGCTAACCCCCTCAAAAAAATTAATAGTAGATTTGTATGTCAAATTATAAAAATTGTGAAGATGAAATATAGTCATACTTATGACGATATTTGACACCGTCCATTTCTCGGACACAAAGTCGTAACGTTTTGGCGAATGGCTGTTTCTCCTTCTTCAGGTTGAAAATAAAGGGAAAGAACTCATGTGGTCCCTTCACGAAGAGATGGTCCTAACTGAATCCAGAGGGAATATATATACTGGAAACATCTGAAGTCATCCAGAAGCTATAACTGCAATACGAGAATTAAAATCAAATTTTCTGAAAACTTTTGACGTACAAAACAAGTTCGTATCTCGAAGAAAACATATTGCGTCTATGACAAATTAAATTGTTAATATTCATGAATTAACGACTGTTTTTTTGTGAAACATAAACCATATATTTTTGGGTAAGTGCTGTGCTATCGGCATTAGATGCTTCGGTATATGTGATAGCAGCTGCACAACTAAACAGTGGCGAATCCTGATCTGGAGGTCCGGTATAGCGGAAGGGTACACAATGCGGCATTGTACCGTTCCGCTAGACCTGACGTCAGGACGAGGATTCGCCACTGCTACTTACACTTAAATTTATGCCCCATAACTAGGCAGGCGCCGTCAACCCGCGTCTACTCCCATTTAGAGTTCTGAGTGTGAGGTGTGTGGGAACTGGAAAATATTACGGCGCCTGTGAGAAAGGTGACTTTCACTTTTAGTGCCATCTCAGCCCCGAACGACAAAAGAACTGGCCGCTCCGTGTAATGCCCCACTTCCCTCACTTTACATTACTCTCTGTGAAACTAAATAAATGGCGCCAGCTGTTGTCGCTTCTCACTGCATGGGTTATGAATTTCGTCCATTTTCCAGGATGTGGAAAGCATGGTATATAGCACGTATGTATAAAAGGTGCGGTGGAATCATACGGTATCCGCGCTGCATTCAAGGAAAAGCGGTTTATTTTTTTACTGCAAAGTTTTTATTCTTTTATTTTTCAAATGCATCAACACTGAGGCACACAACAACATAAGTGTGCTGTTTATGGCTTCTTTGTTCAGAAGAAAGTTAATAACGTCGCTGCCAGCGCCTTGCATAAGACAGCCACAGTCGCATACAAACAGAATGTCATTACGTCATGCAGATTCAGCAGAAGATATTATAACTGTAGTTTGTTTCTGCATAATACAGGTAAATGAACAGAGAATATAGACGTAATACCCTGTCAAATATGCACAACCACGTGAAATGGAACAAAAAGGAAAGACATTTAAATAACAATCATACTTATTATTACTATTTTTTTAAAATCTAGGTGGGAAGGGAAATCACTGGCCAAAATCTCCTTATGTACAAAATTTCTAGATATTTGTTCCTCATTTTAGGGCTTCTATTCCAAAGTGGCACATAGAGCAAGATATACTCGTGTTAAGAAAAACCTTTTTTACATTCGGAATGTAGGGCCTATTGGGTCCACATCCAAATGAACACGGATATTCTAAATACGTTGTGTACATCAGTCAGCCGGATAGCGTAACAGAACTATGAATAAGCATGAGAATTCCTTACAGGCTAGTTCATTCAGCCAAGCATCCACCAATCATCATCAGGACGACGACCATCACCACCACCACCACCACCACCACCACCACCATCATCATCATCATCATCATCATCACCAGAATCATCAGAATCATATTATCCCTAACTCCACAATATGCACATTAATCGGTTAAAGCAATATTATTAAACAACCAATGATAACGTAATAAATCATGTTTCTAACAGTAAAATCGCACGATAATAATAATAATTATTATTATAATTATTTATTGTTAATGTTCTGGCCATCAATCTAATTAAAAGATGAAGTTATATCAAAGAAATGAAACAGAACACGACTGCAATCAGTATAGCGTAGCAATAAATAATAATAATAATAATAATAATAATAATAATACCGACGTTCCAACAAATTATTTTTACCAAATTTCACTTTCCTTCGCAGCAATCCGTATCTCTGTACAGTATCCCTTTCTTTACAAAATAACAGCACCCACTTCCCCCCCACACACAAACACACACATACACACTGACAACAAATCACAATGGCTTCCTGTTGTGTGACCGTTTTATACACTGTAATTTCGATCCACATAGCTCGCTCAGTTGGACTAACTTTGTTTCATTCTAAACCCGTCCAGTTCTTTCCTCTTCACTCCACTGAGTCATGCAGCTGTCTCCCATACAACAATAAACACTAATTTATATGTACAGTTTTGTGATAAAATTATATACATCGCAAATATCCACAGGCTGCGTCCGAACTACACATCAACTGAAACGCGTAAATTCCTTAATATTAATGCATAGACCAACATTTCTGAACATTTTTACTGCTTCAATTTATCAACCAACGAATGCACACATAATTTCACATAAAACACTTCTAAACACTTTAAAACACTCCGACATGTTTCGATCTTGTCAGATCATCATCGGGGAGTTTATTTCCTTGCTAAAGTTATATTATAGTATTCACAATTCAATTGGTATTTTCAAACGAGGTGTTGTGGCAGCATATCATGTTGTGTAGGAATGTGTTGTGGAGCAGTGGCAGTGGCTAGGTGTGAGTCTTAAGACGCACACCTAGCCACTGCTCCATGTTGTGTAGGAATGTGTTGTGGAGCAGTGGCAGTGGCTAGGT
>Ga0123354_10016939_pt1 | contig 11416 bp, 14 predicted proteins | sample TergutLab28metaG_2_FD_97872 | JGI IMG/M metagenome (GOLD analysis project Ga0123354, IMG submission 97872) | Labiotermes labralis P4 segment gut microbial communities from Petit-Saut dam, French Guiana - Lab288 P4 | ecosystem: Host-associated > Arthropoda: Insects > Digestive system > Gut ... | reverse complement strand
TGATCCTGAACGAAGTAGGGGGCAGCGACCACTGTCCCGTGCTGCTGGATCTGGACGCTTTTTGACACCCCGCTTGTCAACCATTCTTTGCGCGAAACTCCGAAATTAGTTGCTTGTCAACCATTCTTTGGCAGGTATACAATAACTGAATAAAGAGCGGATACTTGTACGTTTGCGATGCATTTTTGTACAATATGCGCGGCAATGCGCGCAAGAACGAGGAAAGTGTGGAATGGCTAAATACAAAAATGGAGAGGCGTTCATTGAGATATTGGACGCGCATGGCGTAGATAAAGTTTTCATCAATCCGGGTTTCGAACACAATGCGATTCAGGTCAGCGTGGCAGCGGCCCGCCGTGTTGGACGTGCATTTGTCAAGGGATTGACCAGAGGAGGCGAGAATGTCATATGAAACAGATGGCCGGGATACGGCCAAGTACATTGTTCGGAGCTTGAACGAGCCGGATATAATTGGGCCGGACATAAAGGAACTCTATCATCATTTTGCGAAACGCATTCTGTGGATCGACGGCAACCAGGTACCCGGCGCGTTTCAGATGAATACCGCCTGGTATAAAAAGGCACAGCCTCGCGACCCTCTCTTTTCGGAACATACGCACGATTATGATGAGCTCATCGGATTTTTCGGCTGTGACCCGGAGGATCCGTACAATCTTCACGCGGTGATCGAACTCGGGCTCGACGGCGAGATGCACAGGATCGACAGCTCCTCGATGATCTTCGTTCCCGGCGGGATGCGGCACAATCCGCTTCGTCTCCTGGAAGTAGAGCAGCCGATTTTTCACTTTTCGGTTGTAATGAGCCCGGAGTATTCGGGCGAAACCGTTTATAATGTGTCGGCGAAAAAGGAATAATACATTTCCGAAGAGGGCGAAGCTGTGAATGATTTCGTTAAAATCGCGCCGATTTCCGGTATGAAGGACGCGTTCTCCGTAAAAGGGCTCAACGGTTTGGTCACCGGAATGTGAGCGGTCGTCGAGCGGAATGGCGCGGAAGGGGATTTTGTGAAGATATACTTGTTGGTCGATTTCGGAAGTACCTATACCAAAGTCACAGCGATTGATTTGGACGCGGAAGAGGTGATAGGGCGTGCGCAATCCCCAACTACCGTGGAAACCGACATATCTATTGGCTTTGACAAAGCGCTGGCCGAACTCAAACAATCCTGCGCTTTTGATGAAAGCAAACTGTGCGGACGGTATGCCAGCAGCAGCGCCGCAGGAGGGCTGAAAATGGCCGCAATCGGCTTGGTGCCAGATCTCACCCTGAGTGCGGCGCGCCGGGCGGCTTTAGGAGCGGGGGCGAAGGTGGTCGGCGCGTACGGATACGAGATCGACGACGGGATCATACAGGAGATTGAGGGAAAAGACTGTGACATCATCATGCTTTGCGGCGGAACGGACGGAGGAAATAAAAACGTCATCCTTCACAACGCGGAGATATTGGCAAAATCCCGAATCGACTGCCCGGTTTTGGTATGCGGCAACCGCGTCGTCAACGGCCGGGTCGGTGAGCTGCTCGAACAGGCCGGAAAGAAAGTCTACGTCACCCAAAATGTGCTGCCCAGCGTCACCGAAGTGAACGTGGAGCCGGCCCAAAACCGGATACGTGAGATTTTTATTGAACATATCATTCACGCGAAAGGGTTTGACAAAGCGAAAGATTATTTTGACAAGGCGGTCATACCGACGCCGAAGGCATCCCTTATTGCGGCCGAACTTTTGGCGGACGGCACCAAAACTGAGCCGGGCATAGGAAGCCTCCTGGTCGTCGAAACAGGCGGCGCCACGACCAATGTTCATTCCGTGGCGGATATCGTCTCTTTCACGCATGAGACGGTCGTGCGGGGCCTGCCCGAATCCCGGGTCAGCCGCACCGTCGAGGGGGATTTGGGCATCCGTTACAATGCCCGTACGATTTTTGAACTTGCCGGCGCCGAACGGCTGAAGCTTATGGCGGAACTGATGGATCCCGCAGGAACATTTTGCGACCCCGACGTGTACACGCATCTTTTAAGCAAAACTGTCGAATATATACCGCAGAACCTTTCGGAAAGCCTGATGGATATCGCGCTTGCGGCCTCCGCGGCGGGCATCGCCGTGGAACGGCACGCGGGGACGTTGAAAACGGAGTTTACGACCATGGGAGAGATCGATATCCAGTACGGGAAAAACCTGTATCAAGTGAAAAACATTTTAGGGACAGGCGGTATTTTCAAATACGGGATCCGACCCGAGGCGATCCTGAAAGCCGCGGTTTTTTCGGAACAAACGCCCTGGAGCCTCAAACCGCGCGCGCCCGCGGCTTATCTGGACGCGGACTATTTATTCTACGCCACAGGGCTTCTGTCGCAGGAGCATCCGGACGCGGCTCTGCGGATTATGAAGAACCATTTGAAACCCGTTTTATTGGAAAAAGAGTGAGCTGAAAAATTATAGGAGAGGAGAATCACCATGGTATCGGAACAGTTATTAGCGTCTTTCATCCATGACACGAAGTATTCGGATCTGGATGAAATAACCGTCAAGACCGTCAAACTGCAGCTTAGCGCGACGTGGGGGGCGCTCATCGCGGGCAGCGCGACGGCCGTATCGGCGGCGGTCGATTTTGTTGAAGATATGGGAGGCAAACCGGAGGCGACGGTTTTTGTCCGCGGCGCGAAGCTTCCCTCCCATCAGGCAGCTTTCGCAAATGCGGCTATGGGCCGCGCGCTGGATATAGACGACCATATTTCTCCGGGGCCGCATTTCGGCTGCGCGGTCATCCCCGCCGCTTTCGCAGCGGCCGAGTACGTCGGCGGTTGCAGCGGAGAAGAATTCATCACCGCCATAGCGGTCGGTACGGAAGTTTCCCTGCGGCTGAAACTGGAGGAGGCGCACTACTCGGGATTTGACCCCACCGGCGTCACCGCGGTCTTCGGCTGCGCGGCTGCGGCTTCAAAGCTTATGGGGCTTGACGCGGGGCAGATATGGAACGCGCTCGGCCTGGTTTCCGACCGGAGCGGCGCGTCTTTTCAGCATTTTATTGACGGGGTGCTGGGCGGCCCGATCATGCAGGGCTGGATCGCGCAGGCGGGCGTGGAATGCGCACGGCTGGCAAAATGCGGGATTACGGGGACGATCAATTATTTGGAAGGCATCTACGGCTACTTCCACCTCTTCGGCAGGGACGATGCGGACATTGCGCCTGTGACCAAAGAGTTGGGCAAAGAATGGCATCTGAAAAACCTCAATTTCAAAAAATATCCGTCCTGCGGCAATACTCAGGGCAGCACAGAGCTCATCCTGCGGATGATGAAAGAGCACGGGTTCGGGGGGGACGATGTGGAAAATGTTGAGATTGTTCTCCCCCCATACGCTTTCAAACTGGTCGGGGGCCCGTTCAAGATCGGCGCGAATCCGAGAGTGGATGCGCAATTCTGCGTGGCTTACTGTGTGACCGACGCGCTCCTGCGCTCGCCCGTCACGCTTTCGCATTTCGACGCGGAGATGGTCAAAGATCCGATGATTTATGACTTTATAAAAGAAAAAGTCACGGTACGCATGGATCCCGCCGTCGATCGAACGCACTACGCCTCCGACATAAACGTTTGGACAAAGGATGGCCGGCAATATCACGGGCAGATCGATATCCCGCCCGGTACGCCCGCTTTTCCGATGACAGCCGAGGAGCATCATGCGAGATTCTACGACTGCGCCAAATATTCCGGCAAACAGTGGATAGAGGGACGGGAAGAGGACATTCTGGATTTCATCGGAACGTTCGAAATGAAAGATGACGTCCGTGAAATCGTCCCGCTCTTCCTGCCGTAATCGTAACAGAGAAAGGAACCGATAGAATGGCCAAATACACCATCCGAAACAAACGGCTTGACGACGAGGAGTTTTTCCGCATTCGGAAAGAGGAAGTTCTTCCGCAGTGGGAAACGAGCCGCGATATCGAAAACCTGGACGAATCCATCGCCGCCGCGTATGAACTTTCCGTAGGGGCGGGACGGAATTACGCGATCAAGCTGGCGGAGGTGGAAGAGGAGGGGAAGCACCTCTTCCAGCCGCAGTTCGGGCAGGCCCTGACGGAATTCATGCTGGACGGCATGGGTTATGTGGAGGAGAATTCCCCCCTTGTGCCGGACGGCCTGTGGAACGTGTTTTCCGACTCCTACACGCGGAAAAACAAATACGGAATGGCCGCGGACGGTATTGAGCGCAGCCGGAAAGAAGGCGCGACCATGCTCAACGGCTGGCCTATCGTAAATCACGGGGTGTGGGAGGCCCGAAGGATCAAGAAGGCTGTAAAGTCCCCCATGTCCCTCAACTCGACCGACGAGGACGGCCGCCTGGCGTCCGAGATCGCCTTGGCCGCGGGATGGAACGCCTGCAACTGCCGATCCATTCAGGAGGTCATGGCGCACTGCAAGAATATCACGCTGGCGGAAGAGATCCGTATCAATCAGTACGAGACGCGGCTTGCGGCGATCTATCACGAGCGCGGCGTGCCGCAAAGCCCGCATATCGCGTGCAACCTCACAGGCTACGACAGTTGCGGCTTCAAGTCGTTCGTTATGGTGGCGCAATCCCTGCTCGGGGCGGAGCAGGGGCTGAAACAGGTCTATCTGGAATTCGGGATCAATATGAACCTCGTGCAGGACGCCGCGATGATGCGCGTGACGAAACGGCTCTGCGAGGAATACTGCGCCCGTTTCGGCTATACGGACATCCGGTTCATCCAAAACAACAATATGTTCCAGGGCGCGTTCCCGCCGCGGCTGGAGGAGGTCAGCGCCATGCTGAGCCTGGCTGTCACGATCGGGATATTAGGCGGTTCCACGGCCCTCGTGCTCAAATGCCAGGACGAAGCGTTTGCCACGCCGACAAAGGAGGGGATGGCCGCGACCGTGCGGATCGCGCGTGAGATCGAGAAGCTGCTGGGCGATCTGCGCCTGCCGTACAGCAGGGAGGAGCAGGAAGAAGAGAAAATGCTGGAGCTGGAAGTGCGTGCGATGATGGAGAAATGCCTGGAAGCCGGGGACGGCGATATCGCGCTCGGCATCTGCCTGGGGGCGGACGCCGGTTGGGTCTCTACGATGATCTCCCCGTGGAAATACAACAAGGGCCATGCCGCTTCCGAAAGAGGTCAAAGAGTACCATCTGGAGAAGCTCCAAAGCCGTGCGAAAAAAGAGGGCAGGCCGCTCGATTTCGACATGGTTGTCGATGACCTGCAGTACGCCTCGAAACTGCCTGTTATTCAGAAGTAAGGAGAGTGCGTTATGGAAAAACGTATAGTCAACAAGAGCGTTGTCATCGGAACGATAGGGTCGGATGCGCATATCATCGGCGCCTGGGTATTGAAACATGTTTTCGAGCAGGCCGGGTTCAAAGTTGCCTTCCTGGGGTCTATGGTGCCGCAGGAGGATTTCATCAACGCTGCGGTGGAAACAGACGCCGACGCAATTCTCGTATCATCTTCCTACGGGATGGGCCCCATTGATTGCGAAGGAATGCGCGACCGCTGCATAGAGGCGGGCTTAGACGACATCATCCTGTACGCGGGCGGCACGATCGTCGCACCGCTGAAAATGGAAGAGAACTGGGGCGAGGTAGAACGGCATTTCCAGGAAGATCTGGGCTTCAACCGCGTTTTCAAAAATACGGTCGACGCAAAACAAGCTCTCGCTTATTTGAAGAAGGATTTGGGGATCGAAGACTGATCCCTATGTTACTTCAATCTCATATTTCCTGAAAGATTCGGCGAATTCGTTTACCCGGGGAGGCGCAGTTTTCTTCCAGATGCAGCCAAACAGCTTTTTTCTGGGCAAAGGGTAGGTCGTGATCTCAGGGAATCTGCAGATCTCGCTCTTTGCGTTACAGAGCAGGACAGCGTTGCCCATAAGCAGTTCGGTGTAGGCGGAGGACAAGAACATGCATTGTATGGACGGAACGACGATCACGCCGATATCGTCCCAGGCAGCGTTGAAATTTTTGCGGCAGATAATATCGTCGCTGTTGTCCATATTCCAATAGACGGCCCGCTCCCCGTTGAAATCGGAGAAGGAAGCGCCTTCGGTGGCTTTGGGGTGGTGTTTTGATGTGACGATCACGTATTCGGCATTTTCCAGAACGATGTAGGAAAAATCCCTTTGTATTTTGCCATGCTCGGGAATGGTAGAGAACGCTATATCAAATTGTCCGTTCAGCAGCTTGTCCTCGATTGTATGAGAATCATAACGCATGATCTTGAGTTCCAGGCTGTCTTTTTGTTGCCTGTATTCCCTCATGATCTTAAGTATCTTTGTGTCGATGATAACGCCAAGTTCATATCCGATCAGAAGACGCGCCGTCGGAGCGCCTGTCTTTCCGATGGTCTCTGAGAATGTTTCAAAATCCTGAATGAGATTCTTGAAATAATCCAGATACAGTTTTCCCTCCGCGGTCAGCTCTATGCCGTTTCTCGTTCGGTCAAAAAGTTGTACGCCTAACCGTTTTTCAAGCGATAATATTTTTTTGCTTACAGCCTGACGCGTCAGAAAAAGTTCTTCGGAGGCTTTTGAAAAGCTCAAATGCTTCGCTACAGACATAAAACATAAAATGGATAATTCATTCAGCATATGCGTCACTCCAAATAAAAAACAAGTATATTCTTCTATTATTATATATAAATGATGTTTCCATATGACGCTCCTTAATATTCTATGGATTCGCGGGCGACAATCCCGCGGTCATAAGGATGTTTGTGTTTTTTCATCTCCGTGACATAGTCAGCCATTTCGACAAGCCAGTCCGGTGCGCAGTGACCGGTAAGCACAATTTCCATTCCTGTGGGCTTTTGTAAAATAAAGTCTCGCAAGATATTTTCGTCAACCATCTTTAGGTCGCATATATCGACGACTTCATCAAGTACCAGCAAGTCGGCCGGATCGGCGCCGCAAGCGGCTTCCCGGGCTTCTTCAAGCAGACTCAACTGTCCGGTTCTGTATTTTTTTTGCTGGTCTTCGTTCATTTTATAGTAAAACCCATTATAGTTTTCAGAGCGTATGACGCGGACGCCGAGTCTTTTCAGCGACGCGATTTCGCCGGTGTTGCATTCTTTTAAGAATTGCGTAAATACAACTTTTCGGCCGCGGCCTACGGCCCGCACTGTCAAGCCGATAGATGCCGTTGTCTTTCCCTTGCCGTCGCCGAAATACAAATGTATCAAACCAGTGGTCATACCTGTTCCATCTCAATACTTCTTTCAAGAAATGCGAAAACCTTTTGCATATTGCAAACAGTTTCAAACCACAGATCTGCGTGGTCGGCGTATTTGAGCAGTTCAAGCCGGACTTTGTCTTCTCCTGCGATCTCCCTGATTTTTTCGGCAAGCATCACAGACTGCTGGTAAGGGACCAGACAGTCCTTGCGTCCGTGTTGTATCAGCATCGGCGGGACGCCGCTGTGGATGTAAGTCATCGGAGTGGCAGCTTGGACGACAGCTACTGGCAAAGAACGCAAAGCGCCGCCCAAATATTTTGACTCGGGGGAATCTGCGTAGCCATGACCAGAAGTGCGTACGCCGTTTTCAGCAAGCTGTTCATCCATTTTGTAAAAATCTGTGGGTGGGAACCATATAACGCCCGCCTGGACAGCGCTGGAGATTCCCGGGTATCCGAGGGAGTCATCGTCGAATTCGGTGATATTCCCGGTCACGCACACCATTGCCGCGAAGTTTCCTCCGGACGACCCTCCCGCGGCGACAAATCTTCGTGGATCCAGATGGTATCGTTCCGCATTCGCTCTCAGAAAACGTATCGCGGCCTTTACATCCCGAAGGCCGGCAGGGAAAATCGCCTCGCCGCTCAGACGATAATTGAGACTGGCGACAGCAAACCCCCTATACAATCCGTATAAAAAAGGCGAAACCTGATTTTCTGCTTTATCGCCCCCTTGAAACGCCCCGCCATGAATAAATACGATCGTTGGGAACGGGCCTTCCCCGATTTCCGGCAAATAGATATCCAGTTTTTGCGATGGAGAGATAGTTGCGTACGTAACATCAAGATAGCGTCTTTTCACAAAGGAATTGTCCAGCGCCATCCCCGCATTTTGCAGCATTCTGTTGAGATAAGAGTTCTTTTCCATTTATTTTTACATATGGTTTTGAAGTACACAAATCATATCATTAAATGGGGGAGGTTGTCACGCTCGCGTGCCTATGATCAGTTACAGCCCAAAGAGAAACTCGATCGCACTCTACACGTATATGCTCCCTATACAAAAAGTGTCCATGCAAAAAGTATCGCAGTTTTTGATAAATCTTTGTTTTTCAGACAGCGTATCCTTAAGGCGCGAACAAAAACTGTATAACTTGATAAAATTTATCCACTTTTCACTTGAAGCGGCGGCGGCTTTGCGTTACAATACTGTTTGACATGTTGGACAAAGTAAAACTCGATCGCATCAACGAGCTTGCGAACAAAAAGAAGAAGGCCGGCCTGACCGCGGAAGAGGCCGCGGAGCAGCAGCAGCTCCGGCAGGCGTATATCGAGCGGTTCAGAGAGGTTTTTCGCGCACAATTGGACCAGATCGAAGTGGTGGACGGAGACGCGGTGACGGATGAAAAATTTCCGAATTGAACGGGACAGTCGGAGGGAGACGTATTATTTATAAAAAATTGTGTCAGAAAGGACATTGCACAAAATAATGGAGAAGAGACAGGTATATTTGGATTATGCGGCGACGACGCCCGTAAAAAAAGAAGTTTTGGACGCGATGCTTCCGTATTTCACGGAGAATTTCGGAAATCCATCGAGCCTCTATACGGTCGGGCAGAACGCGAAGAACGCGATCGCCGAGGCAAGGGAGCGGGTGGCCGCGCTGATCCACGCGCAGCCGCAGGAGATTTTTTTCACAGGGTCCGGCACGGAGGCCGACAACTGGGCCGTGATTGGCGGCGCGCTTTGGAAACAGGAAAAGGGGCGCCATATCATCACGACGGCGATCGAGCATCACGCGCTCCTGCATTCGGGGGCGTATCTCGAAAAGCAGGGCTTTGAGGTGACGTATCTCCCGGTGAACGCGGAAGGATTCGTGGAGGCCGAAACGCTGAAATCCGCAATCCGCGAAGATACGATCCTCATCAGCGTTATGCTGGCAAACAACGAGATCGGCACGATTCAGCCGATCGCGGAAATCGCGGCGCTTGCGAAAGAGCGCGGCATCCTCATGCATACGGACGCGGTGCAGGCGCTCGGCAATATCCCTGTGGACGTGCAGGCGCTCGGCGTCGATCTGCTCAGCGTCTCCGCGCACAAGATCTACGGGCCGAAGGGCGTCGGCGCGCTCTATATCCGCAAGGGCGTGCGCCTGCCCGCCTATATACACGGCGGCGGCCAGGAGGCGAACCGCCGCGCCGGCACGGAAAACCTGCCCGGCATCGTGGGTTTCGGAAAGGCGGCGGAGCTTGCGGGGGCGGGGCTTTCCGAACACGCGGCGCGCCTTCAGGGACTGCGCGATTATTTTCTGGATCAGGTGGCGAAGGAAATATCGGATATTCGCGTCAACGGCAGCCTGGAACACAGGCTTCCGGGCAACGCGAACGTCACGTTCAAATACATTGAGGGCGAGGCGATCCTGCTCCTGCTTGATCTGGCGGGGGTCGAGGTGTCGACGGGCAGCGCGTGCAGCTCGGCGTCCCTGAGCCCTTCGCACGTACTTGAGGCGATCGGCGTCCCGGTCGAGGAGATCCACGGCTCGGTCCGGTTCAGCTTCGGGGATTTCACGACGAAGGAAGATTTGGATTATACGGTGGAAGCGCTGAAGGAGACGGTTGCGAAGCTGCGCGCGATCTCGAGCGTATCCAAGGACAGCGGATTTTGAACGCCGGCACGGCGGAAAGGAGATAATTAGTTATGGCACTCTATAACGACAAAGTGATCGACCTTTTGACAAACCCGCACAATGTCGGGGATATCGAAAACCCGGACGGGGAAGGTACATACGGCAGCCCGGTCTGCGGCGATATGATGAAGATCAGCATCAAGGTAGACGGGAACGACGTCATCACGGACGCGAAATTCCGCACGTTCGGCTGCGGTTCGGCGATCGCAAGCTCTTCGATCGCGACGGATATGATCATCGGCAAGACCATCGAGGAGGCGCTGAAGATCACGAATAAGGATGTGCTGGATGAGCTCGGCGGCCTGCCGGCGATTAAGATCCACTGTTCGGTGCTCGCAGACCACGCGATCAAGAGCGCGATCTACGATTACGCGCAGAAGACGGGCAAGGCATATAAAGGGCTTGAGGGCTTCGACCCGAACGCGGACGACGAGGATACGGACCACGGCTGCGACATGGAGATGCATCTGCCCGACAAACTGTCCGATATAAAATAATCATAACGGAGGGAGCATGACCGCGCGGCGATGCATATGCATTGCTCATGCGTCGAAAAACGGGTATTTCCTACCGCTTTCATTCGCAGATTTTGGGTAAGTTTGTAAATTTGCTTCGCAATACAAACTTACAGCCAAAATCTCTGCTCATTGAAATCGGGAAATATGCCGTTTTTCTCCAAGCATTCGCAACGCATACGCATCGCCGCACGGCATCCTGTATGCGCTTTATCGATTGAGTTCCAATTTTCAATCCGAGATTTCGTGTGAATTGTCGCTTAGTGTGTACCGGTTCGGCCCAGCCGCGCCGCGCAAGGAGTAGGTTTGCCAGTAAATCATAGAGTGAATGCCAATAAATTGCGGTTGAGGGTTGTTATTTCCGGGGAAAACGTCCGCTGACAGGTGAGAAATAACAAAAATACAGAAATGTTGCGGATTTATAGCACAGATTGACGGTTTTGTATGATTTTTGCGACCCAATATGGTGAATTTCCGTGTTTTCAGGTGTTTTTAAAGAGAAAACCATACAAAACCGTCGATTTGTGCTGAAAACTTCGGATTTTTTGGAATAATTCCAGAACAGGAAATTTTCGAATTATATGTCCCCCGACCCCCGACACCCCCGACACCATCATATTGCCGGATAACTCATCGCAGCACTATAACAATCATATCAGTAATATAGCCAGGACACAAATTTTACGGAGCCAGGTTTCGCGGTCTTTCTGCCTGAGTTACCCCCGCGCCCACGCCGGGTTCCCGCTTGCCGGCATCATCGGCATCATCGCCGCCGCGGCGGTGATTCTGTTCCTCGTCTTCTATTTCCGCAGGAGGAAACTCGAGAAATAGGAAAAAGAAAAGGAAGATCAAAAAACGAGGCCCCGTCCCCTTTGTCCTCATTCTCGTTTCCGGCGCGCTTTTTCCAAAACATCGGCAAGATTATCCTCCGTGAGCGCATCGGGATTGGTTTCATCAAATTCTAACAAGGTTTCTCTCGCTTCTTTTTCGCTCGCACGGATTTCCCT
>Ga0123354_10016937_pt1 | contig 11417 bp, 8 predicted proteins | sample TergutLab28metaG_2_FD_97872 | JGI IMG/M metagenome (GOLD analysis project Ga0123354, IMG submission 97872) | Labiotermes labralis P4 segment gut microbial communities from Petit-Saut dam, French Guiana - Lab288 P4 | ecosystem: Host-associated > Arthropoda: Insects > Digestive system > Gut ... | reverse complement strand
GTGGTAAGGTTGTCAGCCTTACGCACCGGCCGCCTTTACCCCCAGGAAATGCTCCTGGTACTCATTTCTGTTAGAGACTGAGTCGACCCCAGGGCCATAGTGCGATCGGAAGGATTTTATGTCGATGAAAAATTCCAATGGCACCAGCTGGGATCGAACCAGCGACCTTCCGATTTGTAGCACAGCACATTAACCTCTGTGCTACCGCGGTCCCCCTAACGATAAGTTCTAAAGAAACCAAATTTGTCGTCGTCACGATCCAGGAAAGGACCTAAATATAGATAATAAATTTTTCGAGCACTTGGTTCAAATATATTGGACTGACAGTACTACATTAAAGTTTTATTTACAAATAAATTAGGAGTGTATTGGATGTTGGGCATACTGCCTAGCATTCGGTTTACAAGAATTTACCTTCCGACTGCTACTTAAAGATATGTAGGGCTATATTAAAATATACGGAATTGTAATTAGCTCTTGCAGGTTCCAGTCGTCTTCGATGTGGCACCATGTATATTTGTGCATAAGTGTCAGGTCTTGAAGGGCTTGCTGTTACCATCGTTAGGGTTATCACCCTCTTCCTGGGATTCTCCGAAGCATTGGTAACTATACACTAGTCCAGTGTTTCTCAACCGCCGGGCCACGGCCCGGTACCGGGCCCTGGCATCAATTATACCGTGCCGCGAGAGGTTCTCCTTGAATTTGTCATTTTAGTTGCCTAAGCAGTTTTCATGAATAAATGTTTTATAGTGGAAATATTCTGAGTAGAACAATATTCGTGAATGTGTCGAAAAACTCAGACCCAGAAGTTGACCTGAGGAAACTACAATATGCTACAAGATTTAATTAGTCCCGTGATTGATAACTAATTTAAATGTAATTTTATATTTGTGAACATGCCACACCGTATACGTAAGTGTACTAATACTCTTTATGATTATGCCGTAATTAATTATTAATACTTATGTTAGTTTACTGTATGAACTTAAATAAATGGAATGGTATTTACGAATAAATTTGTTGGGACTTGGCCCTCGTCTTATGAAAAAAGAATTTATCGGGCCGCGGTCTCACAAAGGTTCAGAAACACTGCACTAAACCACGCTGCTGCCATACCGCTGTAAGAAAGTCAGACCTCGTAAACTTTTATCTTGTTTAGTACTGTGAAACTTTGTCTGTCGCCCTAAGGGACGAATATAAATTAATGGTGTTCTAGAGCAGAGTGACGAGGAAAACAATTTGAATGAAAAAGAGAGGGAAAGAAACCTGAGGATGGAGAAAATTTTACAAGGGGGAATTAGGGTTTGTGTTTATTATTGCTCATGGCGCTGAGTCGATTACAATATTCGCGGACATCTAGTAAGTTAGACCAGTACGAGAAATTTATACAGAATTTTGGAAGGAAAGTCTGAAGGAAAATATCTATTTAGAAAACTGAGTTGTAGATGAGAGGATAATATGGAAGTTGAGCTTAAAGATCGTGAGGTTATGGACTGGGCCCAAGTATGTGACGATAGATTCCAATTAGGAACTCAAGAAAAATGTTCTCTACTTCCGAGTTGCACAAGACGTGGCAGTTAGGCTGACCAGCTAAACCACAGTCAAGCTCTGTACAGACAGGAGGAATGACCGTATGTCTGCATACTGATATTGGCACAGATCGGATAATGAAAACAATGAAAATGAGAGATCGGACAAATCGGCTGTGTCGACCCTTGTTTATTATTCGGACTGTCACAGGTCCTGCGACCGGTCACCTCGACACAGGTTTTTCTTGGTTTCCCTGTGTCTATAAGCAAATGCTGAGATGGTTCCCAAGATTCCAAGTTACCACTACATGCTTCTCATGTAGCCCTCCCGACTTAAATTTAGTAGTAACTAATTAGTAAGGAGTTAGGTATGTTAACATACCTAACTCCTTACTATTGTACAAAACACAACGGGGATGGCGCACATTAAAATTAGTAACTAATTTCATATTTTGTATACATGTAAAATAACCACTGCCGCCGGGTGACAACCCAATTGCAGTTAATAATAATAATTATTATTATTATTATTATTATCATTATTATTATTATTACATGTCTGAAAACGTGCTGTAAAACCACTTCGATTGTGAGTGAGTCACAAGGTAATGACGACAAGATTTTGGAACTTCCAGACCACAAGTCATGGTCCTAAGTATGTTCATATGTTACCGTACCAACTGTTTCGTCCTGAGCTTTTATTATTCTCTGGTTGTCCGCGTGCTGTAAGGAAGCACGTTTTGGGCTCACGTTGTCACTGTGTTTTGTAGTTCCTTAAAGAAGACGTTTCTTATCAGTCGAAATCCATTTGCGTGTTTTGTATGATACTGTACTGCAACATCCCAGAGGACTTTCCATCGTCGGGGTTCCACGACTGACTATTGAACGCTAATTCGCAGCTACGCTCCATGCCTGGAGACTATCTCCTCCATCCGGAAGCTAAGGTAGTGCCATGGCGTGGTGACAAATGTCCAATTAACGTAGGCGTACATCTACAAGCGAAATCGTCTTTGTTTACTTACTTACATGTACTACTGGTGTCAGGGGAAAACACGGAATGTATTTCAATAAACACGCTGTCATTATAAGGCAGTTACACTACAATGTATCTTCTGATAGTGTCACACGAGTTTATTTTTCTGCTTATTTTTAATGTTTTGTGAACCGTGCATCGTGAAATATTAGTGTAATAAGAACCAACAGGATGCACTGTTTACTTTCAACTTATTTGACGATTAACCTCTACATGTTTCGAGCAGTAAACCTGCTCGAAACATGTAGAGGCTAATCGTCATATAAATTGTAAGTAGATACTGCATCCTATTGTTTTTTATTTTACTGATTCTTGAAATTTCGCGAGTGTAGTACGTGTGAAGATTCAAGGATTTTAGGGTATGATGCCGTCTCGAGTGGTAAAGAGGTACTGAAACTTCCGATGACGTCGTTGCCTCCATTTCTTTTTACTGTGTAGACCCTGAAGATGGAGGCAGCATGCTCTTCCGAAGCTTCAATATTTATGTATTAACGCGATGTCATATCTCATCATCTCTATCAGCGCTGCTGTAAGAGCCTCAAATTCGATCAGAATAAGTGTGTCTTTATGAAGGGCGATCACTCAATTTATCAGGGATATTTGCCAACTTTGGATACTTATAAAGTACCGGTATTTTGTACACTGACTGTGTATGGATAAACTGCTATTTTTGGAGAGTAGTGCAGAGCCCTCTGTGTCGGACTGCAGCACAGGTAATTCTGAGTATCGATTTCGGTGCCCTTTGACATCAGATGTACTCCGCATTAATAAATCGGTGTCAGAACCGTACTGACACCAGCAAACAATGGGGCGTTACCTATCATTTCCACAAATCGCCAGACCCATATTTCTGGGAATTACTCGGACGCAATTCGTGTCGTGCGAGGTGTGAGGTTCACACAGCATTTCTGTTGAAGATCGGAATCTTCTGGGATGTTACGCCTTGTCAGTTTGTAAATAATTTCCGACGTTTCGAAGGAACAAAATGCATTTACCTACAGGGTCAAGCGGTCCGCAAATAGATCAGCGCAGTCCCATACATGTTGTCTTTTAAGATGCCTTGTGTGTATTGTTGTTAGTTGTCTTGTGTGTATTGTTGTAGTTGTCTTGTGTGTATTGTTGTTAGTTGTTTGTGTGTATTGTTGTAGTTGTCTTGTGTGTATTGTTGTAGTTGTTTGTGTGTATTGTTGTCATCTTATGCTGTTTTTACTTTAGATGCGGGACTGCTGGCTAGAAGTCAGTATTCGGAAGGTCCTGCGACCGGCCACCCCGACACAGGTTTTTCTGGGTTTCCTTGTGTCTGTAAACAAATGCTGAGATGGTTCCCAAGACTCCAAGTTGCCACTACATGCTTCTCATATAGCCCTCCCGACTTAAATTTATTAGTAACCAATTTCATGTTTTGTATACGTGTAACATAACCACTGCCACCGGGTGGTAACCCAATTGCAGTTAATAAATATTGTTGTTATAACGATGTATGTAAATTCAGTGGCACCCAACCGCCGTTTTGGGTGCAGATGTCGCCAAGTTGAACTAAATAACCTAGGGGGAGCAAAATTCTTTCTAAGGAGTGATAAACAGTCGCGTGGTCAAACAACTGCCTACCTCTTTTCGCATCCGGAGGCTCGTTGTCCTATCGGTAAGTGCCTAGTGCCTAGTCCTTGCACTCACAGACGGTCTTATTATAGTCCTTCGTCTAGGCTGAGGTCTCCAAATGATCTTTCCCACTCACGATTTCCGATTACAATTCTACGTTTCCCCATTCGTGTTAAATGTCCTTTCCGTCTCATCATCGATTTTATGAACTTAATAACTCTTGGTGCAGAATACAAATTGAGAAATTTCGTCTAATTTTCTCTGCCATCCTGTTCCTTCCCATCTCTTGGATCTACTCGGAAGTGTTCTCATACATCCCCTACCTTTGCTTTACGCTTGGGGTGATATCCAGCATAAAACAACGTGTAAAATTATGAGCATAAATTTGTTGTGTATGTAGATAGTAGGAATTAATAAAAAAAATGAGATAAGTCATTTTTATATTTTTGTGTTATAGGAATAGAGTAGAACTTGGATACGGTACTGCACGCGGTCTAGCAGTGCATGATACATTAAGTTTACCCGCATCACACAGTTCAGCCGTTTTGAACGCCCGTTCCACTGAATAATTCACATTGTTGTCACAGCTACGTCTGAGTACTGTTCATGCGCTTGACAGTTTTCCAACCTATACGATTATGATCAGTATTCGTTGAGTTGTGTCACCTTGTTTCACATTGTTATATGTTTCCAACGTCAATATTGAAAATCATTTTGTTCGTAAACATTTGCATAAAACCAGGTTGCCCGTTGCGTGAATTACATTTTTTATAGTTACTCCCTAGCTATCCGTACATTTCCTTGTGCTTTTCATAGGAATGCACGGATAGCAAAAAAGTATCAAATTTGAGGAGTAGTTACATCAGCGACAATGTGTTTTGATACAAATGCTTCAATGAAAGAACTGTTTTTATGAAGACGATGTATCATATCTTATTATATCATATCATAATATATCATATATCATAATATAACGTATCATATATCATATCATAATATATCATATCAAAAACGTTAATTTTAAGTTTTTTGTAAATACTGGCTTGATGATGGCCTTTTGAGGCCGAAACTAGTAGCTAGTAATAGTATAATAATAATAATAATAATAATAGGGGCGACGGAGACTATTTCAAAGTCATTCAGAAAGTACGTAAGCAACATACCAGGAAAACATGAAGTCAAGGAACTCCAGAAAACAGCCATATTGGGCACTGCACACATACGTCGGAAAGTACTAATGTAAAAATACAGTAGATTCAAAACTGAACTAACGATATAAGCACCATGAATAGTAACGACAGAATAGCTGCAACACTGTATTCCCTAGGGACATAGTTTGTCTCAGGAATATAAGTATAAATACCTTGCATAAAGGTGATGATGATGATGATGATGATGATGAAGATGATACTAATAATAAATAAACGTAATACGGTGTGGAGGTTATGAACATGACAGTGAATTTTGATATTTATATTGCGGCAAGTACGATCGGCTGAGCAAATATCAGCTTCTGAAGTATAATTATTCTGCTTGCAGTCGTGTCTAATTATCATGCATTGCAGCTTAGCAGGTGTGACTGTCAATCCGACGATGAAGCCATTTTCCATTTTTCGCAACCAGAGACGACCGCCACGCAGCTTCTGTGTGTACATATGCCACTGATCCTCTACCTTCTGAAGATGTTTTACGTACTTTACATCCAGTAACTTCATTGCGGTGTGAAATTAATTAATGTTGTGGAGCATGGGAGAGCTCGAAGGCGGTGCTTCTCATTTGGAACATTTCGGACGTGCCGCAGCTCTCTGCAAGTGATGAACTTGAAGACCCGTCATTTATGAATGTTGCCGAGAGTCGTGCCTGGGTCTAGTTTAGAGTAGTCCTGCTGAGAACAACCTGATTCATCCGCGTCTTGAAGAGGGCGTGTCTGCCGAAGCATTACGTTGCTTGTCCAAAGACAAAGTACTGTAAATTTACGCAGTGGTGGAACACTGTTAGAGTTAGGAAAAATGAAATGTGCGTTTTATTCATTTGCTACTGAACAAAACAAAGTCGAGACCAAAGTTTTACAGAAAATTTAATTAACCTATGTTTAAAAGTTGTGCGTTATATTATTATTCATTTTTACACCATAGTATGATTAATCCTTTAAAGACGAATGGCAGAATGCTTTATTTAAAGATCCAGTCCGTACCGCGCAGTAAACACTTTGCATCTCGGTTATATAAACCAATCATTTTATGCTGTAAGTGGCAGAAGTTGCTGTTTGTTCTCAGATAAATACAGAACATATTAATACAGTGTGGGCAGAGCGTACAGTTGTTGAATGTTAAAATGGTGGTGCATCACGTGGCCGGTAGGCTCTAAAAGGTTAATCCACTGAAATAAGTATGTTCTTCGTAGCTACTTGTGTAGACGAATGCCGCATCTGAATCAGTCTTATGTCCTCGAGGACTAATTTTAAGTGTGCATAAACTATAAAAGGAAACCAAATCGACGTCGTGTGATATATATATATATATATATTTATTTATTTATTTATTTATTTTTAATCACATAGTTACACAAACATGATTTAGGGTAGGTCAGTTGCCACATGGGTCATCACGTTTTAGACAACCGGGATTCGATTCTCGACAAAAGCGAAGGGATCTTGTCTTCATCACCACCTCCTGCTGCACTCTGGGGCCCACCCAGCATCCGGATACCGGAGCTGTTTCCTCGGGAGTAAAAGGGGCCGAAGCATGAAGCTAAATGCTGACCTTGATTTAGTGCTGAGATTCATGAGACAGGCAGTGTACTGTAACGTAACGATGAGGCGCGTTTGCGTAACAATTTTTGCCGTCGAAAAGCAATAATCATGACATATTCTGAGTGTGTATCTGTAGCCTTAGCTATCCAGCATGCGCAGCGTATGCATCGTATTATATTGTCATTTTTTCCACATTATCTCGTAAGCGGCACGATTTTCGGAAAAATGTTTTTGAACATAAGAGTGTTTTGGTTTTCCTTACAACTTTTTTCCCCCCTGAAACATTTCTCATTCTAATAAGAATTCAGCCAGATGTTATCATAAATGTGCGCAGGTCTTCATGTAAAGCACCCGTTATTCTTGTTAGATTTTAATGAAACTTGAATTTTCTCGACAGATTTCCGAAAAATACTCAGATATCAAATTTCATGAAACTCCGTCGAGTTGCCCCGTGCGAGGGACAGACAGACATGACGAAGCTAATTGTCACTTTTCGAAATTCTGCAAACGCTCTCAAAAATCTACGCAGCTGTACCTCCGTGCCTCCTTGTGTCTTCGTGATTGAAAGCAGGGACAAATTTACCTCATTTGAAGTTGTTCGCAGGAGGAACAGTACCCTTAGTACTCGTGTGATTGTTATTGAAGGAAAGGAAAGATTATAAATGTGTCAGAAAGTAACTTTGTAGATTACAGTCGGCACAACAATATTTATTTTTATAAATACATTTCTTTTGCCCTGCAATATCATTCACTTTGATACGAACATATTGGGAATATAATGCTACGAGCAACGCTACTGTTGTAACTTTAATGTGTGTTGTTAGGTGAACGAGAGCTGGATACCATGTGGGGCCCTATCCGGTACAATGGACTGGGTGCCGTTAAGGGCCCTGTCCGGTACAATGGACTGGGTGCCGTTAAGGGCCCTGTCTGGTACAATGGACTGGGTGCCGTTAAGGGCCCTGTCCGGTACAATGGACTGGGTGCCGTTAAGGGCCCTGTCCGTTACAATGGACTGGGTGCCGTTAAGGGCCCTGTCTGGTACAATGGACTGGGTGCCGTTAAGGGCCCTGTCCGCTACAATGAGCTGCATGCCACGTGGGGCCCTGTTCCCTAACTCTGTCAATGGACTGGGTGCCTTAAGGGCCCTGTTCCCTAACTCTGTCAATGGACTGGGTGCCTTAAGGGCCCTGTCCCCTAACTCTGTCAATGGACTGGGTGCCTTAACGGCCCTGTCTGATACAATGGGCGGCATGCCACGTGGGGCCCTGTCCCATAACTCTGTCAGTGGAATAGATGCCATGCGAGGCCCTGTCCCGTAACTGCGTCAACGGATTGCATGTCATGTGGATCCCTGCGCCGTAACTCTCAGTGGACTGGATGCCATGCGGGGCCCTGTCCCGCATCTCTTTCAGTGGCCTGTAGCGCATCTTGAGGATGTCGTAGTTACTCAGCTGGTCAAAAACTCTCCACCTTAGATGTTAGATGGAACGCGAAGGTTTATTAGCGTTATTACAAGGTCCCTATTTTGAGTCCACTGAACATTGTCCTCCCCCGCACTCCTTTTTTTTCTGTAAGATCATGCTAATATGAGTGTTCCGCCCAGTAACTCTGTTCCATACACAAGTTTCATACGTTTCTCTGTTTTAAATACAGTGCTCGGTACCGTCATATTGCCTGGAGGCGCCTTGGGATTCCAGTGAGAATCTGTAGTCGCCAAATTGTATTGACTCATGATTTATCTGCCAGTAACGGTTTGTTTGCCGACGGTTAACACTGTCCTGTCATCTATTTCCATCCATCCACTTTCATGATTGTGAGTTTAACTAGGAATTGGTCGTGAATGGAGGGTTATGGAATTATAGCCAGGCAGTTATGACTTGGTGTGGCTCCAGAATTAAGGCTTGGCCACTGTGACCTCGATGACGCGCGCCTTAATAATACACTGTCTTTGTTGTGTCTTCAGGACGGTGTGTTGAGGTGAAGGTTTAGTTTCCAGATTATCGCAACGGTTTCTTTTTATGCTGTCTGCAGGATCGACGACAGGCATTTCAATCTCAATCGCGGCAGGGGCAGAGATTGTTCTTGTCACTTCCAAGTCCAGGCTGGTTTTCATCTCCATCCAGCTCCCTGTCCGGGGGCGTTTCCCCTGGGATAAAGCGACAGGAGTGTGCAAGCTGGCAGACATCTGCTTCCTGCGCCAAGGCTATGAATTCTTGGAGCTTGAACTGCGCTTCTCTGCATGTGTCAATTGCTTCAGCATAGGGACAACTTTGCTTTCTTCTTGGCCTTATTTGTTTTCCCAGAGACAAGTTTATAATATCACTGACAGGGCTGTTTGTGTCTATCCAGTCTTCCAACTTTTGACCGTAATGAAAGACTTTAATAAAATTTTATACATAAAGTTATTGCCGTTGGATTCCACACCAGAATCGTACTTTTTATTTCATGCAGGTGGTAATATCGACATGGCGACCGTTCCTGCGTGCGAGGTGGGAGCACTGCATAGAGCAGGGCTCTGAAATTGTGAATTGTGTACGGTTATAGATCTTCGAGAATGTACAACTTTTTACTTTTTTTTAAATACGAGTTGAACTTAAAGTAACATTATCACAGTCTTGCGATGGAATTTATTGAGCTTTTGCCTTGGCCGTAAAACCAATGGATATTGGATAGGAAATCTGATGTGATGATAAATTGTAAACTTCAACCGATATGTAAAATATTGCTTATAAGTAAGTAATTACAAATATCGCGACGATGCTATCCTTTAAGGTTGTACGAGTATCGTGAAATTTAACACGGCCACAATCTGTCATTACGTCATATGTTATACTCTTGAACACAATAATAATAATAATAATAATAATGTATGAAACAAGCTTACAGTTGCTGGCAATGCAAAAATTGCCTTTTCTGGTGTCGTTGGGTTCTTTGATGATTGTCATAGATTATAATCTGCTTACAGGTCTAATGAAACTGTGCACTATCAGAAGCTACGTAAGATGAGTTGTGTTCTACACTGTTAAGTTGATCTCCTGAGACCTCGGATGATCCCGATCCCATATCTTCTCTGATTGTTTTATTCCATTTACACTGTGTGGCATTGAGAGCAGCATTCGGCTGCTTTAAGACCGAGTGGTAAAGAACAAAAGGCAATTGCACCCTTGGGAATGGCATTACGAAATGTCAGTCTGTTGTCTGTGGTTGTCCGATACTCTTAATGAGACTGATTTTATATTTTAGGCTTATGCTGAAGAAATCAAAACAGAAGTCCGCACACCATTCGATGGACAAGGCACAAGGGGCAATAAATGCTATCAAAACAAGATATGTCCATTAACCTTTTATTCTCCTCCCTGTTATTTCCCTATCTCTCGTCGTAAATCTTTTTATTCACAACACGTCATCTGTTTATAGGCAAGGCGTGTTTCAAGCACGTTTCTAGATGCTTTGTTATCTATTTTATTACTAGAGAAACTCTCCAGTTGCGTGACCTAATATATCACACATCCATTCCCACCATTAGAACTTGTTTGCATCCCCCCCCCTGTCGATACTTTATTAGAATTCATGTTGTTTCACAGAAACTCTACTTGTGATGTACACACATTTGTATGTACACACATATGTTCTGACTTCATATTACTTAATGACTCTTCCTTTTTCTGTGGTCGTGATCCAGAAAGAAATAAAGCAGTTGTTTTAACAGCTGTTTTAAGTTCTGTGTGTCACAGTTTCCTTGGAGGGACATAAAGACCGCAAATTCCTGAATTTCTGGCTGCACTTTTGTATTAAACTTGCCACAGTTACGATGTGAACATGAGATCTCGTGAAATCTGCAGTTAGCTTTCGGTATGATGGCAGTTCATAATGAGCACATGAAGCAATGTATGTTAAAAAGTGAGGAAGGTGCTATGTAATCCGTCATCACAAGCACAACTTTAGTTATGTAGTATTTACACTTAAAACATACGTAGAGACGAGGTGGAGATGATTATCTGACATACAATAAAAAAGAGGAAAACTAACTGGATTGTTTACATCTTGCTTAGAAACTGTCCTCTGATCTATGCTGCAACTGCAACATTATGGGCTATACAAGATCAGTTTTATTTTAAGTACAGACGTAATTATGACATAATAGATATTATTATTATTATTATTACCAACTGCAATTGAGTTGTTACTCGGTGGCAGTAGTACTTACACTAGTACAGACAAAACAAATAAGAATAAATACACGTAAACGAAACAATACAAAAACAGTAAATACAAGTATATGTATATATATATTACCAAAACACCCACACGTTACAAAACCCGCACATGCACACACCCACACATTAAAACAACCACATTGCATACGTTAGCGTAACTGTGTTTTTGCTCAATTCACGTTGTCCTATTCTTCACAAATTCCCTCCCTCCATCATAAGTACCTGTTTTTGCTCAATTCACGTTGTCCTATTCTTCACAAATTCCCTCCCTCCATCATAAGTAC
>Ga0123354_10016936_pt1 | contig 11417 bp, 3 predicted proteins | sample TergutLab28metaG_2_FD_97872 | JGI IMG/M metagenome (GOLD analysis project Ga0123354, IMG submission 97872) | Labiotermes labralis P4 segment gut microbial communities from Petit-Saut dam, French Guiana - Lab288 P4 | ecosystem: Host-associated > Arthropoda: Insects > Digestive system > Gut ... | reverse complement strand
GTAGTTCACATTTCTGCCGCTAGGCGATGCGAGTTTATGTAGTGAAAAAAATGGCCGCTCCGAGGGAGAAGTCGTTTTATGTGTTGGAATATCACACGAGTAAGTCTGTTGTTATTGTGCAACGTGCATTTCGTGCAAATTATTCGTCCCACCATTGCCACGAGACCTCGCTGACCCAAAGGCAAGGATCATTGCAGCTGTGGAGAATATCGATGCACCCATGTTGACGCGTGTGTGGCAAGAACTTGAATATCGTATCGATGTGTGCCGTGTCACCGGTGGTGCACACATCGAACATCTCTAGTTGTCAATTTTTTTTTCAGTTTTCCTGTGGCTGTGAACAAATACATTAAAGTAGGTCCTTTGGTTTTCTTGTTATAAATGTTTGTAATCACGGAGAACATTATGAAACGCCCTGTATAATATGAAGACGTAGGAAATTTAACTCAATAAGAGAAAAGAAGGTGTGAAATAGAATCGGATTGTTCATAATAATTCAGGTCTTTTGTAATGTTACACTGTGTCGTTGGGTTTGTGATTCCCGGCTTGTTAAACACACGCAGTGCTTCATCCCTAACTGTCGAGGAGTCCACGCAAAATTCTTCTTCGAAAAGTCGGGAAACGCAAAGCCAGGGACATAAAGTAATACCCGAAAGGACTTGTACAAACAAACAACCAAAGCGCCGTGGAAAGCTGAATCTTGCGTTGTTTTATTACCTTCGAGAAAATTAAAAAAGAATACATGTAAAAAAGCCTGAAATAATAAACAAGAGGAGGAAGAAATGTAGGAAAATCTTGAAAGATGTGGGCATATCAGTTATACGGTTATGGGCATAGAAGAGAACAAGACAACAATTCTTTGGCACTTAACAGGGAGAAAATGTCATGTCACCGAAAGAGTACTTTTAAATGTAGTGGGATTGCTTCCTTCTAAGTCCTTTTTAAATCGAAATCCATATTTGTTACTTTTTGAAGACCCTTTTTAAATACCAATGATTAATCGCCGTTACATTTTAGTGAAATACCATAAATAAATCCATCAGTACATTAGGGATTTTCCGTTTACCATGAAAATACTAGTTAGTGTTTGAAACGACATTCCTATTTTTCCTTTCACTTAAGTCTTCGTTCAGAATCGTAATCTCTTCATGCTGCTATTTTGGATAGCTAAATGTTATCCACAAGTGGCTTGTAATAGTAGATAGAATACAAGTCGTGTCACTTACTACACTGTTGCCCTTAAGTATCATGTTGATTCTAGCCAATTTAAACAAAACAGAAATAGTACCGCTTTCGTAAGGCCAGGTACAATACATTAAGTACCAGTGCAGTGTCTAGTCTCTTTGTTTTGCCTAATGGCAACAAATTATAACTCATTATTTACAAATAAAACAAGCAATTTACAATGCTCGCCGAAACAATGATAAAAATATTAGAAAATATGAGATGGCTAAAGATATGTAAATGTATCAGAAGCTAAATGATATTGTTACGCCAAGATTACTGTCGTCTGGAACTGACGACGTGTAATTAGGGAAAACTAATTATCAACATTTCGGAAAAAGTACTGATTCCATCTTATTCCGAAGACAGAGGCAGCACATTCCTCTGAAAAATTGGCACCTGCGTATGAAAGGATACGCGGCCACATTCCAGAAAATATTAATCCAAACTATCTGCTGAGAGAATCTCCAATATAACACAGGAATTTGTCATTGTTTTCCCCTAACGAAACATTATGAATCTCAGATTTGATCAATAGTAATCACTTCTGATAGGCTCTAATGCCTGCCACAGGAAGGATGCACTGTAGTCTCTGTGGACTTCGTTAGAAGGCGGTTCTTTCAGCAGATACTCGTATATCTCTCGGTAATAATATGCTGGTCCCGTGAAACTCGGTCCACCAGACACTGCAGACAAGAACCAGTCATGTCTTACTCTATGCATGGTTGTCTGGAACCCGTCATGGAGAGAACATTTTCATATTTAGGGTGATAATGTAATTCGGAATTTTTAGTGTTTTAAGTGTTTGCTGAAAATGAACAATTTCTGGAACATGAAACAAAAGACTTCCTTCAAAACTACGTGGAAACCAAACCGCACTTGGTCAATAAATAGGAAAATTAATAATATAGCGAAGATGATGATGATGATGGTGTCCAGTATTTAAAAAAATTAATAGACACAGAAGTCAACTAAGAGGACGACCAAAAATCATATGGTGGCACTGTGTAAAACAGATATTAATACACACACTGGAAAGTGAGGTAAAAAAAAAGGCTGACTGGAAGAAGTCCATGAAGGAGGTGAAGGTACGAATTTAATTTTAATGCCATCTAAGAAGAAGAAGAAGAAGAAGAAGAAGAAGAAGAAGAAGAATTTGATGATGATGCAGTCTACCAACCAGGTATGCAACTAAAGTTGCTCTTTAATTATGCTTTTTACAAAGGCCCTTCCCAACTCTCTCAGCTGACGTTACAGTACGTTCTATAATTTAAAAGTTCACGCAGCAGATTCTTTCTCAAAATGTCGTCGCACAGACGGTAAATAAATTGCCATTTAACCCTAAGATACACAAATTTCACGACACCCGGCCACTATGCCCTATTTTAAGTAACATCAACCCAGTTCACAGCTTCGCGCCCTTCTTCAAAATATGTTTTGATAATCTCCGATATAGACGTAGGTTTCTGAAATGACAACTTATTTTCAGGCTTCCGGCTTAAAATTAAGTAAGCATTTTTCAATTAGCATATCCGTAAAGCGCTACATACGGCTGAAGTGAGTAGACAACCCGGCACATTAAACTCCTCATCTAATGCAAGCAAACTGTCTGCGTGGGATATCTCGGTGCGGTACGAGACCTGTCGACTTACTTAGGGGTTCCCTTCCTGGGAACTTCACGTAAAGCAGCATTTACGTGAGTCGATTTTACCTAAACCCCAATTATTTTTATCAAACCTCATCGGCTGTATGCCCGTTTTTATAACGTAAATGTGCGTGTTGAAAATGCTGTTTCTGATTTTTTCTTGGTACACACAAAGTAAAGTAATTTAATAATTACAGTATTAATAATTAATATTAAGACTATATTACACATAATGATTGGTGATAATAATCAATAATTTTTAAGTTAAGTCTGATTTTACGTGAGTCGCTTACTACATAACCCGGAAAACCATTATAAATATATAGAAGAATAATCTTGCTTTAATTTTGATGATTTGCTGACCGTGCACAGGTGCACCGGACGGCCGCCTACAGAGAGTGATGATATCAGATGTTGTATAATACAATTTTGACCTCCTAATGATGAGCACAATAGTGGTCGAAACATGTAGACGAATATAATAAATTTATTATGAAACAAGAATTTGTGCATTAATTTGGTCAGTTACCAAGAATATTGTTTTAAGTATTTTACATTGCCTGATGATGGCTTTAAAAACATGAAACATGAACATGCTGCATTATACTGGAGAGTAAAATGTTAAAAACATAATTACGATTGACTACTCTTATTTATCAATGTCAAACACACGGTCATAAGTAGTACTAACAAGGAGCCTCCTTAAACTTTCCTCTTATTGAAGGCAGTATTAAAAAAGAGATGAACTGGAATCACACATGGATGAAGTGCCAAGACATACTTTTAGAAGAACCGGGACATTCAGGTACTGAATTATCACATTCGGTTTGCTGAAATGTCACGAACAAAATACAGGTTTAATTTAACATAATATCCAGTGCAGCGGAGTCCACTCTAAAGCTGCTAATCAATAAATCGTTCAAGCTTCAGAATGTATGCAATGTCTAGTCGTATTGGACAGCTAGGTGGTCCGGTGATGGAGCTGTCACCTCCAGGCTTCCTGATAAACTTCTCTCCATGTCTATAGCGAAGGGTGTCACAAAAATTTAAATCCCCGATGGACTGGGCTTCTGTCAACAGCAGGTCTTTAATCATCATAGTAAAGATTTGCCAAGGGTTTTGCACATTTACATATTGTGTAGCTGATAATTATCAGCTACACAATATGTAAATGTACGTGACACTGAATCTTAATTATAATTAAGATTCAGTGTCACGTACTTAACTATAAAAATATTTAGCTTCCACTGGACGTGATTATCCTTTGGAAAAAAGGAAGAAGGTAAACAGATACTTTTGATTTATCAGCAAATTTTATGGCGAAGTTTCAAGAGTTGGGTTAATCACCACAAGATTTGCGTATTGGCATTTCATGTGAATCCAACATGGCCGAAAATGTAGGCCTAATGAGTATGGATTATTGTATATCTGCGGGAATTTGCCTTTGTTTTTCTGTGTCCAAAGTAAAAGTATATACTAGTATTATGCCCAGTGCACAGCAGTTGTGGCTAACATAAAGGATAAAAATTAAGTCAGGTAAGCTTGAAATACTTTGATTTGTTTGGATTGAGTTCCCCACTCCCCGGAAAGAAGATTCGTCTTTTAAAAAATTCCAATTTCATTTAATACAGTACAATTCATCTTGGAACAGCACACTGAAAAATCATGTTAGATCAAGTACAAAGCAGTAGAAACAGGAAGGAAGGAAGGAAGTAAGGAAGGAAAGGAGGAAGGAAGGATTTAAGGCAATATTTATATGGCAGCCTATAGGAGTCCAAACCTAAAATAGTCTTCCGATTTCCTTTTCATTGTTACCCCAGGAAATTTTTAGAAATTATTATTCGTTATGTAACAAAATATCATTAGACTGCATATTCTTGTGTCTGTTAGCTCCCCTTTGTCTGCTTACAAACAGAAAGTTCCCACGTCTCCAGCTCCTTCTTGCGTGTGATGAAAGAACGGTTTAGGCAGTGGAAGAATTGTTTTGTGATTTTCTCTAGCCTTTGCTTGGTGTAAGATTTTTAACACACGCGGTTTTGAGGAAAGTAGACAAAATAGTGCTTGAAATTTAGTCTTAGGACTTTCCACGCTCAAAATTCTGCATTTGCCACAATGCCGACGGACGCCGTGTATCCAGTTAAGTACGAAATAGACTCTTTAAATCTAAGTTTGTCAGCGTACTTGTTATCAACGGAAAGGTTAACGGTATCTCCCGATTTGCATCAAGCTAATTAATGTAGGATCGCTTACAGAAAAATGAGGAAGACTATTTGTGTGATAGATTTCTGCTATGAAAAACATGATATACACATTTATCGGGGGGATCGCGGTAGCACAGTAGTTAAGGTGCTGTGCTACAAATCGGAATGTCGCTGGTTCGATCCCACCTGGTGTCAATGGATTTTTCATTGACATAAAATTCTTCCGATCGCACTATGGCCCTGGGGTCAACCCAGCCTCTAACAGAAATGAGTACCAGGATTATTTCCTGAGGGTAAAGGCGGCAGGTGCGTAAGGCTGATAACCTTACCACCATCCTGTGGCTTTGTCACGAAATCTTGGAACCTTAACTTCCTGGAACCCTCTGGGCCTGTTCAGCCCTGTAATGGGACTGCTTTACCTTTACCTTTCCACATTTATCGGAGAGTATTGGTGCACGGTACTGACGTACAGTAATATTTATGGAGGAATTATAGAAGAACGTATCGTGTAAAATTGTAGCACCTTACGCAGTAACATTTACAGATTAGTGGTGATTTGCTAGGAGACGAAGGGTTCGAACACCTGTATCTTATAAACAAAGATTTTCGTGACTTAACGTCAATCTGTCTCGAAGAATGTCGTGACAGCACGTGTCGATAAGTCATGAACGTCTCTTTACAGATATTTTCATGGACCCAAAAGATCCATTGCGTTTGATACTCTACACAATATTCAGGCGACAAGCGCAAAGCAGTCGATAAAGGTCAAATGGCAAACAATAATACCACACTGTACCCTTCTCACAGTTTACGGACACGTCCAATACCAATTTAATGGTAAAACCGCTGCTGGAGCCAAGCAAACACAAAACACACGAATCTGAAAAGTGACAATTTAGATACTACATTGATGCAACATATTGCACACCAGATTAAAATAGGTACCTTTTTGCATCTTATAAAACTCTGCCTCTATCTATTGAACGTTGTGGTTCTAAGCCGTAACACCCATTCGATTGATACCACCCTCTGTGGGCGTGTGGCTATCTTGTAATTTGTTTCTGGCTAATGGTGTACTTTTATAATTAGAAAATAACCCCGAGTTGTTCTGGCTTCCGATTTCTCGCAGTCATAAAGCAGACCCAGGCCGTTTCATTAAGAGGATTAGAAGAGGCGCTTGGCAAGGAGGGTTGCAGGGATTCAGCAGGTCTGATCAATGTATTCTTAGTCTTATATTAAAAACCTTCCAAGATAAAACTTACAATGGGATTTGTAAAATGTTTCATACATTTATAGGGCTTACATGAGATCGAAACCTTCGGGTAGCTCATTGAAAAGAGTTAATTTCTATTTTAATTTTATAAAAATTCCGTGCCGCCATCTTATATACACAAATTTATTTCAAACTAAATGCGCAACATATAGTGTTGCAGTTTCTACATGTATCGGCCACGAACCGCAAACATATTCAGGTAGATATACTACTTGAAGCAACACGCAGCGTGTTATGCAACTTGTCAGCCGTAAATGGTGAAATATGCACGTGTGGCATCAGTCCACATTTAGTTAACAGTTACTACAACTGTATTAAAGTGGTCCCGGTATCTCAGTCGGTATAGCGACTGAACTACGGGCTGGACGATCCCGGATCGAATCCCGGTGGGGACGAGATTTTCCGCCCGTCCAGACCGGCCCTGGGGCCCACCCAGCCTCCTGTAAAATGGGTATCGGCTCTTTCCCGGGGGTAAAGTGCGGCCGGGGCGTGCTGCTGACCACTCACCCCCTTCTAGTGCTGCGGTCATGGAAGAGTAGAGCTATACCTCTACCCAACCTCTGGGCCACACCGGGCCTATAAAGGGAACACTTTACTTTTTTTTTCACAACTGTATTAAAATTGTGATATAAATTGTATATTACAATTATGTATAATTTTCCATTCAAAATCTTGTAATGAAAGATTTTTTTTTTCGGTTTGTGATTGAGCCGAAATCTGAAGTCTTTTAAATGAATTAACGTACTGTTCGTTCAATCATGGAGCACACACCAAGCATTTAAAAAATCAGATCTCGGCTCCAGGATTAGACCTTGTGATTAAAACTGAATGGGCCATGGAACATATAGATAAACTTATTTGTATGTAAATAAATTCAATTGCAAACAGTGTTATTTTAGAGTTACACTTACGACACCTTTTTTATATCATGATTTTTAAATCAAACATTAATTATATACAGCTTCAGAGTCAATTACCCTCCCCCACATATGAAAAATTGGTATTCTGACCACTGGTATAGAAAGTTACTGCTACATCAACGACCTAGCTATGAGTTAATGAAGACCGAATATTCGCGTGTGAACTACAACACCTTTTTCATGATGTCATGGCACATTCTTCAGATCTGTGCAGCGTTAAAACTATGAAATTGCTACGCCTGCCTGTACGCTGGGACGGAAATACGGGTGCCCGAGGCGTGTTTTTACGCTACGGGAAGCAGACGCTACAACCCCAACTCCTACATGCGGATTTGCTGCTACAGTTCTCTCGAACTTCACGTCTGATCAACCACTTACACTCAGCTTGCTTCGAATTCAGACATGTGTTAGTGGTCCTCGACACAATGGAAAACAGTAATATGCCTTAACTTACACAAGGCAAAATCAAAGCTTTTCCTGTGCTTAATTAATCATTACACCTTGAAGTCAAATCGTCGCGGAGGCACAGTTCCGCAAATTTTTACCTTAAGTAGTATATGACGAAAAGTGCTCAACTTCGCAGTGAACTTTAATCCTCGCGACACGTTTCAATAGCCATTGAACTGGAAGCTGGGTGGGCCCATTCCGGAAAGGATAGTCTGCAGTAAAACCTGTAGCATTTCACTATTCTAGCACACCTCTCCTACTTAACTACCTATGAAACTCTACATTATCGAAAATTTGATTTAGTAATCCCTGGAAACTACATCTTTAAACAAGAAACAAATCTAGATGCTATTTGCAGGCACGTGGTATAAGGAGCGTGTTAGCTTGTTCCTTCAACACCTACTCGTGGCAGTTCTATTATCTTGCGCCGTACTTTCTTGTGCACGGACGCAAGCAGATTGGGAAATTCCAAGTTGGTAAATTTTATTTTGTGTGCGTGAGGATTGCAGACATGTAAAAACAACTTGCGTCCATCCTCTCCGTGTTTCATAAAGGTCATCTGAGTTGACGCCAATATTGCGAAAGTGTGATCGGAAGCAATCGTGGCCTGCATCAAGCTTAAAACGGAAAAGGAATTTGCCTCAGCAGCGTGGGCAGCATGGCGAGACCTTCATATGATTTGCTTGAGCCGATTTTTTGGAATTGGGTTTTGAGGCTTTTCTTCGCTATGTGTTGATACCGATTTTCGCGGATCAAGCACCACGTTCGCTTCTGTTTGTGAGTGTGTTTTACAGTCTTTGTCAGTGTCCCAGACTTCTCGTTACTGGATACTCCAAATGAATAGGAAGGTACTGGAGTCGGACTGTCCTTTCTTTATTAGCCAGTCGGCAGAGATCTTCTGCACAAGCCAGGTTGAGATAGCTTTTTGAGGGACATGTATTTTCCAGTGCGTGGATTGAGGCCGGAGAAAAGACTGAGTTTACTTGTGGCGGTTCGAATGGTCATGTTTTATAGACACAACTTAAGTTTCTGTACGGTCACATCACTTTGTAATCACGAAAGCCGTGACGCATTGTTTGTAAGCTCATGCTTAAGAACAATGAAAAGCACTGATGGTCCACTGACAATTTACACCCGATTTTCGAGGACCCACTATTGCAGGCCACCGTAACAGTCCTTATTCCCTGCTGCTGAAACCTCGGATCTCGCACATGGATAATTGTCCTTCCGTTATTAATTGTGGCAGTCAAAGACTAAAGATGCATTATAAAATTTCGTAAAATTAATACCTTTTTAATTACAGGACCAGGGTTTGGAAGTGTCTTCAATACTTCGTAAGGACCAGGTGTATACTCAGCACTGTAATCATGTATTATTAAAATGGTAAACTAAGGTAAGGGTAACACAGAAGGTATATTACTCCTTCCGTTTTGTTTGCTTTATGTAAGAAGTGTCTATACATATGTCTGTAATGTTTTGATGTTTCCTTTCACTTCACAAGCAAGATTACACATAACAGTTTATGTGGAATATTACAGTGACAGTAAGATCTCCTCGTAGTGCCAGTCTTTGTCTAATACAAATTATCATTTATAAATATCTATATATGGCCTTAACTGCAGGCCTATGGAATTCCGGTAACCTGTATATTTACCTGCACTTCATTTTCAACAATTTTTATCCTGTTCTTTTTATATTACTAACATATGGATGAGTTCTGAAAAACTCTGAGTTCAAATTAATAATAATTTATTGGTAGTGAAGTTTTATTCGTCTTTAGTGGTTTCTGACTTTTCAAGAAATGAATTTAATTCATACATCTTATTTAATTTTTGTTGTTTGTTTGTTAATTTTTATTTGATGTTAAAATTAAGGGGGATTAGCTCCTTATTTTTATTTTATAATTTTCTGTTTAATTTCGTTTTGAGGATTTTATAGTGATTTTCAATTTGATTATGTTAACATTTTATTTGTTCTTTTGTTTATTTTTTGTGGTGTAATTTTTTATTGAAATTTTTACTTTATCTTTATTTGTATAATAATTATTGTGTAATTAGTAAATCTTGTCGGAAATTGAAGTTAAGAAAAAATGATATATTTTCCAAATGAGAGGAAAGGAACCTAAAAATTTGCACGATTTATTTTATTTTCTACAGAACTGTGTGGAATTGACTGTTCACTGTGTACTATATTTAAGTCCCAGACTTGATATAATTTCTGACAATTATCTTAAATTTAATATTTTATCTGGTGTAAGTAGGTCTTTTAAAGAGTCTGGCAGATTTCTCCCACTTGGCCCCATCTCTTTAGGGGGAAGAATCATAATCTTTTGTAGCACCAGCAGTACTGTATTTCCGAGGGATGGGGTGTTCCGAGCTCAGAATCCCCCATAAATTATACGTCTGACATAATTCCACTCCCTATATGACGAAATACTTCTAACCTACAGACATTCTATCGAAAGTAATATTTTTTAAAATATGATCCTCGATAATTAAAGAAGGCAGGCTGAATTCATAACCCTGAACTAAACACCCACAAAATCTGCTTGTATCGTTTTGCAGAGTAGTGTAGCTGTAACAGTGTAGGTACTTCGGTAGTATGCATTCCCGAATTAACTGTTATTATCTACACTTTTGTGCGATTTCTACTTATTTTCGAAAGAGTACAAATATTAATTTTAGGTAACCATCAACTGCCTCCTTCCTAAACCTTACCCAAGCATTAGTTAAAATTTTCCTGTTCTATTCGACGCTGTCTCATTTGGAGAACTGAAAAAGAATGTCATTTTAACTGAAAAATCCGTCCCACTGTTATTTAGCATTCTAGATACGTGCAAAAGTTTAGAGCTGTTGACACGTTTTGTGTAAATTCCAACATCTTGTAGTTTAGCACTATTTGTAGCATCACGTGTGATAATTAACGGAAACCATGCAACTATTTTTTACCTATCTAAAGTGATTTTCCCGTGTTAATTGAGTTCTGTGATAATTCAGTCGAGCGAAGGTATGTTCGGTTTCTGTATGTGTCCCGCAGTGGCGGAATTCAAGCTGTTGCGGCTGGCAGTGCTGAGTGCTGTACAGTGTTCTGTTCCTTCAGGCTCACTGAAGCAGAAACACGTGGCTGCACGGCTCACCTAGGGTCCACCGATACACAGGGTTGTGTTTTGTGTGTTGTTTACCAACGGCGCTTTCTGGGGTCATGCGTAGTATATCGACAGCACAGTTTGTGGTGAGCCATAGAATTTTATGGTGCAGGACCTTTCGTTTAAAAGTGTGTTTGTTTAGACAGTCAGGCTTTTCAAATTTTGTACCAAATTAATTGTTTCGTTACCATTCCTTCGAAAGTCCGAATTTTGGCTCTCCTGAGCTAGGTAAATGTCTTCTATCTACGAATCGGTATCCCAGAAGACACATTCACTTTTCCGACTATATTTTTGGTGCATATATGGTTATCTCCTGTATAGGGTCTTGGTGGGGAAGCCGGAGGGAAAGAAACCACTGGGGAGACCTAGGCGCAGATGGGTGGATAATATTAGGATGGATCTCCAGGAGGTGGGATGTGGGTATTTGGACTGGATTGGGCTGGCCCAGGATAGGGACAGGTGGCGGACGCTTGTAAGTGCGGTAATGAACCTTCGGGTTCCGTAAAATGCGGGGAATTTCTTGACTAGCTGCAAACCAGTTAGCTTCTCAAGAAGGACTCTG
>Ga0123354_10016934_pt1 | contig 11417 bp, 10 predicted proteins | sample TergutLab28metaG_2_FD_97872 | JGI IMG/M metagenome (GOLD analysis project Ga0123354, IMG submission 97872) | Labiotermes labralis P4 segment gut microbial communities from Petit-Saut dam, French Guiana - Lab288 P4 | ecosystem: Host-associated > Arthropoda: Insects > Digestive system > Gut ... | reverse complement strand
CCCCTTCGCTACTTGCCGTGCGGCACGCAAAGGACACGGTCCATAGGCAAAACTGCTGCAGCGAGTTATGGAGTGTGCTGACGGCGTCAGGGGATACGGTGGAGTTGTGAGGAAGACGACAGGAGCAGAATTGTGCATGTGGAATGGCGGAGGGCGTTGTGAACAGAAACAGATTGGACTGATGGGTTTGTTCCATGTTGACACAGACTGGCGTCTTTCTCTGTGGTAGGCCTCCTTTCTGACATGCAGTTGCACACAGGAGGAGGCTTAATTGCTGCTAAATTTTGTGGTGATATCGGACACGTTGTACAGTACATCAAGTACACGTGACTTTACTGTAATTATACAAGAACCTTGTACTGTACAATATTCGGTTACAGCCATGTACGCACATTACAATGCTGGTAGCGGTGTGAGGGTTGGTACTGGGGCACATGCTGATAGAGCATTTTGATGTTCAAAATGAATCATGTAACGCCCTCACGAAATTTGACACCGTACGCGGAGTTACTGGAGCAAAGTGGTTACATGTGTGTTCATAGCCACACACAAAACAATTGACTTCTTAAACGTTTTGCAGGCACAATCAGTGCCATCTATTTATAGTTCCCGCCGGTACAGCCAGCACGACAACCTCGCCCAGTCTGCAGCTGACCTATACACAACACCAACTGATGTTTCGGATTCATTGCCATTGCATAAAAACGCACGTAACTTCAATGACACTGTTTGTGCCCCAAGCAGACATCTGTCTCACAGCCAGTAGCGTCATTCCCCTCTCGCTCAGCACAATTTCAGCGCATATCGTTCCCGGCCGTCCACCCACGTCTAAAGTCACACCATGCATCTAATAATGCAGTCAATTGGCATTTGGATCCTAGGTCCAAGTTACCATAGCTTATTTCTTAGGGCGAAACATCCTGCCGTGATGCTTCAATAAGCAGACAGACGAACAGGCCGTCATTTTCAGACAGTATCTTCTGTTGTTCAAAACGTGCTACTACATGTTTCGACTTGTTTTTTCCTACATATTATGCTTATGTTAAACCAAAATATGTAGCACGTGTTGAAAAGTACAAGGTACTCTCTGTGATTGAAGGTCCGTCTGTTTGTTTGTTTGTTGCGATTCTCGTTAAGAGACCTTCCACATAATCAGGAACTGCCTGTCCGGAACTGTAAGCTGCAAAACTTAGCCGTTTCTTTTGGCATATCAAAAATGCAGTTACTTTGAATGGGCTGGACTAACTTAAAATCGTATTTCATCTAGTACTGTTATTAGGACGGTCCGGGGATCGAATCCCGGTAATGGCGAAGTTTTCAGCACGCCTACAGATTGGCCCAACCAGCCTCCTATACAATGGGTACTGGGTCTTTCCCGGGGGTAAAGCGGCCGGGGCGTGGCACTGACCATCCATCCACATCTATGTGTGCGGGATGCTAGTCGGCTCTGCGCGCACCAGGCAGCGTTCCTTAAACTGTGGACCGCGAAACGTACAAATATATAGACACGACAATCAGTAGATTGTTAAATCTGTTTAACACTGACAAAATTCAGTTTCGTTAGATCTTCAAATAAATTGTGATGCTGGGTATTGTGGGATACTGACAGGGTCGTAAAATAATCAACAAAAATGATTTGTATAAAATCTTGTACATCAATGCTGACATGCCATATCGTGGCGCTGCCCAGTTGCTGCGCACTGTGCTAGAAGCACTGCGATCAAGCCGACAGAGGACCGCCTCTTGTACAGTACCTACTTCTTTACGTAGCGTGAACGAGCGGGTAGAACACTTATGGAACACCAAGAATCCATGCGTACTGTCTTGTACACAGCCACTACATGTTTCGGCGTTATTCTCTGCCCATCTTCAGCCATCTGACAGCAAAATTTCCTCCAAACGCACAGAAACGAAATACGTCACTACCAGCGTACATGCTGAATGCTGTGATATCAGTAGTGCAGAATTGTACAGTTGTCATCTCCCTGTAGATGGCCAGATAATAGCGCCGAAACATATAACAGGTGTGCAAAAAGACAGTATGCATTGTGCCCTACCGGTACAAAAGTACGCCAACTGTGACCCACTGTGTTGCTGTATGTTAAAAAATAATTGTTGTCAGCAGCCTGAAGATGGCCAGATAATAGCGCCGAAACATGTGGTAGTTATGTACAAGACAGTTCGCGAAAATTCTATAACAGTTGACATGAGTTTGCACTTCATCATAATGCATGGAATTCGTAAGGCAAAAGTGACAGACTGCGAGTGCTGAAGAGCAGCTTCGTGATTGGTGCTGCTGTTCAGATATTAAGATGACGTCACTAAGAATGATGAGGTGGGAGAGACAGCAACAGGGAGACAGTAACAGAGAGACATGCGTTGAGACGTTTGAGGAGAAAACTTGAACAAGAACCAGGAGGAAAACTTAGGCTTAGATTGGAGGATAATATTAAAATGTATCCTAAAGAAACAGTGCGGATTGTTCTAGACTCGTTATTTTCTCAAGAGAAACTGTGCTGTATGAGCCATTTATATTTTGTATATTATTATCATTATTTTTATTCGAAAATAGAGATTCTCACGACGTTAACTGAGAAGATTACTGTCTTCTGGAACGTGACGCCGTGTAGTGTGGAAGATATTTACCACTATTTTGGAGCAGACTACCGAAATTGGCTATTTGGTTGTGAAGTCAGCACGTCAGACAGAGAAGGGAACTGAATTTGCTTAAATCAAATGCAATTTGCATAGCTGGGGGAACTTCACACTCAAAAACTGATTGGAATTGACCCCCGGACCGCTGAACATTGCGGCATGGTAATTTCAGTGTTGTTAGCTACTTCATCTGTTTGTACGATTCGCTAATTATTGAACTACTGTGCAGCTATTTGCAGCTTTCTGATACGGATCGCCCTCTGCTGGTGTCAACCGTTGCCCGATGTTCTCCCAGCACAGCCGTCACTGTTCACTGATCACCATATCACCGAACGCCGTACAGTTTGAGCTATGACCGAGCAAGCTGTCTCAAGCGATAAACACTTGGAGGGTCCTGGTTCTAATGTTGTGCGAGACACCGTGTATTATGACTGGAGTTTTTTTGTGGTTTCTCTCGGTTCCTCCAGGAAAACGTCGATATAGCACCTACAAATGAGATGACTCTTTCTATTTCATTATACACGGTGATTTAGGAGAACTGCCATACTTAGGTTAAACTGCGTAGATATAACCAATTTACATTATCCTTAGTCGAACGTTTACGGAGCTGTTGACGCAAGTAGAGTGCGGTGTTTCTTGCGGTTCCACACTGCGCAGGTCCGTCCTTGAGCAGATAGCGAAGAGAAGCCTTGCGGCGGCGAGGTCAAGTCCTTGGAAACATAATGACGATTTTTTAATGAAACTATTACGAGGCTCCCTACGTAATCACAGCCTTGATGTCACGCACGTGTTAATTAAACGTGAAGAACACGTGTTAACGTAATTGGAACTACGAATTCCTCCCCGTTTTAGTATGTACCTGTACCTGGTAATCAATAGACACATAATAGTTCGAATTCTTTAATGCTGCTCTCATCATTGTCTCCGTAAGCGATCAAATTTGGATATTGGTGTTTTTCGTTATATCGATGGAATGCACCCTAAAGGAATGTGCCCCCGAAGTATGGCAGACTCCCACTCCCCCGGAAACACCCTGTATAGTCTTACCTGTTGACAGCCTCGTTAAATAAACGTTAAGTAATAATTTCTCCTATCTAAAGTGCCGTTACATAAGTGAAGGATCAATATGCAGTAATATTAAATACTTGCCCTTAAATGTCCTGATTTTCATTTCGTATACCATCACACACAGCATTACGGAAATATGTTGCAAACTTGGCTAGAACCGTGCTCAGTGCCTGCTGTGTCCAATCCTTACTGTTAATGCTGCCAATTAAATGCCCTACATTGCAACTGTTCTGGCAGTCACTGTGATGCAACGTTAAACGAACAGCACTCAGTTCACATGTTTTCACCTCATTATACCGAAAACCTCCGTCTCTTCCGAGCCTTCCCCCCGTGACCATTAATAGCTCAGTAAGTGAAGTGACCTGCAAAGATACTAGACGAACGAGGGATCGGGGTTCAATTGCTGATATTGGTACGAGGTTTCTCCGTTCTCCACGGAGTCAAGGCCAGCTTCGGGACCTCGGAGGTAAAGAGGGAGAGGCGTCTAACTCACATCTCCATGCTGTGTCGAAGTAGGGAATGAACGGAGCTGTACCTCCACTCTCGCCTATTCCTTGTGGCGTGGTGCTTAATGAACTCTTAGTCAGCAAGCACAAATTCTCAACGCACACAGCTCAGAGGTCGGTGCTAACTTGACCGTCCGTATTGGAAGAAGTCATTAGGTCGGGCCCAGTTCGGACAGTTGGTTATGTCTTATCTTGCTGGCTTCGCAGTGAGTTGAAGGAACTCCTGCCTGACAAGCCGTGTAAGTTCCAGGTAGCGTGTTCAGCTACTGTTATCGCAGGCCGGCATCTTCCCTTCACATGTGTCAGCGGGTAGAGCGAGTTACTGGTGCGCAGCAGTGAACTGGTATGCTGTTCAGGTACACGAAAACTGGGTGCAGAGTGGAACTGGTACAGCCGGTTTGCTTGTTCTATACATTGCTGGTTGTGTCAATGCAACTGGCATTATGTTGGAACCTTGCATGTTTATGAAGCACCGGATTCTGTATACGTTAAGTTTCTCGGAAACAACATGACAGAGATTTGTGCCTTTGTAATGTTTGTGTTTTGGACTTTCACACCGCAGTTTGCAAACAATCTGTGAGCGTTCTAATGCACACATGTTCCGAACTGTCTTTAAGCCTCCTTACCACCATCAAACGGAAAGTTAACCGAAAATGATCACTTGGTCGCCATATTGTTACAGTACACTTTACCACAACTGTACATAATCACTTTGTATTGCTGCGACCTTACAACAAGTGTCGCTAATGTCGCTTCGTCACCAATTTGGGCTTCCGCCATGCTGTTATTGCTGATGACCGAAAATTGAATGTCAACCGTTGTGGCCCAGACACGACCCGTGTACCTGTACATTTAGACACAAGCTGACATTTGTTAAGGCAGTAACCACATTACTCACATTCACTATCAGCCACCGTTCCTTAGTTGCATTCAGCGCTGATGTACTTTATGTTCTGACGGATAATCCTGCTTTGTGTCACCACCGCGACACTGGCAGTGGGCAGTCAGTGTGTGCCCCCCACATTCCCCAGTGCGCTGCACAGGCGCCATCTGCAGTTTCCTGACGGTTTTCACGTAAACTGAGCCAACACTAATTCCTTTTTTTGCTCCGTCTTTCTGTGAATAGTTAAGTTTCATTTTCCTTATCTTCCGCCGGTTTTCGTTCCTTCGTACTGAGAATTGCAAGCCTTCTCCACACTTTCGTATAAAAGATACCCTTCGGAATCTGTGGTCGATCCTGTGGTTTTATTATGACGGGTATCACTGATTGTTTTCTACACTCGCCAGCAATGAAGGATATGGATAGCTACTGATAGCTGCTGATCGTCGCAGCCTCTCTTGCTTCGTGTTCGAAATATACCGGGTTCAGTTCTCGGCCCGGCGTCTATCATGATTGGGGGCGGGGGGTAGGTTCGTGAATATCCTCCGACCCTCCCGGAAAATGCACGGATATTGCCTGGAATTAGGCCCTTACCGCTGCCTTCTGCATCCCTTCCAATTCACTGCACACACCGCCAATTTTATCCACGTCGGACTGACTCACTAGTTGAATAATCCGTAAATAATCCATAAATAGCCGTTTTAAAGCACCGACTGACGGAATTTCGTCGCTGCAGAATCAGACAGCTGTCAGCCCACTTTCTGACACACACCCCAGACGTTAGCCTTCGTTTTTACAAATATTCAACCCAATATTAATTTATGCGTTCTGCATTTAATAAATTATCGGCCTACGCAGAGAGATGCAGTCGGTAGGGTCTGACCTAGAAGTAACACTGTGTCCTCCGTCTAGTGCCCACGTTAATAATGTGTGGAGCTGTGCCTCCTTTCTCCCATATACCTTCTGGGAGTGATGCTTAATTAATCACAGACACAACTTTTTATTCTTACCACTTTATCTTACATGTTTCGGCTTTACTTGCTATCTTCAGAGAATATAAAATTCTAACTAACTAACTAACGAACCAACCAACTAACCTCACGAAGCTGAGACCTTCCTGTAAAGCTAACCGGTTCTCAGACAGTCAAGAAATTCCCTGCATTTCATGGAACACAAACATTCACCTGTTCTGTCCTGAGCCAGATCAATCTTGTCCGTACCTCCATCCCACTTCTTGAAAATTAGTTGTAATATTATCTCCCAATCTACCCTTAGGTCTTCCAAGTGGTCTCTTTCCCTCAGGTCTCCCCACCAAAACCCTGTATGCACCTCTCCTGCCCCCCATACGTGCCACATGACCCGCCCATCTTTTTTTTATTTGACCATCCAAATGATATGTGGTAAGAAGTACAGAGCATAAAGCTCCCCGATTTGTAGTCTTCTCCATCCACTCCCTTGTTACATTCGCACAACACAACATGAATACTGGTATAATTTACACATTTTTATGTATGTACATCTAAGTTCCTCATCATTTGCCCATTATCTGTCTTTATGGTACTTCATTTTCCCACCTGCAGTAAATTTAAGTTCTGACATCTCGCACGGTATTTCTGCTGCCCGAATATATTGTAACACAGCCGGCCGACATGTTACTTTCTGTGCCGCACCTCAAATTATCTTGGAACTGTAGTTTCTGCCAAGTTTAATCTCGAAGTATTCTTCGTCACAACAAATCAGTACGCAGTACGTGCTATCCGCTGCTGCCGACAGCGGCTCTCAATGTTCCGCACTTTTTGTGCTCTCAGTTGGTGTTGTACAGAAAGCAGTAGCTATGTACTGGTCACGTAACTATACGCCATAGCAACGGCAAGCCTAGCAAGCAATGTGCAGCACTTCCCCTGAAATATGTGCAACACGGCCCACACTGGCACAGCTGCACACTGCAAGCTTATAGCTTAGCTTTCTGTTATTAGCGGCGGGAAACAAGGATTACATGGAGCACAGTTACAGTGTTACTGTACTGTGTACAGTTGGCAGCTCGCAGTGCATATCGCTGCACACTGAGCGATATACATAACCTTGCGAAGAACTCAGTGCTACCGGCAACACTTGACAGCTCTTGTGGTGAAAGTCATGAAGGTAATGCACCGATGTTGGCAGCATTTATTGGTGATCCTCACAGTGACGTATCTTCATGTGGTTTTGCACGTTAAGTTCCAATGTTTCGAAGGAACACTTCCACTCTGAGGATGGAAGCAGCAGATTGCTTCGAAACCTTGGAAGTTATTTACACCGCCGTACATTTGCAAAAGACCATAAACCCTGTGACATTTACGAGGGTCACACAGCCAATACATACGTGATGTCGGGCAACATGTTCACTGCAGCCGGAGCATAGGCTCGGAGACCTTGTCTGTGGGACAGAGACAGGGATAGCGAACTGCCCCCACCTCCCTCTTATCTTACCCTCAGGGCCAAAGCCATGTTGCCAAGTCGAACCACGATCCCGCGATGGCATCAATATCGAACAGCAAGCCAGCAGCAGTGCGTGTTGCTGGGAAATAACATGAAACGAAATAGGGTGTCCTGAAGATGGAGGCAATTCGAGCATTCGAAACGTCGTTCGTGTAGGCCTAGGTTTGTTCACAGACCAGGGAGTGTGGAACTGGGACAGGCGTACATCGCTGCCACATGGAGGCACCCATCAACGACGCTATAACCTTAACACGTGACAGCGTCGTCAAACTGATACCACAGTACTTCAGGTTATGGCAGTGAGCAGTTTAGCCCAGTGATCCCACTGCTTACAGCTACATCGACAGAACAATGCCAAGTCCAACACAACATACAGTTTCATGTACAGACACAGGCCACATGTTTCACATTTTATTGATTAGTCCATCAACAATAGTCAACTGCAGTACATCCTGTTTTGCTTTATCCTGTGACCTCACATTAAATTAACATTACAGGCGGTTCAATCGGTATAGCGACTGGCTACCGGCTGGACGGTCCAGGGATCGAATCCCAGTGGGCGAGATTTTCCGGACCCGTCAAGCCCGGCCCTGGGGCCCACCCAGACTCCTATACAATGGGTACCGGCTCTTTCCCGGAGGGGGGGGGGTTAAGCAGCTGGAGCGTGAAGTTTGACCACCCACGCACACCGCCCTCTAGCCCCGAGGTTGAAGAAAGAGTAGAGCTATACTACTCCCCGTGTGGGCCTCCATGGCAGGTTATAGCGTGAACCAAATAACCATTACAAACTCTGTTCTTCCGTGGAAAAATATACTAATTGTATCCGTTTGTGGCAGACGATGCATTCACGCTAACACCTAACTTGAATTTCGACAGTTGAGCACAGATTGTGCAACTGCAGGTTCAGCAGAGGACGGCGTCTCGCCAATGTTCAATATCTTTGTTGTAGGGAGGGCAACAATCGCTACCACCGGTTGCGTCTTCTCCATTTTGTTTCTCGACAGACACGTACGTGCCACCTGTCACTGCCGTACGTACTGAATGTCGTGCTGCTGGCTGCAGAAACGAAAGTGAAAACACGATTAGATGGTTTTCCTCTGTTGCTCGACAAACGATACACAGAGACCAATTCAGGGAATATTCTTATACTGAGGAAGGTGAAATGCAGTGTACACGGCTGTACTGGTATAAGGATCATTTGTGTTCTGAGCACACAGTACTGAGTTTCGAATAACGATTTTGGGTAACAAACATGAACGATATCAAGTGTTGTGCACTGCGTATTATAACGTGAAATGTTCATTTGTATTTATGTGGACAAACATGTTCACATCTTGCGCAAAAACTGCCTTCTAGAGCACGTCATTGAAGGAAAAATAGAGGGAACGATAGATGTGACGGGAAGACGAGAAAGAAGACGTAAAAATCTACTGGATGCCCTTATAAAAAAAGAGAGCGAATACTGGAAATTGAAAGAGCAAAAAGTGGATCGCACTCTGTGGAGAACTCCCTGTTGTAAAGCAGACTACACAGCGAATGAGACACGTATTTTACTGAGCTACAAGAAATACATTAACGCACAGTGTACTCGAAAACGTATTTATTTTGCTTAATTTGACGGTACAGTAACAACCAACCAATAAAACGGACAATTAAAATAATGCAAAACTACATAAAAAGAAACAAAAATAAATGCACGAAATAAAAAAAAATTTTGTTGTCACAAAGTGAACAAATAATCCCCAAATGCAGACCACATGACGTCCCTTCAGCGGGTAGCAACCTCTCCACCGCAATGCACGGTCACAAACGAACTGGCTGCAGGTGAGTGCGAAAAATGAAAAGGAAGCGACGCTGTCATCTGGGGGGCCACAGAATACAGCAACAGACGGATGGATCATACTTGCCAACGGAACGTCCAGGAATATCGTACACTGGAGGCAGAGCGCGCAGTTCCCGCGCACCTGTGCAAGAATGGTGCTGAACTGGGGAAGTACCGTACACAAAACACGTGACCTGTTTTACGTGGCAGTGGGCGACACTTGCAACACTAACCGCAACCATAAGCGGTCTGCCTTATGTGCACGGAGACTTCACGCCAGGCGCACAAAGGCTTCCCGCTCATCCTGCATTAATCCTCCGTCCCACCACCTCTGTACCGCAGTTTTCTGAGTTGTGTTCAGATTTTTACTCTCCAGTTGCTCGCCAAACGTATCATAATCAACCTTCCATGTTTTTCGGGGTTCGAAACCTATTTTTAAGCTGTTCACAATCCCAGGTGTCACTGTGGTCACTGCATATTTATGTGGGCAGAGTTAACATTTATTTTGAGATAAAATTTTTCGAACCTTCAACAGCACTTTTAGTGCCCCGCTTTTCGTCATGTCAGTATTGCCTAAATTCTAATCCCTGTCTCGTGTGTGCCACCGCGCATTTTATTTGGAACTTTTTCATCCACGATTTCGCTCTACGCAATTCCATGTCATGCAGTGCTCGTTCTTTACAGTTTTCTGAAGCAAACACATCAAACTGCATGATGCAGCGTAACAAATTGTAAGCTGTGTTGTACGGCAAAACTTCAGATCTCGTATCCAACATGCTGAACAAGACAGACATTAATTAACCTAACCTAACCTTCTGTCCATGGTTTTCCTCGATTTGTTTCTGTTCTTTAGAAATGGAAGTGATTGCACAGCTAACCATTTGAAATAACACTGTTTATCTCACTTCCAGATCGCGACTTCGCAATTTTGCTTCAGTTCCTACGAAAACGTAATAAATTCTCCATTTACCCTGTGTTTAAATTCTTCCTTCATAGGCTACATCTCCGCAAGGGGTCAGATTTTCGTTCGTCTTCAAAATCACCACATCTAGCATTCTGCAGCACTTCCTTCTTTATAAACTGCAGATATCGTGTCTGACCACACCATGCTCATTTTAAAAAACAAGACAAGACCGAGCGGGACGCAACTGTCCTTCGGGAACAAGCTATTGGGCTCAGTTTACCACTCATTTCCCGTTTCTAAAGCCGTAAGCCGAGTCCCGTACTTTATACACTGACAACACCTTGACTACCGACAGGCACCTACTGCTGGTAGCAAGATATCGCTAGGATTTGTTAAAGGTTGCCATGAGCAATCGGGAATGGCTGGAGTGGATCGGCATTTGGAGATTCACTGGCCTGTAGTCCACACTGCTGGCACAGCCACAGTACGTGACACTCGCGTCTGATTTTGCCACAGCAACGAAGTAATCATATCCCATATACGGCCTCAGTAATATGCCCCGAGTTCCTGCAGATGGTCAGGGCGAATAATATTCTGTATCATTCCATGCCACACAGTGCGGCACGGGGGGGGGGACTGCAGGAGCAGGATTTTAGAAGAGAAATTCCTTTAGGCAGAGTGCTGGAATCCGAGGGCTTCGGACACAGTGAAATCCGAGTGCTGAAAATGATAACTGCTGGCAGTGAACGTAACTGGTAACAGGTAGCAGGAAACATTCTCTAGTACAGCTGTACGACCGAACTGGGCGTCATGCTGGCTGCACCTCTCTGCTCTAATGGCGCAAGTTTTGCAACGTTCTTGTTTTGCGCGAAACGATTCACTCATGTGCTTTCGTTCTTGCGTTTTAGTCTGCAGTAGGTACAAAACAGATGTCTAGTGGAATTCGGCCGCTGTCTCGCAGCATATTCCGTAGGCAATGTATTGTGTGTTTGGGGGGGGGGGGGGGGACCACATTTGAAAAAGGAGCCAGGAAATTAGGAAACGGGGGTGTGGGGGGTGTGGTTAGCAAACAGGGGGAACCCCCCTTTCATTTCCAACTGGTAT
>Ga0123354_10016930_pt1 | contig 11418 bp, 5 predicted proteins | sample TergutLab28metaG_2_FD_97872 | JGI IMG/M metagenome (GOLD analysis project Ga0123354, IMG submission 97872) | Labiotermes labralis P4 segment gut microbial communities from Petit-Saut dam, French Guiana - Lab288 P4 | ecosystem: Host-associated > Arthropoda: Insects > Digestive system > Gut ... | reverse complement strand
GCTGAGTGGACCCCGTTCCAGACCCACTACTACTCAGAAAATCTGGTAGCGCCGGGGATCGAACCCGGGACCTCTGTATCTGTAGCTAGAAACTCTGACCACTAGACCACAGAGGCGGTCGATTTCCAACATAACGGGATGAAAAATTAGAAGATTTTCTTCTTCTTCTTTAAGCTTTCAAGGATTAGGAATAGAGCCTAAACTTAAAGATAAAAGATCATTAGAATATTAGGTCTACTAAATATTATTGGGGTGATCAGATGAAGTATGATGAGACCGATCGTGCAAGCAACACTCATTGACACAAGAGTGTAGACAGGGTATGGGCTGGAAAATGTATTCCAGCCCATACCCTCTCCACACTCGTCTGTCAATGAGTGCTGCTCGTCCGATTGGTCTTATCTTACTGGATCTGATCACCCTAATAACATTTAGTAGACGCTCGGAAGATCGAAGCATAGATAGGAGGAAAATATTAAAATGTCTCATAAAGAATTCAGATGAAAGATGTGACTGGATTGAATCAGGATATCGATAAATGGTGGACTCTTATAAACACAGTAATGTACTTCTGGGTTTCAATAGACGCGGGAATTCTTGACTAGGTGTGGCCTGTTATTGATCAGGAAAGCAGCTGCTTTGTGAAGAGATATGTCTGTGCTCAGAAACACTCGCAATTGTACTCAATCTTGGGCCAGCTTTCTTATTACCAAAATTACTAATTTAATCATATGCCTAAACACAATTCTAAACACAACAAAATTTTAAATAATCAATGCATCAACCGGTCCATAAAGCTCAATATTTCTTTAATTAAAATGGCCCGCTGCGCTGTTGCTGAATAATATTTGTGATTTCTCTCAAGACAACAGGCTGTGTTTCTTCAACACCGTATCCAGACCGACTTTGCATTCCAACTAGTGTTTTTGCCGAGGCTTGAAATCGTTTGTAGTTGGCAGCCAAGCGCCTCACACTCCTTAGTAATGGCGCTTAAGTAAGAGGTACAGTCAACTTCACGTATCAATAGATCCATAATACGTCTTAATCTACTCAATGCGTAACACAGGATTACCGCATAAGCAGTTGATAATAAGGTAAACTGGTAAACCAGACCTATTCCAATGCGGGCCTTGTTGACGTCGCTTCAGATCTAACGAATACTGAGAAAAAAATGGTGGTCACAAAGATGTCTATCGCTAATGGCCAGCAGGTGATGCTGCAAGGTCACATGGAGAGAGATACACAAGCCCACACAAAAATTTTCGTCCAGAAAAAGAAACCAATATCTCGAGTCTTTGATGCGAATATAATATTCAAACGGACTTAATGGAAATTTTGAGTCGAATTTGTGGACTGTAGGTCTTGGCTTGGCGTCCTGTCCAAATAGCGGCTTTTCGTGAAAACGGTGAATCTCTGTAGTATTCAATTAATTTAGATATTCTACAGAAAACAGTTGCTACAATTCGAAAGGTCGCTGGTTCGATCCCAGCTAGTGTCAGCGGATTTTTCATTGACATAACATTCTTCCGATCGCACTATGACCCTGGGGTCGACTCAGCCTCTAACAGAAATGAGTACCAGGAGTATTTCCTGGGGGTAAAGGAGGCCGGTGCGTAAGGCTGACAACCTACCACCATCCTGTGTCGTTGTCACGAAATCTGGGAACCTTAACTTCTTGGAACCCTCTGGGCCCCTCCGGGCCTGTAACGGGACTGTTTTACCTTTACAGAAACAGTAACTAATAAGTGGGATCCGAGGTGCTGACGGCGGTAAACAAGAATAAGCTTCGTTCTGGCGTAATATCCCAGGCAGTAACCATATTCATAAACTTGTATCTGCACATTAAAAACACTTTTACCTTCCGAATGAACGTCAAGTTTGACAGGGAAGTCCAATAGCAGAGATTTGCATTATGTAGTTAGACATTTCATATATTATGTCCACACTTACCTAGCTCAACAGTTAGATCCACACTTAGCTACTTCATCAATTACATTTATAACTATTTAGCCCATCAATTGGATCCATCCCAACAGTTAGGTATCTCACCCTACAACAGGCAACGAAGTTCCCTACGAGGAGTAAAGTTACAGCTCTACACTTTCTGTAATCTCGACGCTAGACGGGGATGGATGGTCAACGCCACGGCCCGGAACCTTCACCCCCCAAGAGACCCGGCATCCATTGTACAGGAGGCTGAGTCAGCCCCATGGCCGGCCTGGACGGGTGCGGAAAATCTCGCCCCCATCTGGATTCGATCCCCAAAACGTCCAGCCTGTAGCAAGTCGCTATACCGGCTAGGCCATGACGGCCTACATCAGTTACATATGCACTTACATAATTCATCAGATCCACACTTCTCTAGTCTATCAGGCAGATCCATACCCAGCTACTCCATCAGTTAGATCCATATTTATACCGAATGCCATTCAAGAGGACAAACAATGTGGAAAGTATGAACTAAAACTCCTTTACACCCGTCACTAAGGATTTCACTTCGTTGATTTTCACATAACACATAGTAAATACAACTTTTGGACATGTACTGTACCACTTATAATAATAATAATAAAAAAAGGAAAAATGTTAAAAATGGAGGAAAAATTATTTTACGTCATTAATCAAAGCATGACTACAAAGATCTCCGTGAAAAAAGAGGCATCCTTACGTGAACACCCTCTACTTCGAATTTCATTTAAATCAGTCAGATAACATAGAAAGTAAAAGTGGAAAATATATCACTACCTGAAGTGATACATGGCTGCCAGGGAACTCAGACCACTCAACGTCGTCTTGCGAAGAACTTTTCTACGCGTAACTTCACGAAAATCCCACAAACGGTTTAGTCACTGACACTCGGTCACAGACGGACTACGAGATGGTCGAACGAAGTTGTCTCTACATAAGTAATTCTTTTTTATTTCTTAAAGAACGCCAAAATTCGTGATGCTCTCCCTCTACCTCCCCACACGCACAAGTATCGCTTTATCGCCCTAATATTTGGCATTCGGGAGGTTATGTAATATCGACAAAAACCGTGCAGCGGTCTCACAGCCCAGGATAAACACACTGAAACGCGATAAAACCAATATTTTGATTAAGAAATTTCCATCGCACTCTGCAGCCAAACATCTGAAGGTCGCTAAAGTTGTGGCGTATGTAAGAAAAGGACCGCCGTGTTCCGTATATAACTTGCTTAAATTTTAATGACACTCGCTGTAAAAGTTTCTATTATAAGAATCCTCCGCAAAGCTACTACAATACGAATTTAACAATTTTCCAACAAGATGCGATTTATTCAGTTTATTGTAGGCAGATCTACATGTTTCGAGTGTTGACACCCATCATCTGGAGTTCGTACAACTGTAATTAGAGCTTCTGGTATTGATTAACCAGATCTACTACCATCCGCTCTCGTTGTTGAGTTGGAACTGATTCAACAACGAGAGCGGATGGTAGGTGACCCGGTTAATCAATACCAGAAGCTGTATTTACAGTTGTACGAGCTCCTGATGATGGGTGTCAACACCCGAAACATGTAGACCTACCTACAGAAATGTAATAAACTGAATAAGTCGCATCTTGTTGGAAAATTATTAAATTAGATTCACGATGCACGGACCCATGTACAGGGTGGGCCATAAGTAGGTATACAGCATATAGTTAATTACTGTATACCTACTTTTGGCCCACTGTGTATATAAAATTCTACTACAATACCTTCACCTTAATTTAATAAACATGCACGGTTTCAACCGAAATTATTTTCTCTTTCCGCACATTTATTCCTCTATCACGTAACAACCACTGGCTGGTACAGTACACATTTTCTGTCCTCCATCTCGTCCAGACTCCAAGTCCAAGCTACCACTTTTATTCCTTTATTGTTACATTTAAGAACTTCTCAGCTACAAAAATCGGACACAACATGAAGACAAAGTGATTAGGATGCAGGTGTGTGGGAGGACACGTTACATACCTGTTCAGCATCAGAACTAGTACGAGTATTTTATCTTGTTCATAACCGTGCATTAATGTTACTATATCAAATAAATGGGGACCACGGTAGCACAGTGGTTAATGTGCTGTGCTATAAATCGGAAGGCCGCTGGTTCGATCCCAGCTGGTGTCGGTGGATTTTTCATTGACGTAAAATCCTTCCGATCGCACTATGGCCCTGGGGTCGACTCAGCTTCTAACAGAAATGAGTACCAGGAATATTTCCTGGGGGTAAAGGCGGCCGGTGCGTAAGGCTGACAACCTACTACCATCCTGTGCCGTTGTCACGAAATCTGGGAACCTTAATTCCTTAACCCCTCTGAGCCCTTCTGGGCCTGTAACGGGACTGCTTTACCTTTACCTTTATACCAAATAAATCCCGAAGAATGCACGCACATACAGTATTATAACACCACCTTCTTACCACAGTATATCACTGCGACATGTTTTAACACTCAAAGGGCCATCCTCTGCGTGTAGTGTGTTAGTGTACATCTGGTGACTCATTCTGTCGACTCTGCAGCTGAAATGTAACAATCGTACTCCCTGAAGATGGTACTTTGAGGGTTGAAACATATTGCAGTGATATTATATGCTAATAAAGTGGTGTTTTAATAATATATGTGTGCGTTCGTCGACATTTGTTTGATGTAGACCTAGAATATGTATACGTTTATGGCGCTAGAGGCAAATGGGCCCACGAGCTCCTGTTTTTCGTCTCTCAAAATCGGAAAACTTGCCCTCCCATGGCCTCCATCTAAAAAAAAAATGTATCCATGCCCCGATTAGGATACTTACCCAGGACCCCAGTGCTGTAGCGGCAGACCTCAGACAGCTCGTCTACTGTTTGGCGACACACAGTCCACTATTCCCTATAACTGCTTCAGCCGATAAAGAAGATCCCTGCTAGGCGTGTTTTTTGTTAGTGAATTATGTAAAGACGCTCTCAAGTGCTAAAGACATGCACCATAGGGGACAGACGAATGTACGTTTTATGGAGCAATGGTGGAATGATAGTGACAAGAGAAGCCGGAAGTACTCAGAGAAAACCCTGTTCCATCGCTACTTTTTCCACCATAAATCTGACGTGAATTACACTAGACTCGAACCCGAGCCTCCGCCGGGATAGATCTGCCAATACCTGCATAAGCCATGGCACGGCTCAGACATATCATAACCCCCATCGTGACTGAAACAATTTCATCTCCTTTTAGCCCTTCTTGAGCTACTTGACCCTGAAGACGAAGGTGCTAGAACCATCCGTTAGGTCAGTAACTACCTACCAGTCTTAAGCGCGTAGCATCCCAACAAAAGTCTTAAATCTTATTCTACTCTCCTATGTGCAATGAAGATTTTTTGAGCAAAATGGCCCAAGGCGTTCTCACTTTTCTATAACGTCTTTCTTTCTTGTTTCATGTACAAAACCAATATTGCCAGACATCTCCTTCATCAAAGTTTCTACCCCAAAATTCTGTGTGCTTTGTTGTGACGAGCACTGAAAGTATATGCCAGTTTAAGTGTCATTACCGCGCAGCATTAAAGTGTACTTGGTGCCAATTTTTAAAACACACGTGTTGTTCGATATTCCATCACATATCGAGCACTATTAAACCATATACATACTCCTACTTAAAGTTATTCATGTCCGTGCATTAATTCACACAATAAAAATGCACGAATGTTAAAATTATATTTTTTGACACACAACTTGGCGCAACTCCGACATGTTTGTATCTATCTTGACTCTTCAGGGAGTTACTGAAACAACAACCTCTGCATCTTATGGACTAGTTCTTCACTATTAGAAATAAATTTTGTAATAGTATAAACAACCAACCAGATGCAAGGTCACCATCAGGCAACTTCTTCGGTGCATTATACCACAATCTGTAAACACAGTCTAGTGCTCCTGAGGATGGGCGAAATTGCCGCCCGAAACATGTTGAGCTGAATTAAATTACTAATAAATTGTTATTATTGTATCTAGTTGGTTGTTTATATTATTGCATTAGAGATGCACGGTCACACAAACATCAAATTTTGTAATATCTACAAACATTTTATGCGCAACTTTTAATGGAGGATTTAATAATCCATCTACGTTTTTTACAAGCTTCACTGACGTTCACAAACTCTCTGAAGATGATCAAGATAGATCGAAACATGTCGGACTTATGAAAAATTGAGTATAAAAAATAAAATTTTAACATAGGTTTGTTGGTTTCATGCTGTGAATACTCCTGCTTATAAATAGTGGACCAAAAGCTAAACATTTCAGAAATATTACACAGCTAGGAGCAAAAGATTGAGTAAAATGCGCTAAATGAAGCTCTGACAACACTAGCAGATACAAGTGTAAGAAACCTGACTGCGAATCCTCAACAAGTTGCAAAATTATTAAAGGCGGCATAAGCCTACCCTCCTCAAGCACTTAAGAGCCTCGCCTTTGTTAATGGGACGATCGGCGTTGAACAGCATGTCACAAGATACCCGGGGTCCTGATAATTCCGTAGCCCGACCAGGAAGGAAACAAGCTCGGAAGCATGTCAGGGATGTGCGTGATTTCAACAGCATCGAGAAGCGAGCTGTCATCAAGTTTTTTTCCTTCAAGGCAAGGCACCGAAGGAAATTCACGCCATTCTGACAGAAACATTGGCTTGTTTCCTTCCTGGTTGGGCTAAGGACTTATCAGCATCCCTGTATATCCGACTAACTGATAGCATTGCAATAAAAAGTAAACTTTTCCCCGTCCACGTCATAAAAGCACGTTGAGGGAGCAGAGGCAGAGCTCCACACATACTTAACCTCGGATTAGATGGAGATTAAGGTTTAAATTCACTTTCCGACCGCTTTAGCCTCGAGGAAATACACCCAGCTACCCATTCAACACGAGGCTCAGTGGACTCCAGAGCCAGGCTAGACGTTTTGAAGGTAAAAATCTCTAGCTTTGTCGGGATTCGTAGGCAATAAAATATACGAGTTACCGTATTGCCATCCGCGGCAATACAGTAACTCATATGTGTATCACGGTGAATCAAAGGAGTCTTGCACTGGGTGAGTTATGAGAATCTCAAAAAAGTCTCTTTATGTACCATTCTTGGTTTCCTATCGTGGGCAGGGTAGCTCAGTCGGTGTAGCGACTGAGCTACGGGCTGGACGGTCCGGGATCGAATCCCGGTAGGGACGAGATTTTCCGCACGTCCAGACCGGCCCTTGGGCCCACCCAGCCTCCTGTAAAATGGGTATCGGGTCTTTCCCGGGGGTAAAGTGCGGAGGGGGCGTGCTGCTGACCACTCACCCCCTTCTAGTGCCGCGGTCATGGAAGAGTAGAGCTATACCTCTACCCACCCTCTGGGCCACACCGGGCCTGTAACGGGATTACTTTACCTTTACCTTGGTTTCCTATCTCAAGCCCAGACATTTTTCTCAGCACTTAGTTTCCCAAAATATTCAAGGCATACGCTCCCCCAGAACCTTTTCTGCAAATTAGAATAAAAAGTTCTTCAAGTTCGCGCGATATGGCGGGGAGTCGGGTGTCAGGCCCACTGAGTAAGCAATTATCAGTAATCTCGAATAACTTGTACAGCTTAAATCCGTTAATTTATAGGGGACAGGGCTATACAAGACATACCACTCCATATTCATATCGCCATAACCTGTCAGTCACCCCACGGGCACCGCTACCCACCCACAGGGGGCCTGCTGTCCTTGTGCAGATTTTAGAGATGATTCGTAATAAACCTGTCACAAGGACAGAAATGCGCCAGCCCTGAAATATTTCCTTTTTCTTGATACAGGCGTAGTTATACTACAAACCGGTTTATCGCGGCAAGTGTAATGGTTGGGTATGGGCTGGAAGATCGTAGTTAGATTTCCAGAAGGCGCTAAAGTTCTTGCCTTCACCACATGTAAGCCAGGTTCGAAATCCAGCAAGCCATCTATTTAATAAGTGTCAGAAACGGTGCCACTTCTAGGATCAAAATCTTCGAAGTTTCAAAGTGATAACTGCCTGCATCTAACGCCTGGATTAAAAACCTGCTATAATTCCATTTTCCACCATGCTTCCTTAGCATGATACTGTATTAAACCTAGAGAATGCTTCGATTTGAAGTTTATGTCTTGGCTCAAGGGACTTACGTGTTGTTTCTATCTCCATTCTTTGTGACAAGGGACGGTTCATGAAACATAACGTAGCAGCGAGTGTGACAAGAGATTTAGTTCAAATTTAGTCGCAGGTCACAGAAAATTTCTGAACGCCTCTTATAATAACCACCGATCTTCGTCTGAAAGACAATTAGATAAACTTCTATTTATTTTCTGACCTTCTGGAGAAGGTAAGAAACAGAGATTTTATGTTTCACCACTTTCGGGCTTCGTGCAAAAAGATACCACAATTTTATCGATATACAGGGGCTTATTTATTCCACAGGCGTCTTGAACAACCTATAACTCCACTACGTTCCACAACCTGAGTGTGAAAACTCCCAAACTAATGTACAGTGTTATGTTCGGAAGCAATTATTCTTGATTATATTACTAACAATAAAACTGCTCTCACATACTGGGTTTTCTTCAAAATTCCTGCATTATATTCTTGTTTCTCTCATTTATGTTAGGTAAATATAAAGCACTACACAATAATAATGTTTTTGGTTGTGAAAGTTAACCCCTACCATAGATAGAAGGGATAGTTTTAAGGCTCCGGCTGTACGAACCCCCTTGGAAAGAGCCGCACCTATGTACAGCCAGCCAGGAGAGTTCTAACGCTGCCAGAATTGAAGTTTCACTGTACCCCATACTCAGAAAGATTACTGCATAAATTAGTGTTAAAACTGATAGTCGAAAGCTCTGTGACTTTAAGAATTTTGTTCCGTGAACTAACATTCCGTTGGAAACTTTCGTTTGTCTGCAGTATATCTGACACCCACACAAGAAGTTTCACAATTCTGCCCTAATCCTGTCTTCAGGTGAGTGGTAACTGGTTGTCACTAGACTGAGAGATTTGTGCTTATTATGTCTAATAATTATCACTGGCTAAGCTGGGAACTGATCCGGGAACTCTGAGTACTTGGTTAGTACCCTGATTATTGAACCATGGAAACTGGGTGAGTAAAATGACAACCCGAGGAAGGAAGAAGTCATCATCCGAAACGTCATGTTTAGAAAAACACGCCTAGGTAGAAAACGGAAGAAGGGTAACTTGAATGTTCATTAAAAATAACTTGGGCAGTCCCTAAGTAAACCACTTTATTCGTCCCTGACAACATGATAAAAGTCCAAAAAATACCATAAACCATGTGACAGGTCTGAATCAGATTTAAGCTAAGCCATTCACAGATGGGGCTACATAGCAATGCATTCAGGTGACACTAAATTTTACGGACACATGCCCAGTGGACGAAAACAAATTCACGACGACCCACAACTCTAATCCAAATTACCGCGACTGGTGGTGGTGGCATTGAGAACTAACAGCCAGATGTTTCGCCCCAAAACCAACCCCCCATTGTGTAAGTTTTTAAGGGTCACTACCACATTCACACACAAAATACAATGTGGAAAATTAGGATAGGTTTTTGAGAAGGAAGGGGACAAGGGGAGGGAAGAGCGATTTGAATCAAATATTTTGGATAAAAGGAACTCAAAGTGGTACCCCACAAGGAGGGACGGGGAGTTCCCAGCTGTGATACATTGCCAGAGAATTCGCCTCATTGTGTCTCTTTGAGTGTCCCTCATTTTCTCCCCTGTCGGTTGGTACACAGCACAGGACTGAAGTTATCCTTTGCACAATGAAATGAAACATATTAGAATACACTTACAGCTAATGGGCAGGTCTGCGTCATCTGAAGATCAAAAGTATCGGCTTCTAAGATACTAATTTCAAGAAACTGAGGACATGATGTGACTGAATGCTTTCGTGGTTCTTCTCAGACCATTCAGGCAACGCTTCAATTATACTACTACAGAAGAAACCACACCATCGTTCTGAATTACTATCCGAAGGCAGGAATCCTAGGTGTAGATGGCAGGATAATATTAAAATGTATATTAACAAAATAAAATCAAAACGTGTAAATTCGATTCATTTGGCTCTATATTGACCAGTGGGCGAGTTCTTACGAACACGGTAATAAACCTGCGGGTTCCATAAAATGTGACGGATTTCAGTTCTTCAGGTGAGGCTGACAGTAAATGAATTAGTCAGATTCTCTGACATTAATGCAACATTATGTTCATAATTATCCTCTAGAGACAACTAGTAGTTAATAACCTGAACCAGATAATCCGATCCATGTAATCACACTTTATTTTTAAGATATATCTTAATATTAATCTATCATCTAAGTATACTCCTCTCAGGTAATCTCCTCTCATACTTCGCTACTGAATCAGTAGCGAAGTATGAGAGAAATCTACAATCACACAATCTGCTAAATGTTCTGGAATTTTTACGGGATCCTTAATTGTTAAGCGCAGTCCAGTTCCTGCACGTGAATGCGCAAAACGAATTGGTTAAACAGTTGTTAGTTCTCGAATGTCAACTTTATGTCGCACTGGTAAATTTGTAAGCCTATACTATACGCATGAAAGGGCGTACATATTTTTTTTCCATACACTTGAAGGCCTTATAATGGATATCAGCTTGTTACGCGTTGTTATGTTCGCGCTATGTTATGGATCTCGTTTTTTTTTGAAAGAAAGACCTTGATTACCCATGGAAAATAACACGACGGAAACTTCGAAACGAAGGAAATACATCACACATGTTACAGGGTAAGGGGAAATGTTGTAGTGGCTTGAAAGATAATTAATGACATCACACTAAAGTGTAACGTAAAAACGCCAAAAACTAATGTGGTTTAAATATTTCGTATTAATTGCCCATGATGATTCCTTTGGAATCGAAACACGTAGCAATGTAGAATGCCGTTCATTAAGTAGTGTTGCGTCTGACTGCCGTGTTTTATTTTATTTTTACGCGAGGAATGTAACAGAAGGTGAGGACCAAGAATTAGTTTGGTGTTTTATAGTCTCGCATCTTCAAAATCTCCGAAATATATTTAGCTCGTCCAGGTACCAATCTTCATGTTGTAGAACCTTAAACAACGCAATTCAGTGAGCTTAGGAAGAATGAAGTAAATGACGGACAGGACACACCGGAACACATCATGTGTACTGTTAGAGTAACGATATCAACAAACCTAGATCTCAAATGGGCATGTTTCTCACATTAGGAAAGAAATGTGTACAAAATATTTTTACAACTTCTAAAGAGACCACTCCGAAGAACAAGAAAGAGATGAAAAGAAATTCTTCAAAAGGTTCTGGGGGGGGGGGGGGAATGGGTTTTTAAAAGGGAGGGGGGGTGGTTGTTTTTGGGTTTTTGTCCAGGGGGGGGGTTTGGGAGTAAATTTTGGT
>Ga0123354_10016929_pt1 | contig 11418 bp, 3 predicted proteins | sample TergutLab28metaG_2_FD_97872 | JGI IMG/M metagenome (GOLD analysis project Ga0123354, IMG submission 97872) | Labiotermes labralis P4 segment gut microbial communities from Petit-Saut dam, French Guiana - Lab288 P4 | ecosystem: Host-associated > Arthropoda: Insects > Digestive system > Gut ... | reverse complement strand
CGTGTTCTATATGTAATATGTTTTCTTTTGGGTAATTCCCCGGCGTCTGAGTTCTAATAGCCGACGTTTCGGAACCCTCTATCAGTTCCATCTTCATAGGCAGGTGGATGAAGTATGACAAGGAATGGGATGTGTGGTGTATTTATACCCGACAGGGTTCTGGCAGGCTGGTGGAGGAGCCAATGGAAGGCGAGTGACTGGGAGTGGGTGGGTAGGTGTACAGCAGGTTGTGGAAGGGGGCAGGTATATAAGTGCGAGTGCGGGTGGGATCACTGTGGTGTACATGGCGGATGCCTCCTTTTCTTGAGTTTGTGTAGCAGTGGTTTCCAGGATCTGCTGAGGTTGAAACCCCCATCTCTGTTGATGTTATTAGGACGCATCTCTATTTCGATGGCTTCTCTGATGAGACGATCCATGTAGCCAGTTTTATGCTGAATAGTGCCTGTATTTTACAAGTACACCTGTGACATCATATGTCAGGTATTGTTCTTTTTCAACTGAGATAGACAGGAATCATAGTAATGTTTGTATTATGGTCTTCTCAGTTATGACTGTAGTCTTCATTTCTACCCTGAAAATGAAGGCATTATGTTTCTCCGACTCATTGCAACCCACATACCAGACCACTGCTATGGAAACCTCAAATCACATAAAGATTGTTTGGTTGAGGGGGGGATGGAGGGGGGAAGGAGGTAGAGGTAGATAGATGCCAATGCTCTGGAAGGAACCTGCTGCCTTCATCTTGGGCAGGGTGAAGAGAGAGACAGCAGATTCCTCTTTGTATCCAACACAGTACACAGTGTCACTTCTCATATGATGCTATCCTAGTGTTTACTGCCATAACTCATACATGGTACTTTTATGTTCGACCTTCAACAGCATTAATTTTGTGAACTGCCGTGATGGCACGAGGCGACTACACGGTCCAAGAAGTGGAGGCCGCAAAGCAGGTGGGGCGGGACAGCTCATACCGAACATGCGTTCTCACCATGTTCATATTTCTGGTTCTCTGCATAATCCTTCTTGTGATTGCTTGGACGACATGGAAGCCAACAAGTGGAAAAGAACCTTATTCATATCACAGTGTGAGTCAGAGAAAACATCATGTTTTTATGATAATCCACATACTTCAAATAATACCCACAATTTGTACAAAATTATGAATCTTCCACATACATGATCTCTCCTACATGTTACTGAAATAAATCACCATCCCCAGGGAGACATGTTTTTGTGTGTACTTAAAATGAGGTAGAGCAGCGTTTTACGATGCATTTTGGCCATTGAACTCTTTTTCACTGAAAAATTTTTTGCAAAATCCCCAATAAATTTCTTATGTGTGAGCCTGAAAAACTAGACTAAATATAAGTAAGGATGTTTAAAAGTGAATGTTAAACAAGTACAGGAGATCAGCATATTAGTTCAGTGCAAGTGTTTAGAAGCAAAAATCACATTTCATTTATATGAAAAATGAACCTTAACACCAATATGCCTCATACTTGCAATTTTCAATGTGAAGAATGATTTTTTTTTGCGTAACTTTTATTTTCAGTTATCAGAACCCAGGGGTTTCATGGGACATCCTTTTTGAAACATTGATTTGGCACATTGTGTCTTAATCTAGTGCCATACACAGAGAACAAAATTTAGCCAAGGACTAGTGCCTAGTTTCTCTGACAGTTTACAACATAAATATTATTCAACAAGTCACATTGTTATGAACATGTCTCAAAATGTTGGCCTAGGATGTAGAATGTGATACATTTCTGTACTGTTGCAGTCAAGCAGATGTCATTATTAGCCACATCAAACTCACGTTACTGCTATTTAATGTGACACCGTGTAGCCTGGTCGGTAGGAATCTGTGTTTGAGAGGGACCTACTGTCTGAAAACAGGGCAACATGTATCTCCAAAATGTTGATTCTTGTCTAACACAGTACATGGCCTCACATCCCCTAATTCATAATCTTGCTGTGAAAAATATTCTGAGGAGAAAAGGAATATATTTCCAGTTTTCCCTTCAGTTGCATTTACTCATATTAGGTGTTTATTAAATTGCATTAAAAAGATGTCTGTTATATAACTCCTTCTACAGTTTAAAGGAATATTTTGATATATGAGTGTTGATATCGAATTCAATTTCATTATTACTTAGGCTTATTTTAAATTATAGTACTCATAATTACCAGTAAAACTAGACAATGACACTACACTTAGACACAGTTTGTACTGTTTATACTGAATGTACACTTGCTTGATATTATGCTGTATGCATACATGACTATTTCCACATCTGTATAAGATTAATGGAATGTGAAATAAATGAAATGAAATGAAATGAAAAATGCAACAGTGATACCAACATAAAGATTTTTCTCTTACTATTGAACCATATTTCTCTGCATCTACATATAGCTTTCATTTTACTTTGTTTACATGTTTCAGAAATATGGTGGTAGCGAGCCTACATCAAGCCTTGCCACAGAGCCACCATTTTATGAATTTGTGGAACCAACAACTATGATGGCACATCATAAACAACGCACACATCATCCTGTTACAAAAACAACACAAGCCACAAGAACATCAGCAACCACTGAAAGTCGTTTGATTCGGTTGGTAGCCCTTGAAACAACAGAAGCAATTAAACCTACGAATTTTACTACTATACCTGCTACTACTACTGCCACTACTACTACTACTACTGCTACTATTACTACTCCTGATTTCACTACTACTACAGAAAGCCCCCTGCAACAACGAAAAGACTCTACAGATTTTACTACTCCTGCTACTACTTCTAGTACAGAAAATTATCTGAAACAACAGATAATGTTTATATCATCAGCAGCTACTACAGAAAAGTCTTGGACACCGTCAGAACAGTATGACATGACAACAAAAGTCGTAAAAAGGCCTCTGTTACGACTGGTAGAGCAAACTACAACAACATCAACAACACCAGTTACTTCTTTGGACACACAACAGCCATTATCAACCACTACTGAAAAAACTTCCATGCATATGGAAGGAACTTCTGATGATGAATTTGGACGAGTGACAAGCATACAAACAAAACAGGTGGAATATACAGTGCCACATGTTGAAAAGTCTGAACAGCCATTGTCAGCAACCAGTGACTTACCTGTTCATTGGCAGTTACAAACAACAATTTCAATGTTAACAACAGATCTTCCTGAAAAAACACAACATTTAGAATACAAAACAACACCAAATCTGGCTCAGCCAGAACCAGAAACAACATCAACCACTGAAGCTCCTCTGTTTAAATACAAAACAACACCAAATCTGGTTCAGCAAGAACCAGAAATAACATCAACCACTGAAGCTCCTCTGTTTAAATACAAAACAACACCAAATCTGGTTCAGCCAGAACCAGAAACAACATCAACCACTGAAGCTCCTCTGTTTAAATACAAGACAACACCAAATCTGGTTCAGCCAGAACCAGAAACATCAACCACTGAAGCTCCTCTGTTTAAATACAAAACAACACCAAATCTGGTTCAGCCAGAACCAGAAACAACATCAACCACTGACGCTTCTCTGTTTAAATTCAAAACAACACCAAATCTGGTTCAGCCAGAACCAGAAACAACATCAACCACTGAAACTCCTCTGTTGAAATACAAAACAACACAGAATCTGGTTCAGCCAGAACTAGAAACAGCATCAACCACTGAAGCTCCTCTGTTTAAATACAAAACAACATCAAATCTGGTTCAGCCAGAACCAGAAACAACATCAACCACTGAAGCTCCTCTGTTTAAATACAAAACAACAGATTTCATGCATTCTGCTGAAAGTACAGAAATTACATTTATTACAGAACATTCTCAACCAGAAGATCAGGCGACAAGACAGCATCTTATTCTGTGGCTGAATCATGGAAAGCAGTCAACAGACACTGTAACAAGCTCCACCCTTCATTCAGGAACTGATTATTCAGCTTCATTTCCTGAATCAGTTACATCTACCACTATTTTTGAGAAAGGTGGTATTTCAGATCATAGCGAATCAAAAACTGCTACTGAAATACAACCTATATCAAGTTCTGGTACTAGAATTACTGAAACTGAAGACTCTATGAAAAATTTGACAACATCAGCTACAAAATTGAGTAACATTATCTCGACTACTGACTCCACGTCTGTCAATAACCAGTCGGTTTTTATTACAAATAACGAGAGCACTGCTTCTTACACCAGCACTGCTGCTTCTACGCAGTCTACTATAGACAGATCAACAGCACCTTATAATGCTACTTTCGACATCACTGATATGGAATCTACAACTCCCACAAATTTATTGACATCTTCCACTAGTTCAAGTCCTGATATTCAATCAATCTATATATTGGAAATTACAGACAACTTTTCTGACTCTACTGCCATTACTTCTGATACAGGTGGTACAGATGTTACTGATTCATCTGTTTCTGGCATTGGTGATTTGTCATCACAGTCAGTTTCTGCTGTACCACTTACAGAAGTTAGCAGCATTTTAACGACAACAGATGAACCACTTCGCATATCTGTTACTGGGCCAACGACAGCTGCTGTGACAACATCGCACAGTCCAACAGCCAATAATGAGACATCCATGATGTCACCATCATGTAAGAGTCAGGAGATCATTTCAAATGCCACTGTTGCACCAGGTTAGTTACTTTTCTGATGATTCTAATGACAGATATCATGAAGTTTCCTCTCACAACTATGTATCATCTTGTATTACTGCTGAACAATTGTCAAACTAAACGTGTACAGTTTTAGAAACAGCTCATCGTATAAAATAAACTTACATGGAATCAGTACATTTTACTGCCCCTGCAGAAGGTGCAGGAAGTTTTTGTGCAAGACGTAATATTTATGTTGAAAAATTTTAAAATATCTTCCATCACACTTTGAAGCAATGAACAAGAAGATTATTTTACGATTCCAGTCTCGTGGGTGAAATGAAATGACATGTTGCTTAATTTTGTGGCTAGATAACAAAGCTCTGCTCTACCTAAGTCACATGTCACTACAACCCAGCAGACTGCAGTCTTACTGGTCACTCCCATGAAAACATCAGGTCTGACATACAGTATTAATCCTTTTTTAATTTCAGTTTTATTTATAATAATAGTTGAAGTTACAAATTGAAGTGTTTTTTTGTTTCTGCTTATTCAATTCAAATTGAAATTCAGTCTGTGATATTGTATTTATTTACAGAGCGAACAAAACGTTGTACAACAAGTGCATGCAAGGTTGTGGCTAGTCGTATGCTGAGTCTGATGAACCACTCTGCAGACCCATGTGAAGATTTCTATGAGTATGCATGTGGTGGACTGCGAGAAAACCGAAATCTTCTTCAGCATAATCCTGAGTATGAGGTTTGGACCAGGATTGCTGGTACGTGTTAACTGAACTGAGTGAAAATTCAGGGCATGCTTATTAATTGTGTACATTGGTTAAAGTGTTGAAATTTTTATTTAAATTTGTTTCTCCTCCTGTTTTATTTATGAGTCAAATTAAATAATAAGATCTGTGCTCCTCTGGGTTGTTATACAGTGTGCAGGAATTACCCACTGTACACTGCTAACAACCCAGAAGAGCGTGAATCTCATCCTCATTATGGTGGAAGCCTGAAATCACACATAAATTTAACAAAGTTACGTGGGATAGCTCTGTCCATATATTTACCTTGCCATGTACTGGATGCCTGGAGAGTTGGAGTTTGATTCCTAGCGTTAGCAAATCTTTCACTTCACCACTGCATCAGAACCAGGTCTGAGCCTCATGGAGTCTAATGGATATTGTAGGTTATTTTTGGGGGGTAAATTTTCTTCGTGATGTCCACAGGGACAACGTTGTCTTTACCTTCAGACAACTAATCCTTCATAATTCTGATGGAGAACTGGGCATTTATAGCAACAAACAGCATTTTCTTTTTATTGTAGTTATCCAGTATTAGATCATAAATTACTGAATTCTAATGAGTTCTAATAATTGTATAATACATTTCAAAATTGATGGATTTCATCCTCTTCATATTTCAAACAGAATATATTTGTACAGTTGTGACTAGCTCTTTCTGTTTGACCAAACTCAGTAAGTGCCTGTGGACTTGATCATCTGGGGATGGAAACAGATCCATTGTTTAACGTTTTGTTCTGTTGACTATACAAAATGATGGCAGTGATGTAATACTGAGAGTAGATTACATTTCTGTGTTGTTGCAGGTGCCTTGAAACAGATCAATATACACAGTCCTGCAGCATTCAGAAAGTTCAACAGTTTCTATGATCAGTGTTTGATGTTTGACTCCATCGTAAATAAGACGTCTCGTTTGGAAGAAAGTGAGTAGCAGTAGAGACAAAGAGAGGTGCTTTATTTAGCACTGCTGTATATTGCTAAGTTTATGTAATGTCAGTGATAGTTAAATGAAATGTGACTGTAGAACATGGATGGAACGATACTGACAGGACAAAACATAAGTACTCAGAGAATGACCTATGTCAGTAGCACTTTGTGTACCACAAATTCCACATGGAATGACCTGGGTGTGAGACCTGAGCCTCTGCTGTGAGGGACTGCCATCTAACCACCTGACCCATGGCATGTCCAAGCGCTAGCACTCTGAAATGATTAGATATGACAACTTCAGTGAATCAGGAGTGAGGATAGCTCAGGCAGTATAGTGACAAGGCTTTGGGCTGGACAGTTGAATAATTGGGGTACCATTTCCAGCATGGACAAGGGACTTTCTCTTCTGCACAGCATCCACAATGCCTCTAGGGTCAATCCAACGTTCTGTTCAATGGGTACAAGAACACATTTCCCATATGTACAGCACTACAGTATAAACCTGACCTCTTACCTCTGTTTAGTACTGAGGTTAAGAATGCATGGACTATACCTCTAATTCTCCATTCAGCTTCATGATGTAGTCTTAGTAGAGGACAGGGAATTTGCTTTTACCATTCAGAGAGTGTCACTGTCACCATAATATGAAAACAAAAGGACCCTAATAATGCTATGCTGTACAACATTGATTTTCTCCATGGTGTATACGTGTGTAATTTCAGTGTATTTTTTGCTGTTACCAAAAGTACTCAATCATGCAACATTTTCTTTAAAAAAAAAAAAAAACATTAGTGACTCATTGGAAATTTATTAAAATGTATAAAATCTCACAGATATTTGCCTTAGAGAGTGGCAAGCATGCAGCTGTTGGGTAGATGTACAACAGTTTTAAAATAGATCTTAGAGTAATGGGATGGGAGTGCATGAACTGGATTCTTCTTGCTGCGGACAGGGGCAAATGGTTAGCTTTTGTGAGCAAGGTAACAAACCTTCAGTAGTTCCCATAAAGTGCAGGAAGTTTCTTGATTAGGTTATGAACTACTAGCTTCTCAAAAAGACTCTGCTCCATGGAGTCAGTCAATCAGTTAGATCTAAACCAGGATGTACTAACATTCACCTCGTAACATTTGGCCACCTCTGTAACAGATATACATTTCCCCAGATTAACCATCTGGAATCAGCCATTAAATTCCTGTATACTGTGCAAGTTTCAATGTTTTCACAGCAATGTAATCGAGGATTCTGGTTTTCTGTGATGTGACACTGTCGCTGTGTTGGTTCTGCACTTTTCGAAGGAATGTGTCACTTGCATCTTCAAGGGCCAGCTGTGTATAAAGACCACTGACCCATGCAGATGAAGGTAATGTAATCCTTTAAAATATCAGGAACCACTTACCCAGCAATTCAGTGTCACATGACACAAAATCAGAATCCTGATTTGTGATGTGAGGTAGCTGGTCTCACTGTTAACCTCAAACACGAAGTACCAGAGGCTACCTTTCATTTGACAGTTACCCTTTGTTGTGTCTGATTTTGATGACGCTTGCAGAAGCTTATGTCCCAGCTAACACAGCTTTACACACAATCAAAACATACATGTCTCCACAGGGCAAAGATACTAATAGCGTTTGTACTAATTTTCATGGTACAGTTCGGAAGCTGCTGGATAATGTTGGCAAGATGTATAACCAAACAGGGTGGACAGCAAGAAATCTGAATTTGAACCTTACCAGTCTGCTGGTGAAGCTGTTCCAACTAAACAGGTGCGATATCACTGTAATGAATATTCTCATATGAGATTTGTAGTTCTCTCTGTGGTGAATATTCAGATTATGGGCTTCTGGGATGTGCCTCCAACTTTGGGCTAGATGACCTCCAGAAACAGGAAACAGATTCTCCAAAACACTACACACTGTCATCCCAGGAGACCAAATCTCAATACCCACTGCCATGGGAACCTGAAGTGCCACATTTGAGTTCACATTTCATGGAGAAGACTTTTCTTACATTCTATCAATTATAGTAATTTTTCAACACACTGCTTGATAAATATTATATGATTTGTGTTGTTTCAGTGCTCCACTTTTTGATGTGCAGTTGGATGTTGATATCCACAACACATCCAGATTCTCATTCAAGCTGACTGCACCACCTCCTCAGTCCAAGTTTCAGCATGAGTCCTCATTTGCAGCAAGATGTAAGGCCCAGATTGTTCATGAGGACAGGAAGAATGTGAATCTGAAAGATGTTTACTTCATCAAATATTTGCCTTGCACAGTGAGTTGTTTTTCACATTATAGATGTAATGCTACCAAACACAGAAGTAAATACAGTTAACCCTTGTTATCTGGATCTAATTCGTTCCAGAAAACGGGTCTGATGGTGGAAAGTTGGATAGTGAGACCGCACATCCCATTATTTTGCTTGTGGAAAACAAAATGCGTTTCCAGCTCATCCCAAAACCTCCAAGTTCCTTACCTACTGCTAGAAAACCATTAGACACCTATGAAACATTCCAACAATGTTAATTTAAAAAAAAAAAGAGTACAGAGTACAACAGTGATTTATACGTAATTTTAAACCTGCAAAAGACCAAACAGTAAGCAATGGATGGGTCAAAAAATGGTTATTTTACTTCCTGATTGAAGTGAAGAAGATGAGCAAGGTGAGATGGGAGATGTAGGAAAGTGGAGGCTGAGTCATTTGTCCTTGTTGATAGGTGAAGGTGAGTGAGAGTGTTCAGGTGAAGAGGTAACTGACTGGAATTATCAATAGCCGTGGATATGAAATTTTGTCAGATGTGAAGTTATAATAGCAGGAATTTGTGGCAGACAACAAATTTTGGGGTATTAATATCTGCGAGTCGCTATAGCAGAATATTGCAAAGCGAGGTGGTGGATAGCAAGGGTTGGCCATATCTTCTCTAGTTTATTGTCCAGTGCACCAGGAAGGGAGAGACATTGCACTGACTGGCTGATATTTATATATTTTGTGTAGGAATGGAGTAGTTCGGTCAGTATAGTGATTAGGCAACAGGCTGGATTTACCAAGTCATGGTTCAATTTCGTCCCGGTTAAAGAAAAGTGTCTCTGCTGTAAAGCATCCAGATGACTGTCTGCTAGCAAGGACAGGATGGAATCCTGACCTTGCTAGCAGACACTCAACATAACTAGCATGACAAATACCTATTGCTGTATAAACAGTGTTGAAACTCCTGATGATGGACAGTAGATCTGTCTGAAACATGTAGAGTTTTTACCAAAATAAATTTGAGAAATAGCGCATCTCGTTGGCTTTTATTATAAGAAAATAGAATTTTATATATATATATACCATGATCCTATATGATATTTTGAAAATAGAGAATGCCTTGGCAAAACCTGTGCACAACATGACAGTGTACATCACGTGCATTCTTGTTAGATTGGCTATAATATGGCTAATCACCCAAGAATGTTTTAATGGATTAGTTCAATGTGAAATCTTCAAATGTTACATGAGGAAAACCAAATTGTAAATCCAGATGTTTATGAGTTTCAGTTTGTGGGTTGTCAAAATCTGTTTTGCTGCGAGATTTTCGGTTCTCGTGTCGGTGAATAATATGACTGCTGTCCTAAAGGATGTGAAACCATGCAGTGTAGTAGACAAATCCCAACATTTCAGAACAATCTGTTGCCTCCATCTTCAGGGCACAAGTGAACTGCCTTATTTTCTGTTAATGCTGATCCTTTTCTGGGGTTATGGCAATAGGATGTATTTCTGACATTTTGGAGGAACATTTTGCTTCCTTACTGAGGTCATAGTCAGTAGTGTGAAAAAGTGTTCAGGTTTTCCTGGCAGGTAGGAGGTTAGCTACACACAAAATTACATTTTTCTCCATTAACCTGGGGGACTGAAATGGCTGTATTTTGTTATATTCCCTCTTCACTGCTCCTTTTGACTCAGACTGGACAACTAGCTCCTTATGCTCCCTCCTATGGGTCTGAGTGATTACCCATCCATTTAACCTAAACACTGTCTCTCCCTACTCACTTCATCCCTGAAGATGGAGACAGCAAGGTCCTTCCAAATGTTATCAACACAGGCCTTTTCCATATGCTGCAATGACCCCAAAACAGGATAAAAATGAACAGTAAATCACCATTAAAGCCAAAAATCAGTTATTACTTACTGTTATTCTGTGTTTGTTGCAGAGAGATTATAGCGAGTACATGAACATTACAGAGAAGGCCCTCAAGGAACTGGGAATGTTCAAAGACCTGGAGCCATTCCACGAGTCACAATACATAAAAGATCTTCGGTTTTTCATTGAGTTTGAAATTCTACACCACCTAACAGTAAGACACACACTTGCACATGATCATCTTTATATATGTGTCTTTTGTAACAAAGGTGGAGAAAGTCTATTAAATTATTTTTAAGTGATTTAGTGTCAGAGCACAGAGTAATTAGCTGCTTCAATGGCAGTGCAAACAGATGGTCTCCCCAGGCTGCTGGATTAGCCATGAACTTACTTCACCATAGGTCTATAAGCAGACCAGTGACAAGTACACCAAGCATATACTGTATTTAGTTTGTCCGTAATTTGGCGGTGTTTTTATTCTGAACGTCCTGTATACAAAAACCTGATGCTCACTCTACTGTTATGCTCTTGGTATGTAGACAGAATATAGCAACAGTAGTAAAAAGGTAAAGTAGTCCCATTACAGGCCTGGAGTGGGCCAGAGGGTTCCAGAAAGTTAAGGTTCCCGGATTTCGTGACAACGGCACAGGATGTGGTAGGTTGTCAGCCTTACGCACCGGCCGCCTTTACCCCCAGGAAATACTACTGGTACTCATTTCTGTTAGATGCTGAGTCGACCCCAGGGCCATAGTGTGATCGGAAGGATTTTATGTCAATGAAAAATCCATTGACACCGGCTGGGATCGAACCAGCGACCTTCCGGAAGGATTTTATGTCAATGAAAAATCCATTGACACCGGCTGGGATCGAACCAGCGACCTTCCGGAAGGATTTTATGTCAATGAAAAATCCATTGACACCGG
>Ga0123354_10016928_pt1 | contig 11418 bp, 6 predicted proteins | sample TergutLab28metaG_2_FD_97872 | JGI IMG/M metagenome (GOLD analysis project Ga0123354, IMG submission 97872) | Labiotermes labralis P4 segment gut microbial communities from Petit-Saut dam, French Guiana - Lab288 P4 | ecosystem: Host-associated > Arthropoda: Insects > Digestive system > Gut ... | reverse complement strand
TATCTTAGTAATTAACCAACTTGATGCACAAAATTTTTGTTTTACAGTAAGTTTATTTCATGCCTCTACATGTTTCGAGCACCATGTGCTCATCATCAGGAGGTCAAAATTGTATTATACAGCCTCTGGTATCATCACACCTATAGGTGGCCGTCCGGTGCACAGGTTGAGAGAAGCATGAAATAAACTTATTGTAAAACAAAAATTTTGTGAATCAAGTTGGTTAATTACTACGAAAAATATACTGAGATGCACGGTCAGCAAAACATCTAAATCCCACACACTATTTCTTTTAGATCTATTTTAATAGTATACATGCATCAATGTTGAACTCTTTCCATTCATTCAGATCTTCCCACTCCAAATTTACATACATTAATGTTATCATGCCTCTTCCATGCATGCCACATGCACCGTCAATCCTACCTACCTTAATTTGATCACTTAAAATAATATTCAATGAACAGCAGGCCCACAAATTATGCAACCCCTAATTATGCAATTTTCTCCAGCCTCCTTTTACTTAATGCCGATTAGGTCAAAATAATTTCCTCAGCTTACTGTTCTTAAACAGCCCTAATATATGCATTCCTCCTCACATATTTCACACCCATAAAACAGACAAAATGCCGTCCTGTATATTTTAAACTCTACATTTTCAAATAGCAGATGGACAAATGATATGGCCTGAGCCAAATGGCAGCCAGTATTTCATCAGCTTAATCAACACTTAAATAATTCGTTAAATATATTTTGATTAGTCAGTGCCTTTGCGAAATATTGAATTTTGCCACATTTACAAAGGATTTATTAACTGGTTTCATGGCGTAATGTTTACCTGTATTGTGTCTACGAGACATGAATATAAACTAGTTTTCGCAGCATTTATTCCCAGACAACCCTCCTTACTGGGACCGCGGTGGCACAGTGGTTAAGGTGTTGTGCTACAAATAAGACGGTCGCTGGTTCGATCCCAGCTGGTGTCATTGGAATTTTTCATTGACATAATCCTTCCGATCCCACTATGGCTCTGGGGTCGACTCAGCCTCTAACAGAAATAAGTACCAGGAGCATTTCCCGGGGGTAAAGGCGGCCGGTGCTTAAGGCTGACAACCTGACCACCATCCTGTGCCGTTGTCATGAAATCTGGGAACCTTAACTTCCTGTAACCCTCTGGGCCACCCCAGGCCTGTAACGGGACTGCTTTACCTTACCCTCCTTACTAGTGACTTATGAAGCTTCTGTGTTTTTTTTTATACAAGCAGTGTGTACGTTTCAACAGAATACATTAATATCAGCGCCCACCAGAGGCTGATGTGCCCCACTCAATTAAAATCCTTCTGGTTTACACTAGCCTTCCTAATGGTTTATTCTAAGTGAAATTTGTAAATCAATGTCTATAAACCATCTCCTTTTTACAAATCGGGAGAGGAAAGAAAAGACAAATGTCTATCCATCCTTTCTCTAAAACAGATTCCTTTTTCGCACGTTACGTAGTTTATCTACGTGAATGAATGTACAAAACTCGGTAAGATTACTCTACAAAATCTCTATCCTAAATGAACTGTAGGTTCTACGTAAGTATACAAACACCTGCTCCATTCCATTTCTGGTTTTCACCTGCATCCAACGAATGCAGAATATCGGAACCCTCTTTGACCCCTTAATTGTAAGCATTTTCGTCTGCATACGCCAATACAGCCTCAGATAATAACCCCAAAGAAAGACCAAAACATGTACACGGTTTAGAAAACATGCATTTAAGATAATAAAAAACATATTCCGAACAAGGAGTACAGACACCATAAGGGGCAACAAATGCATTCGGGTTCCGCAATGTAGAGGTTACAATTTCTGGATTTACACGCATGGCATCTTACTCTGCTAGCAATAGAAGTGGCAAATTCTGCAGTGTGAGGTCTGCTTGTTTTACATCATCATTAATCACACCCACCAGCGCATGGTCTCAAGATGGTTGGACATCCATTCTAGCAATTATAGCTTTCCTTCGAATCCCCTGGGACAGCCTCGAGTGTTCAACAGCAAGGTATTCAGAGGGGGACGGCGACACTTTGCCAAAGGAAAGAAAGGACAAGTAATCAGCTAATGAAAAGGAAAAATGAAGTCAGTTTTTCGCAGCTAGAGAAAGTGAGAATGGTGAAATAAATAGTCATATATATCGTAAGTGGATGAAACGGAAGTGAAATACTTATTACTTAACAGGCAACTGATAAGTAATCGCTTAATGGATAAGTTTTCTTTCAGGGTTTTAGTCATTTAATTCGCTATTTTGTTATTAGCTAAACAGTTCTTCTGTTCATAGTAATTCAGTTTCTTGTAAGCCTTTACTCCGGCAATGTGAAGAGACTGCATCCAGCCTAATGTGACTGCTGATGGCACTATTACACGAGCTCGGGATGACGGATGACACTGTATGGAGTACTGACGGCGTAAGTGACAAGGGAAATCCGAAGTAGTCGGACAAGAAGCACTGCCCCACTGTTACTTTGAACAGCATAAACGCAATATATATTACCATGGGACTGACCTCCAAGCACATGTTTTGTTGTGCATACATTATGAACAGCGCGTATATGTATATGCCTTCTGTTCATGAAGGGCACAAGAAGAATGTATGAGGTACAATGTGTCTCCCGGTCTGCCCACCAGTTTGTCTCATTTCCAGACTTCTGAACGTTTTGAAAGAAATCTGGTATTCGAGTTTTATGCCAAACTTTCCTTAAGGGAAATATGTTTCTACTTCGATATATCCAACAAAACCTTCGACGCGCATATAGCTCAAATTTAAATTTGTATGTACGTAAATATGTATATAAAAGTACAGAATTATGTAGTATTGCAACTGCATTTGCAATATTTGAAGGTGCGGTAAAAATTTAAAAAAAAATCACTCAAACAAAAATACTTTTAATATTCTGCGGTGTGATATTCGTAGTGCGACAGCAAAATTATATTTAAGCAAATTAATAACAGGGCCAACTAAAATGCAAAATCGCAAATACGTTCTCGCCAGTTCACTCCACATCAGCACACTTCTTCACACTCAGCAATTCTAAGACCCACTTAACACAACAAACCTAGCCACAGAATTCTTGTCATATTAATACTGCGTACATTATTAATCCCAGTAACTGACCAACTCAATGGACAAATTCTTGTTTTATGATAAGTTTTTAATATTCCTCTACATGTTTTGAGCACTATTGTGCTCATCATCAAGGGGTCAAAATTGTATTATACAGCATCTGGTATCATCACACTCCGTAGGTGGCCGTTCCGTGCACCGGACGGCCACCTACAGGTGTGATGATACCAGATGCTCTATAATACCATTTTGACCTTCAGATGATGAGCACAATAGTGTTCGAAACATGTAGAGGAATATAATAAACTTATTATAAAACAAGAATTTGTGCATTAAGTTGGTCAATTACTAGGACTATGCTGAAATACACGGTCAACAAATCATCAAAAAAAACTGTGTGCGTTACATAATGGCGGTTCTTGTTTCGAGGTAAAGAGGCCGAGGCGTGAAGCTGCCGACTTACCTTCAACTAGTGACCAAATAACGAATGAAGCTAGGCTGCTGCACCTCCCATTTGTTTTTACATCGTGCACAGGGCCAACCTTAGTTTCCTTACACGTGGGGAACATGACTGCCACTACCCTTACTGGACGTAAAGGAAGGAGATACCACATGACGTCACAATTTATTACGTAATTCCTGTGCTTCACTGTCCATAAATCAAGAAGTTTGATGTAAGTTTCGCCATCTCATTGCAACTACCTGTGCGGTTGAGATGCAGTCAGCCATTAGATCAGCATTTTGATAGTTTAATTACAACAGCACGAAACTTTGCTCATGGGAGAGGAGAGCTGCAGGAGTTAAATTACCATCGCGATTGATAATTAAGGCTTGCTTTATTATCCTCGCGCTTTAACAATTGTTGTTCAAAGAAGCACAGTTTGAAATATACCCCAACCAAAATAAACAAAGGATAATAAAATCCGACTTTATATGAATATGAGAAGCTGAGGCTGCTTCAATAATATTTCAACGTGTTTTGGGATGCGAATGTGCAGGACAATTACAAGAAACGCTGGTGATTTTGTTCCTTATAAATCTGCCGCATCGAACGTACCAGAGTTTCAAAAAATTTGAATAAATTGTGTTTTGTGTTTAGCTATTTGACGTTGGTGTCAGTAACGATGGAGGACAAGAAGGAAATAAAAAAAAATATATGAAGTACCTGACAGAAAAAATGCCACTAAATAAATGAAATGAATTGAAGAAGGAGAAGATGCAGAAGAAGAATAAGAAAATGAACAGCGTAATTACCTTGTCGCAGGATAGAAAGGACTAGTTTTACAGATGATTAGACAACACGCAGTACGGCCGTGTCAGAACAGATGCAGCAGCAGCGCGGCGAAGTGGCACAATGACAACAGCACAGTAAATTGTCATCTTTCCTAAGTAAGTGAAAATTACAATTCTCACTTGAAGGAAAATATTTTGATAAAGTAGGAAAAAATAAAGAAAGATCTCACGATATAAATGTAGAATATACTTAGCTTCTATACCACAGAGCTCAGAAAGGATGTGACACACAGCAACACGTAAACTAGGTTGTATACATACCGCACACACCGCAAAAACGGCCCTTATCTAATACACCTACGACATAATAAAGCAAAGCTGCCGTTACTGCAACTGATCATCCAACGTTTAACACTCGTAAGAGCGATTTTATATCAATAACGTTATTATGTTAGCATACTTAACGGCGAAGTATTATATTCCTTGCGTAAGTCCACAAACATTTAGTTAGCGTCAACTGTTTGAGTGTCAGCAGGACATATTTGTTTCGTTAATCTCCTGAACAACGATATAAATACAAGTCATATGGGGGACCATTCTAAACGATAACTGCCTTTGGGCATCTTTAGCTTAGTAGACTGGGCAGATGATGCACAAGAGTAGAGCTAAGAGTTTCTGACTGTTCGTTAAAATTGGGTCAACTTTGAAGAGAGTAAAGACATTCCTTTTCCGAAAGTGGACTACGAAGAGAGCAAGACAGTGCCAAACAGTTTAGCAGTTTGGTAGTTACGGATAGAAGTGACTGATAACTGATATCAGAACTCTATAAAATAATTGCTTACATCCACATGACGGCCAGCGTTTCCTAGAATCAGTCTGAAGAATTTTTATTTTGGGAATCAAGTGCCTTACTTCCAAAAAAAAATTCATGAATTATTTAACAATGTTGGTAACGTTTTGAACCGTTTAACCTCGGCAACAAAACTGTAAGAAATAACAGTTCGTTTCTCTTTAACCAGCTTGAGTCAGTCTTGTGTGGCACATACAGAATTAGCAAGCCTAATTTAAAAAAAAAAACCTGCATATTGGTGCAGCAAGAAATTCAGACAGCTAGTTGCTGTATGACGAAAAAGAAATAATTTTGTATTCAATAAAATTTCTTTAACTTACAGAGCTAGGTTTAAATCTCTATGACGAAAGACTTTCACACAATGCTTCAAATACTTCAGCCCAGACATAAACTGAAGATTGCCCACTTCCGGTACACAAAGCAGTGCAGCACGCATTAGACGTACCAACATCTCGGAGAAGAATACTGCTTCAGGATTCAAGTCCAAAAACTGTAAATTGTATTTGTACACCAATTTACACAGAACCATATCCCAGAATGCGGCAACCTTCACAAGCACCTGGGTAAGAACTTAAATATGGCAAGGGTACTGTTAACTATTGCGAATGTTATACTAAGTTCTCACTCATTTTACATTCCACGCTGAGTACGCTAATAAGGGTAAATAAAACCGCATTCATGCCAAACTTTGTTCCGTACACTGAGGCAAACAACTTCAACTTACTGAGTAAAGAATCCTGTATACCCACTCGACGTGACAGTGCGTGGGGGACCAACAACTGCAGAAGGAAGGACGCAGGAGTGAAAATATGAAGCACGCGTTTTTATTCAAACCTTTTCCTTACGATTTCGCAATCTTCGATGACCCGATAATAATATGGTTTTACAACGGTCGTTGCATTAAAAAGTTCACGATTCCTATAGTGATAAAGAAATGGCTGCTTTCCACTAAATATCCACAATACGGAACAAAGTATCAAGCAATGTCTATCCACCACAATTCCGTCCACATTTTGTGATACATCAATATTCTGTATACAATAAATACTTTTCTTAGCAATAATTACATTTTATTTTGAAGGTAATGTCGTAAAAATCGGAGTACAGATTGTAACTCTGATATTGTATGCTCTCAATACCAAATTTAAAAGATACCTGTTCATTAACCTTTTGACGCCTAATGTCAACTATCGTGGTCGTGCCGCACTGCCAACCTCTAAAGTTGCATTGTATATATTTATTTAACAAATATAGATACTGAATATTTTAAACATGGTATATACTCTATTTTTCTCTTCAAAATGCAGTTTGTTTGATAATTCTATCGTATTTGGTTCCTGTATTATTCACATTTTATATACAGAATGTGCTAAAATTAAAAAAATATATTCCAGCGCCAAAAGTTTAATTTTAGAGACTAGCAATCCACATAAATGTACTGTAGGATTGGACGTACCCATACAGCTTTTAATTTAGGTTCTTCATGCAAATAGCTCGTAAACAACCAAAAATCCTTCCTCAGGATTTGAACACACAGCCACTATTATGTAGTTACGTCCATGACTGAGTTATGCAGACCTGCTGGTACTGTATCTTTTCTAATTCGTAATTTCGTTCGTCTCGTACTAATCTACACGCGTAATGCCTTTTGTTCATGTCAGCAGGCTATAATTCGAAGTGAAGGAAGTTTTTGTAAGGCCTCTTTGCTGCTATCAGGACTTTCATACTACATTCTTAGCCTGCCTTTCTGAAGAACTGCGATAAAAACGGTTTGCTTTCCTTAAGTGGTGATATAGCTAAGTACCGTAACTTGTTGTTTGCAGTGCTATCAGTAAGCAGACTAAATGCAGTAAAGTTTAAAGGTAATGTTAAGTCTTGTAACAGAACGCTGTACATTCAACTTCAGATTATTTGCTATATTTCTCCAAGACAATTACGCATTATATCATTACGCAATTACGTTTTGTTCGTCTTTATTCTTCCTTCAGAGTCGTTTAAAAAGCGACAATAATTTAGCAGGATATTGGGTTTTAAACATTTTTCGTTAATTTAAAAGGATATTTCGAATCTGTTTCTCGGAAGTTTAATATTTTAACTCCTGAATTCGGTTCAATACATTGTGCTGGCGAGTTTCTGGAATAAACTTCTTATTCATATTTAGTTCCGGAATTACATAAATGAAATCTACTTTAACGAAATTCCGAAGGAATTTATTCGTTTTCCAAAACTAGTTGATCTGTGCGTTCACTGTTTCGCTTACTAAATCGCCATCTGCGTTACACTGCACGTTTGTTGGTATAACAACTGTTTAACTTTATGGGAACTGGAGGAACTGAAAAGTCAAGTGGCTTACACTTCATTGTTTTGGTTCCTAGAACTAGTATGAAATCAACTGACTTACTGAGCGGAGTAGAGAGATTTATTGATTTACTTATTTGTTTATTTATTTATTTCAACTCTTAGGCTACGTGCTGGACAGTCTAAGTTTCAAATCCTGGTAAAGGAAAGAGATTTTTCTCTTTGTCACACACGTCCAGACGGGCTAGGGACCCACCCAGCATGCAATCAGTACCGGGGTCCCTTCCCGGGGATAAAGAAGGTGGAGCGAAAGGCGACAACATATTCCTATCTATTAGCGAAATTAAAAGTGTGTGGAGCAATACCGCAACTTCCCCACACGCGATCATGGCGCGACACTACTGTAACTTTACTTTTTAACTAACATCTTTATTTATTTAGTGAACGACAGGTATATTCTAAGCCATGTAATTGCATTGCAATTATACAAAATTAAAGTAGTGATTACAACAGTGGGAAGACTATTTATCACGCATACAAGAAGTAATAAACGTACACAAAATTTCTGTTGGCAAACCTCAGGAAGCGTGTTAATATGGATGGAAAGATAACATTAAACTGAACCTTAGAAAATCAGGGTGATAATGTATCAATTGGACTGAACTGGCTCTGAATATTTTCAAAGAGGTGACTCTTGTCGTAGCGGTAACGAACTGTCATATTCTGTAGCAGCGAAACGTTTATCGGGTAATTAACTATCACCTATCAACAATTACCTTACGTTATTCCTAAATACGTGTACTTGTTTCACTGCAAACACGCATACAGATAAAACACAGTTAATGATGAGTTCTCATAGGCAAGTAGCAGTTTTATGGAACAACACATTTCAGCTTCTACACAGAAATTAGTCCAACATTCAGGAAGTTCCATTACAGCCCATTGTCAGAAGCCGAACACAAGTTTAACCCCAACAGGGGGCCCTCTCGTAAGCTTGGCGCTACACTAAGAACATGAAATTCAAGTATGTTGCCACACTGGGCAAAATAGGTCTCATTTCCTTTCTTAAAGTGGTACACAGTTTCGAGATTTTCCGCTGCCTCCTTCTGACTACAGAGCACAAAGTTTCGGAAGGTGTCTGTTTCCTTCATCAGGTTACAGTGTGAAACCTACGAGGTCCACTATACGCAGTTAATTTGTATGCCCACATCAATGTACCGGACAAACAAAGTAGTTTTTATACATTAGCCCGGTACAGTACAGCGCAAAGAACGTCCAACTTTTTACCCGTAAGGAGAGGACAGAAACTTTTGAACACTTTTATTAAGTCTCAGTGATACGACTTTTGAAATTTCTACTGGGTATGAATGGCAATGACAAATGTCATACAAATAAATTTACCTCAAAGACCGGAGTTATTTTTCTGGATCTCTCTACTTGTAAAATTGTGCTGTTATGCAGCTTTCGACACCGAAAATAAAAAACAACTACATATTTTATAAATTTAAGCTAGCGTCTGTAACATACTGCAATCAGTGCCAGGGGTAGGAAAGTCCTGTGTGTTGCATTTCCTATGGCGTTCAAAATCTTACATTTGGGCCCAGGTCAGAAAATCTTGAACTGTAAATGGTATAACATGGTTTTGGTACTGTTATTGGCCCAAATCAACAGAATTACACAAACCGTAGCTCTGCAGCCGTAAAATATATGGTACATCCTAATTTACCGCTGGGTCTGGTAATTTTAAAACTCGGAATTGCTGACACGATGACATTCAAATAAATGAGGTTCCAATGTGCTGCAAGACTTACGTTGCTTTCACTTTAGGAAGACGAGGTTCAGTTCAAAATTATTCAAATGCGTCCAGTCAGTTTAGAATCCGTCTAAGATAAATGTCACCTGGTGGCGAAATACACGCTTACGTCGCAGTTAATAAAAGTGTAACCTGAAGCAAGTGGCCAGTTGCGTTCATTGTGTATAAATGATGTGGTTTTAGCGCTCCTCCCGAACACAGCAAATGCTGGGATAGACACTTATCCTGCGGGCTTTCACAACAACAAACACGGCACCTCCCACCCTGCAGCTACCCTAGAGGGAATTTCTAATGAAGGGAGGTTCTATTATACAGAGGTAATTAGAGGCGACTTGTATGATGGAGGTGTGCGTGGAACGCCCAGCGCAGTAAGGCTCACCCTTTTAATACGAAGGCTGACTAAAGCTATAAAGGTCGGCCACAGTACAGTTTTGTACTCTGTATAAAGAGCCTGGGGTAATTAACGTTACCATTTACTGTGTGTGTACGTTCTTTTAGGAACGGAGAAAGGAGTAAATTAGGTTTTCAGAAAATACTTACATTGCGAAGGAAACGTTTATAAAAACACTGCATTTTTTCGATAATACAGTAAAAGTAAAGCTACTTCTACGAAAAATAACCACGCTTTATATAAGCACAAGAAAAGGAGGCAAGGATCCACACAATCTTAAACTCAAAACTAAAAGGAGATGATATGTGAACATCAGGCTGTGAAGAATTTACACCCTGTATAAACACGTAGCAGTGCTGTTTAGATGGAAGGTTTGTTGGCCGTCATAGCCAGTCTGACTTGGCGACCGAAGAAAATCTCCACGACAGAACTTACCACCGGCCGTCCACTCTGTTCCAATTGTGCTACCTTAGCTCCTTTGGCTTACCCATAACACAGTCTACATAAATTGCAGTGTAGCTACGAAGAGAAATGCGAATACTTCAAACGATTACAAGCCCCTCACACAGATATGTATTAATATTTTGAAAGTGAAATTTCAATATGTTTGAGGTCACAAAGTGGATATCTACTTAAGTGTTTATTATTAAAATCGTTATCCAATATTACAGCCCCTTTGAAATTCAAATACATTTCACAGCACAGTGCCTGATGGAGTGTTATTGTGGTGGTAAAGAAATTTCGAATTTTATATAAGCATGAAACTCTGTATTCATTTAAGTAAACACATGATTTAACTGGACAAACTCAGAAAAATCATTAAAAAAAAATCTCGACCCGAGTAATCATTTGACCGACAGAGTTTCGAAACGGACACCACCCACACATCCATATCACAATACGGCCATTTACATCCGGCTAAGTTTCATTCCATTTGTTTATCATATCGGTGACTTTTCAACGCTCAATACTTCCATTAAACTGTACTGTATTACTGGCTACAGACGACCTTCAGAGCTGGTCTTTATGTCACTTCTACTCGCGTGCAGCTCTAGTTACAAAATAAATAGGAGTTAAAATTGGTAGTGTCAGGTTGGCTAAGAAAATATTCAATCCCGACGCGCTGTAAATACTTCACAGGTTTTGGAAAGTATTTCCAACGAGCTTTCGACTTTTTATACCACTCGTCCTAGACAAATTTCAAGTTACTGTACCTTTTGTAGTATCTGACTTGTTTGTGACCAGAAAGAATTTTTTTTTCACCGTGGAACGTAGCCAGGCGCTATAGCCGACCCATCAAAGGGTAATGGCTTATCCCTAAGGACCCCAAAAATGAAACCAGGCTTGTGGTGGCTGAAGCCGTATTCCGGTAGGACACAGGAGGACAGAGATGTTGTTTGTTCCGTGACATTCCACAACCTGAGCAACATCACAGAGAATATGTACCAGCACACCCGGAAATCAGTGTATTTCGAAAAAATTCGAAACTTGAATATTTTAATGTCCCTGTTCTTCTGATCAATATATGGTCCTAAATATGAAAACGGGGAATGGAAAAGTCGGACGAATCGAGAACTAGAAGAGATGAGCAAAGGAGAAAATATAGTAAAATGGACAAAAGGGCAAAGGATAAGCTGGTTAGGTCGCCTAGAGCGAATGGAGGAGGATAGGATGCCCAAAAATATCTTCACTCAAGAACTGGAATGGACGAGAAGAAGGGGAAGAAC
>Ga0123354_10016925_pt1 | contig 11419 bp, 6 predicted proteins | sample TergutLab28metaG_2_FD_97872 | JGI IMG/M metagenome (GOLD analysis project Ga0123354, IMG submission 97872) | Labiotermes labralis P4 segment gut microbial communities from Petit-Saut dam, French Guiana - Lab288 P4 | ecosystem: Host-associated > Arthropoda: Insects > Digestive system > Gut ... | reverse complement strand
TGTTTTGTAAACCCCATAATAAATATTTTGGAAAAAAAAATTGGGTGGGAGGGGTGGGGGGAGGGGGGACTTGTGGGAGGGGGGGGGGGGAGAGGGGGGGGGGGGGGGGGGGTCGTGTGATCACGGTAACCAAGAACTTCTCCGAGTAGAAGAGGAACTACTAGCTTCTCAGTCTCTTCTCATGGAGTTAGTAATTCCAAGTAACATGACATACAGTGTGAACGACAAATATTTATTTCTTACACTTTTTTCATATTTCGCGCAATGCAGCAGATCTTGGAAGCATGAATACTGTGTGACCACAGCTCGTCGTAAGGGTGTCAAATCAAGCAGGAAGCCATGGATGGCAATAAAAAAGCAAGTAGGCGTGACTCCGTCTTGCTAAAGGCGGAACAGCACGTGTCGCATTCGTAACCATGTTGGAGACATGCTGACACAGCTCATTCAGTACATTCGATATAAGAACACACGAGGCACTAACGAAAACAGCAATGCATTCTGCGGCCACCGCACTCCATGCTCGTTAGCACTTACAACAGGCACACAGTTCATGGCGCATCATGTTATGGAATCATTTACTAGGGCCTGCATCAACTCATGCTCGGCTATGACATTAACCAGCTTTACATGCCCTGACGTGATTACTCGGTACTATGAATTGATGTACTCACCCAAATGATTGCTACTGTCGTCTTAAGCTTGAACAGTTCCAAAACGACCAGTTACGTTCGCATATAGCCATACTGCTTGTGAATTGGTTCTGGTTCTGTTCCAACGCCATAATTATTTCAAACTGCACATGCATTTCATCACTGTCACACTTAAAATACCGTGTCACTTATCACTGCTCAGCCTATTTAGTCGAAACCACACCACCAAACTTAACAATCACCAACACAAACTACAGTTTACAGTTCTGAGCCGATCATTCGTACCATCGCAGGAAACGCGTAGTCTGCTAAACATAGTGTGATTACATTCATATCAGCCATTAGGTAATTCCTACTAACAGATTTAGTTCTCATAATGACCGATTAGATGGCACGAGAGCACGCAATCAAGGTGTCTAGAACATTAAGAATAATCAGTCTAAGGAGTAAATAAGCCTGTTGACCAATGTCCTATTTCTTATTTAACTTGACTCTGAAATTAACGCTTATGTATTACGAACTAGGGATTACCTCGGATAAAAAAAATAAGTCACAGCACAAGCGTCAATTAAAACAACGATATAACTCGCGTACAAATTTTCACATCGCCAATCCTCCCGTGACTGATCAGTGCTGCCAATACACCCATATCACCCCAGTAAGAAAAAGTAATTAAAAAGGGCCTTTATTACCCCCCAACAGGATCTTTGTCCAATTTTATTATATTGCTCATTTAAAAACCTCCGTGTTAAAAAATGTACTCCGTAATTTTTAACTCTTTCATACCCGTGCATTAGTATCACTATATCAAATTAATAATAATTACGTACGTGAGTGCACTAGTCGGTATTTATTTGATATAGTACTCCAAAATATAAATATTTTTACAAGTTACCAATTGCCTTTTCCACAGTTTGTTAAGCTTACTTGCTGCATGTTTATAAGCATTTAAGCAAAGTACAAAATGTGTTATGTAAACGTAAATTAAAGTCTACGAACAGTCATATTTGGGAATCGTTCTAAGCCTTGGCACTAGATGGAGGTGAGTGGTCAGCTTTACTCCACAGCCGCTTTACCCCCGTGGAAATCGCTACCGTTACCCCTAGAATGGAAGGTTCTTCTGACATTTACCTGTCAGTTTCCTTCATCAGCTGCAATAATAACTTTGCTGACTGGACATTTTGGACAGTTTACAAGAATTTTACTTGCTCATTCCACAGTTTAGGAGCTCTTCGATGATAAAAGAAAACAGGTAATCGCAGAAAGTAACCCTGCTGTTGCTAATACCATATATTTGGATGAATGTTTAGCAAAACCAATGCATTCAGTAACATGTGATGCCCTGTCTTGGTGGACAGATAGGAACACCGTACATTCCCGACTTTGTGTGGTGCTGTTGCCACCTTAGTTCCCTGCTAAGGACTGTTTTATTAATCAGGACAGATTCTACGTAAAAAAAAAAAGGAGCCAATTTAAAAGTTCAAAATTATTATTTTATTCTTAGATGCTAATTTGGGAAAGAGTGTAAACTGACAATTTTCCTGCTGTGTTTTAAACCATGCAGTTACATTATTGAATATCTATTATTAATAAATTATCATTCATTCATTCATTTATTATGCATTCTATCAATCCATTTACAACCTATAGGATATAGAGTTTGTCATATTGCTAGTGTGATATGTACATAAGGTAATTACATAATAAGGTATGTCTTACAGTAAATTCTAAAACCACAATAAGTAAAAAACACAAGATATTTAGATTCTAAAAACACAAGAAGTACAGACACAGAAGCTTTAGGGCCCTGTTCCAGTGTCCTCATATGAGTATAGTATATCATCTGTCTGACTACACGCACAAAAGATATAATACCCTTAAATCCTCTCTGGACAATAGAGATGTCACAATTTAATAGTCATGTATTCTGTTAGAGTTTGCTTATTAACCTTCAAAACAAGTCAATTCATTGATCTACCTTTGGGGGCCATTTATGATAGTATAACTATGTACATCACATGCTACATATGTGACTTGTATGTATAAGTGTGTTTGAGTTATACAATAATTTAGCAGCAGTGCAATGGTGTATGGGATTGCCAGGATGTAATGGTAATAAACAAGACCTCTATTTCCAGCTATAATACTCCTCCAATGTATAAAAACAGTTTGTGTAGAGAAATCTTTTCAGAGCTGCTTTAAATTTAGAAATATAATATGATAGTGGAATGCAATCATGTAACAACATTTAAATTGTGTTTGTAAGTTATTGCCGTGTTTGGATACATGCAACATGGCTCACAGTACCTAAAGTGAAGGGGGATGTTGTTAAATGCCACGTCACTTCCTGTGGGCAAACTGAAATCCATCTCCGAACTTAGTAAAATACTACGAACATCCCCCTCCCCAGAAAGTTTTTTTCTTAATTTGTTTTCTGTGAGTTACCTCCATGATTGACCTGCAATATGCATTTACATGGGTATATGTTCATTTATACAATAAGAACTGTGATGACCTTCAAATGACCTATTTTAGAGCTAACAACGTGAAAAGTCAATCGTTAGCATAAGTACTGTGATAGTACCAAGACGTTATGACAAAATAAACGCGTTAAATGAGCAGGAACTCTGCAAAGACCCGTTGTGCTCGCCACTAGTGCGTAGAATAAATACCACAGTCCAAATAAAAATTGTGTATTCAAACTACATGACAACTGAGACCTGCATTCTTCTGGGATCTTACTCATCGTAGAGTGGTAATTCCGTACCGACGTTTCGGGACAGACTATCGGTCTCATCTCAAATGGTCAGGCTATCGCCGCGTTGTAAATGAAATCTGCCTTCTGAGTTGTTACGCAGCGTTGACAGTTTGTAAGGCTACCACATTATATTCACGTACATATTGCTGGAGAAAAGAGGTCACTGAATTACTGGAGCTTACTGACTAAAATTTCACATGTATATTGTATACTTCCCATTGTTAGACTTTTTATATCACTTGAAATTTCGTTTCAGTCCTCTTTTCACAATCCTGAAACCTATATAATTTCTTATTTACATGCTTTCTTTCAAGTCCTCCCTTCAATGTACTGGCAGCAGTACCAACTCTCGAGATTTAACGTCATCACCCTTTCATATATTCTTCCTGCTCATTGACCCCGCGCAAACAAAAATATTGTGTGGATTGTCGAGTACAATGACGAGCGTATCACATCACACATTAAGCACTGCACGTCTATCATGACGGCGTTGCAGTCGCTAGTGGGATATTTATTATTCGGGAAGATGAATTTGATCCCTAAAATCAATTTTTACTTGAGGGATTGGCTCCACTGGAATTACAATCAATGTGACGGGTAGAAGATCTGTGATGAGTTCCTCCGTCTTTACAGTTGTGGTTGTAAAGTGCATGTTAATATAATGTTTTAACATGAGTACGTGCGCGTAACACTCTTACATCCATTCAGGACTTCCGTATCTGTCGAGAAGGTGTTCCTGCAAAATGTACCGAATAAAGGATATTGTACGCATAAGAAGAATAAGACTGGACGTACTTAACCTCACAGAAATTAGACGTAATGCCGGACATAGTAAGTGGGCTAATATCAAACACATCAAAGCAGCAAAGGATGCCCAGAAGTCCGTAACGTTCCAGAAAATGGCACAGCTTATACGTCTAGCAGTACAAGGAAAGTATCATTTCAGAAGTATGGAGAATGCAGTAATATAATAGCTAAGGTAGAAACAAATTTTTGCTGAAGAAATTGACGGTGGTTTTGATTGGAAACGCACCCACTGCAGATGGTACTATAAATTATGTTCATCGTGCTTTACTGTGGGGAAAATTGGAAACGCCGAATGTATTATTTCTAAACTACATTTAGAAATGGGTAGTCACGCCAATCGTGAAAGTGCTTATATTAAAAATTAGTTCACTTTTTCCACTGTGTGTAAAATTATATCCGCTTAAATTTTGCGCGTACCAAAAAATATTTTGTATCCAGAATTATTGAATACTGTCTACACCTACTGGTAGGAGAAGTTGAACTATGTGAAGTGAGTTATTTAAATAATGGCAGGTGTTAAAAGACTTTGCTTGTGTGGAATTTTTAAAGAAATTTAATATACTTCTTCTTCTGGTAAATTCTTACTTTCATTTTAGCTATTCATTATGGACATCTCAAATTTTCGGAACAAATTTAGTCATATACAATACCAACAGAACTTAAATACAACTTTGATATGTGGAGTCCTAATCGTGCCAGATAACGGAAGGGAGTGTACAATACAAGGCACAAAATTATTCAGTAACTTTTATCCTGCCATTGAAAGATTTTTCTGTGTAATGGGTATTGGGATCTCTTTCCCCAGAGGTAAAGCAGCCTGGATATGAAACTGACCACTCACCTCCATTTAGTGCCCAGGTTAAGAATGTGTGCATCTATACTTCCAGTCCTCTCTATGTCCCCATAGAATGGTGGTTTGATAAGGCACAAGGGCTGCATCTTTACCACTAAAAGTTTAGGTCAGGTTACATAAGTATTTAAACTAACATTAAAAGATGATGTCTCATTCCAGTCTTTCTTTATAGTAGAAATATTTACTTCAACTGAAGGTTTGTAAATATTCTAATATGTATGGAGAGTATATTTCTTTTATGTAATGAGATTCTGTGTGTAATATTTGATGTAATGAGATGCTGTGTTTCATATCAGGAGCTGGGATAATGTAGTTGGTATAGTGACCAGACCATGGTCTGAACATCCAAGGAGTTGTGGCTTTATTCTGGGTGGAGCCATGTCTTTCTCTTCAGTATTTCCATGTGCTGGAAAAATATTTGAATCACACAACTGTTTGCAGCATTAGCACAAGGTAAAATTGTTTGAGTGCATGCCATGAAGGCATATGATTGAGTGGCAGTATAGCTCCATTCATAACCACAGCACTAAATAGAGTTCAGCCAGCTGTATGCCCCAGCCGTCTTATCACAGGGGAAGGAGCCCCTGATATCCATTGAGTATGAGGCAGGGTGGGACCCAGAGTTGGTCTGGCTGCATTGTACAAGAGAAAAATCTCATGCACTTGCAATCACAGTCACCATCCAGAGGAAACTGTAGTGTGATTATGCTGATGTGGAAATTCCTTTGATACCAGGCAATTTAAAATAAATTATGTAATAGTTTTCAAAACTGTCCCTACTCCCCATTAGAGTATGAGAAATCAAATGCCTACGAAACAGAAAACACACTATACAAGAATTGTTCCATGTGAAAGTTACGTCTTTATTGCTAACTAACGTTGCATTTCAACTTTTCAGAAGGTGGAGGTCCTGATCCTAAGTTCAATGCCCAATTGTCAAGCATAATTACACAAGCAAAAAAATGTAACATGCCATTGGCGTCAATACAAAGTGCAATGAAACAAGACAAGGTAAAACATACATGAGATTTGATGTTTTCATAGCAGTGACGATTCATAGTCAGATTTTCTGAGCTACCTGCAATCAGTGTATTGTGATAAAGGCAACTTGTTCCTTTGAAATGCTGGTCCCACTTTCTAGACTACAGTGTCATAATCCAGAAGACCGCAGTGTGTATGACTGACAAATATTTGCTTTCAGGACATACATTTTGATAGCTCTGGGTTTCAATCCAGATGAACTTGATTATCTTGTAATATGCCACAGGATACATATTTACATGTTCATGGCATTCATGTTACTTATATCTGTATTTGTAATGTCTTAGGTTTAGAGGGTGATAAAGCTTAACATTTCCATATGTTTTTTCATACATATTTAAAATGACATTTCATTCCTTGATATTACTTTCATAATCTGATTTCCTTTAAATACAAATTTCAGTAAACATGAAGAGTTGATATGTTTCCATACTGTAGCATAATAATGTTGGAAATAAGTGCAGTGGAGAGTGGGGTCCATGGGATTTGTTACCACTTCTTGTACAATATTGCATTTATGATACTGTCCTTCTTTAAACACCCTTCTTTCTCAAAGAGAGTTTGGATGTGCTCGTTTCCATGACACTTCTCAGAAACTTTTTCACATGTCATAGAAACAAAAAGCATACAGCCATAGATACCAATCACAATGTTAAGATTACTGTTTTCGGGAATGTGACACATTATAGTCTGGTATAAATTTATGTGTTTCATATGAACATGCTCTGTCCATCTTCCTGAATGTCTATAAACTAATGTCATGCTACACTGTGTCATATCTGAGAAAATGTTCATAGTCACCATCAAAAGAACTTCAGGTGGCACAGCTCACACAGTAGTGGTTTGTCTGCTTTGTTAAATATGGAAAATGCCATACTGATAATGCCACATATTAATATAGTGGGTATTGTATTTTGAAGTTCTCATATTCAAATACTGACCTATGTCAGCTGTTCTGATATTTTTTGTGGTGTACATTTCCTTCATGAATGTGTGGATAGTTCCTTAAATTTGCCACAGCTACTGTATGTTCTTGTAAATTCATAACCCTTTGGTGCCAGAATTAAGTGCCCAGTGTGATGTGCAGGATACTGGAATTTGAATGGGGCTGCATAAGGAGGTCATGAAATGGCAGTTATCTGTGCCTGACATTCGGTTTTTAGAGCATCACACTGTGCAACAGGTATACCTGACATTAGATGCCAAAGTGATAATCCTCCCGTCATTTCCTATTTGATCCCATATAACGCGTGTGTAACAATATTATGTAAGTAAATAAATGAAGCAGAAAGACAATGCGTATGAAGCATCAGGACTAGCACCTGTTGCATGTTTTTTGTTTCTTTCTCCTAGGACACGAAATCTAGCACAAAAGCATATTATTTTGAAGTCCGTGGCCCTGGAGGTTGCACTATTATACTGTCCACTTTAACTGATAATCGTAACAGAATGAAAGTAATGCTCAACACCTATGTAAAGAAATACAAGTAAGTACTGTGTGATCATTTATTTTTGGAAGGTGACCAGTTTCAATTCTAGCTGGGGCACCAAAACTAGAAGTGCTAATTTGAGGCTCTGTTTACATTCATAATATATTGAAGTGCGGTAATTTAAAGGACAGGCATAACTTTGCAAAAGTACAGTGTTTGTATAGACAGAGTGCTGTTATTGAATGATGCCATCAGTTTTTAAAATCATATAACATCAGTAGCAGATAAATATAAGTATGGAGCTTGGTTGAATGATACTGACAGAGAAAAGCACGTCTGAGTGCCACTATACCAGGAAACCCACATTGACTGGCCTTGGATTTAACAAAAGACTGGCAACTAACTATTTGGACCATGGCATACCCAGTGACTGTGTACCTAAGCTTCTTTATCATGCACCTCTTTTACCTACCAAAAACCTTTGAAAAAATGTTTTATTCTGTTCATTAGCCCCAACATAAATTAACATAAAACGGCTGAATTAAATTTGGATCTGCTGGAGTATTATAACAACTTTGCCTATATAAAAACTAACACTTCCTAGTTTGTTAGTACAAGTATAAAAAGTCATATTTTACCTGACCAACATTCCTGTGTCAACATCACTATTGTAACATGCATGTAGGTGAACCACTTGGCATCTGTGGTTTGTGCAGTAAGCGAGCTGACAGTGATACTGGTCAGAGAAAGTAACAATGCTGTAGTTCTCATTAAATAGTGTAACTGTATACATGAAAATTTGTGAGGAGAGGACTGAGTAATTGTTACTTTATGGTAAATGTACACTGAAGTGCATTTAGATTAATTGGTTTTCTGTGTTCACATATATATGATCCAATAAGAAAGGTGTAGCATTCAGTCAGTACATATGGTATTACTGTTTGTTTGCTTTCCTGCCTGTATTGTCTGTCTGCCCTTTGTTTCAAGAATCAGAATTCAACAATAACTTATGATGGACTGCTTCAAAGACTAGCTGCATGGTACTAGTGGGAGGCAATTTTAGAGCTAGCATTAATCCATCTCTGAGTATGAAGAATTGTGCAAGAAAATGGTGCAGTAAAGAATCGAAATACTTCACAGTTGCTGCTCCCTGCATCCTGCATTTCATAATCAGTGTTTTTATAAATGAAGCGCATTCTCTTAACAGTTTGTTGTTAACATACAATGGCAACATGAACATTCCTTATGGAAACACTTCTTTGCTTTAACCTTGAAGATGGTGTGTGTATGAACTGTATTGGTAATTTTAACAGCATCCAAGTGCAGTCCAGAAGTGACCCGGTTTGTGCAAGATTTCTTTTCCAGCTAATGCAATGGATTCATAAATTTAACATTTTAGGCCATCTAATCCAGATGGTAAGAGCAGAACTCATAACTAGGGCATTCAGTTTTTCCAGAGCCCTGGGGTCTTTTGTAACAAAATATGTATATCTTAAGGTCTCCAGTCCTTTTATATCCCAGTGAAGGTCCATATGAATTGTACCCAGAGGTCTATGGGCCTCAGTTAATGGCTTCCTTGGCCATCTCATCTTTCAATAACTTTATAACATGCTAAAAGTGCTTCACACAATGCTGTTTGGAATCAAACCATTGACTGGTTTCATAACAAAATTTTCGAGTTGTTGTTTCCATTGTTATGTGGGACAATTTGGAAATTTTGGACAATTTATGTATTGTAATTTTTTGATCACCCAATCATATCAGATATCCTTTTCAAGTGTCTGTGTAGCAGATTTATATGTAAGTTAAATTGCTTTAATGTTCTGACAGTTCTACATTGCCAGATATTTCCTTTTCAAGCATTTGAGTAGCAGATCTGCAAGTAAGTGAAATTGCTTTTTAATATTCTGACAGTTCTACATTCACAGAGGGTGCAATTCCAGGATTGTTTGACCATAAAGGACTTATTGAGGCCATGCCACCCGAGAAAACACCATTGGAGACAGCTGTAGAGCATGCCATTGAGGCTGGAGCAGAGGACGTAATTGAATTGCAAGATACAGAAGACAGTGGATTACAAGTGCGTATCCCACCTCCGTACGAAAGTGCCAAAGGCATTTCAGTATATGCTTCCCATATACAGTGGACTGCTGGTAGTTTTTGTCGGTCCTTTTAAGTTTGGTTATAGTATAATACCATGAAGTATACTGTGGCCACTGTCCCCATTGATTCCATTTCACATCTCATGCTGCCCAATATGCTGTGCAGCTGATAACAGCATAATTAATCTTTTTTGCTTTCAGTAGAATAAAAATGTGTGTGCTGAATTTAGCTGTCAGACATTTTTCTTTTAAGAAATGCATACAGAATTTTTTAGGAAATCTCAGGGAATACCAAAGTGACCAAAGGATGTTATTAAGGTTGGTCAGTTAGTTTCTTATGTTATTGAATTCTTCAAGCAACAGGTTAGTGTTACAGAATATTTTATGTTTGACAAAGCAGTTCTATCCATGACACACAGTGAGCTCTTCCACTGTGGCAGAACTGTTGGTTACTTTTATGGCATTGAGAGAGCTGATGACCTCAGATCATTTTAGTTCACTTTCCAACCATATGTAATTGTGCATTTTCTGATTTCTGTTTTAACTAGGATGCCTGTCTTACATTTGCTTGGTGTTAATGCTTGCACCAGTTGTTTATATATTTGGTTATTTAGTGAAATTAATTTGAGGTTGAACATTCTTCAGGATTTTATATTCATGTTCTTAAATGGGTAGCCATCTCTACTAGTTGTACTCATGGTGGCATGAAAGAACTGAAAGAATGTTACTACTTAGAATTTTTCCCTTGGTTTCTGAGATCCCCTGTTATTAGTAGACAGTTAAATCTCCTACCATCCATGTGTTGAATAAAACTGTGAAGAGGTATTTGGTCTTGGGCACAAACTTCCTCTTCTAATACACTCTGTACAGTAGGGCCATTCTTGTTAAGACACTGTTACATATCATTTAAGTGTTTTTTTTTTTTAATCAAACTAGTTTACACCAAAGAGCAAGTTCTTGGGAGTTATTGTTCATTCTGGTAAGATGGGTTGACCCTGCCTGTATCTATCTATGGTTCCATTTACCAAATATTTATTTTCTACGAGATATCTATATTTTTTACGCATTTGCAATGAAAAGTTGCAAAAATACACATCTTAGCTTCAGACCTGTCTGACTGTTCATAGATAACAACTCAAAAACTAGTAACCATATTATCCAAATTTAATTTTGGAGAGTTTCACTACAATTTGTCAGAACATTCCAGTTTAGGCTAAAATCTAGCATAAATAACAAACACCTTATATGAAGACCTACAAATCTTTTTGCATGTGTCTTCAGTGTAGCTTGTTGAATATTTAGTGGACTGAAAAATGTTTTATATAGAAGTTGCAGTGCAAAACGAAACTCATATTTTGTGCTGAGGTTACTGAGACATGTACTTGTCCTGTAAGACTTGAGGTTCCCACAGTAGTGGTGTTGAAGATTCGAATCCTCTTGGATGTCATGATGTGTTCAGTTGCTGAGTTCCTGACAAATTTATTGATTGTAGTGCCATCATTTTTAGGGTTAAGTAGTCCCAGAAGACATTATTTCCTCTCAGACTGCTTGACCTTGGAGATGAAAGCACCACAATCCTTTAAAACATCAAGAGCTAGGACCCCAACATAACATCCCAGAGGATCTTATGCGTATTGGACCGTGCATCATCTTGATATTTGAATAAGGGTTGACCAACTTGATGACACTTGCTTTATTATCTACTGCTCAACATGTTTCGGATGTTAATACATCCATCTTCAGGAGCTTGCGACTACTTGGTGCGTTATTGTGTAGGC
>Ga0123354_10016922_pt1 | contig 11420 bp, 7 predicted proteins | sample TergutLab28metaG_2_FD_97872 | JGI IMG/M metagenome (GOLD analysis project Ga0123354, IMG submission 97872) | Labiotermes labralis P4 segment gut microbial communities from Petit-Saut dam, French Guiana - Lab288 P4 | ecosystem: Host-associated > Arthropoda: Insects > Digestive system > Gut ... | reverse complement strand
TCCAAAAATGTTGAGGGGGGTTTAAAAAGGAAGGGGGGGGAAGGGGGGGTTTAAAAGTGGGGGGAACAGGGGAAAAACCGAGTTTGGGTTTTTAGGCGAAAGGGACGGGTCATTTAAATTGGGGGGGGGGGGGGGGTCAGTTAAGTCGACTACTGGCAGCCGAGGTGTGCGTATCAGCAGTAGTAATGGTAGTAATGCTGAATACGCCATGTTCTGAGGTAGAGTGCAAGACTAGTGGCTACCCACTCCACTCGCCGCATGTTTCCCCTTCACTTCCCCTACCGTGCATCACCGTGTGCCATCAGATTTCAACTGAGCCCTACGACGCCTGGTAAGCCGACTGTCTCACCAGGCCTCTAACGTCGCGCGACCAGGTGCACCCAGAACATAGTAGAAACGGAGAGAGAGAGAGAGAGAGAGAGCATCTCCTTCCCTACTAGATGATCTGTGTTCCCTACTGCTCGCGGAGAAGCTAGAAATCGAGAGAACATTCTAGAAAGGCAAACAGTGGCATACAAGACAGGTTTCCAGCAAGTGGATGCAAGGCGGCTTCTAGCCATGGCAATGCGAAGTGCTGGTGTGAGGTTGTGAGCGAGTATCTGGTAGTCGGCAGCGGCCGAAACGAGTAAGAGGAGTCCCTGAATTAGCAGACGAACATTTACGTGTTGCAGTGTTGCAGTAGAGCCAGGGAATGAACAAGCAGTGAATCCATGCAGAAAAAAGTGTGAAAGAAGAGTCTTATAGAATTCGTGTGAAGACGGTGAGAAACTGGGCCCGGAGAGCCGAATTCATAAACGAGCGTTGTGATTCCATGTAAATAATTATCTTAATTTTGTTCAGGATTTTTTTTTGAATTACTGAATATTTTGTCAAATAAATATTGTTAATACGGAACCCACTGACTTATTCGTCAAAATATCTTCTGTAATATGATTCTGTGTCGATCGGTAATTAGTCTTGGAATCTTCGGATGAGTCTTTATCTTAGTCTTCAGGGTATTTCAAGAAATTGTTTTTCGGAAGCATTGAGAAAGGACTGACTGACAGGTCTATAGTTGTAAAAGGTGTTATAAATCTGTTGAAATTGTCACTCTTTCCATTTTGACTAGCTGTCTATCCCACACAGCTTCCAGACGCAGGCCAATTTACTTCACTCTTGAGTTACTCACTACTCCTCTCCCCCCGCTTTCTCTTACTTTAATCATCACTCACTTAGCTGCCTCTTTCCACTTTTATGCTCCGTTCCTCGAACTACTCTGATATCTCGCTGTCTAACTTTACTCCACTTCAACCGACTAGCTGTCTCACTCCATTTTTCCGTACATTCGCTTCACTTATTTAACCGACGCACTCCAAACATCATCACGACCGTGTTTATATATTGGGTCAGCAGTTAAATGAGGCGCAATGGCACAGTAATGAAGACAGACTACGTCGTGATTCGGAGGTTTGTCGGTTTTATGACAAGCAGGTTCTTTGAAGTTTCAGTATTAGGAGAGTGTAAATTCACCTGTACTACAACGATGTATTCTGTCATACATTACTGAGCCTTCTGCTCTTTGGTTGTAAGAATGCAGAGCCGGCCTAAGTTGAAACAGTGACTATTGACTTTATACAAAACTCACCGCACTGCCCTTTCAAAACCTCTTCTGCAAGCTTTCTGTGTGCGTCTTAGTTCTGTTCTTATACTACTCATTGTTTGTAAAATATCTTTCTTCCACATTTTTCTTGGGGTCCGTTCCTTTTTTTTTTTTTCTTGTTGGGATCCAGTTATACATTTACACGTTCCCTTTGTTCACAATTGGTTGATTAAAGGGATTGTCCGAAAGGGCGAAAGCTTAGTTCTAAAATGCAAGAAAATTGATACTACAGTACGAAATTTTATGAGCGGAATTCAGGTGCAGTCTATTAGGGTCAATTAACAAAGAGATTTTTGTGAGTTTGTCTTGATCTCAAAGCACTAAGAAGCAAGGAAGACAGCAGAATGGCATAGCTGATACCTGAATTGTACAGTATTTCAGAACAGGTCTGCGAGATTTGTGATATTGGTTGGTGATTAAGTATAGATTTGATGATATTTTACATTGCTCCTCTTAAATAAAACCCCACATTCCCTGTGGAGGTATAATTGTTTTGCATGTTATTAAATACGTGTGTTAAAAAACATAATACTTATTTGGGACATATAACGAGGCCTACCCAACCACAATGGTCGTGTGGAAAGGGTACGGGACTCTTATTGAAGGAAAGGAAGGACTGCAGACGAAACTCTCATTGACTAACTTAAAACACTCTTTCTTCTAAATTTTATCGAATTTGTTTGAGGGGTTACGGAGATTTAACGTAAGAAATATCATATTTTGCATTTTTCATTCATGCTGGTTATTATTTCGAAATAATTTAAACCCCATATAAGATGTTACTGTTTTTGCCTTGCGTGAAGATCTTTAATGACAAACACAGTAATTTAGTGAATAAGAATGACATTGAGAGTCCCACTGAAATCCAACTAAATATACCCTACCTGAAGAAGTCTGACTTGACCTGGAGGGAATGACAATGTGTTTCTCGCCTGCACTAAATGAACACTTGTGACGTGATCACAACCTGAAAGACCCCGTAGTTCTTGCCTACTCCAAGTGGACAATTGTGACGTGACAATAGAGTGAGAAACACAGCAGCCCTTTAAATTTGCAGTACTGTCAGTGACGCTGTCTCAACTGACATTATGTACTATTTTGCAGGGCTTTTTTTTTAAAAGAAAATCTGCTGTTAAAAAATTCCACGTCTCCTATGAAACTTGAAATTTTAAGTTTAATTAAAAATTTGAGTTTAGTATTGAGTCTGACTTAATTTTTATCTTTAAATAAACGTGTATATTGAAGTGCGTATGACAGGGATGCCAAATTTTTATGTTGCCTACCGATTTAATTAATGTTGATAGGCTGTGGTGTCTTGACTTGAAAGGCAGCATAATTATCAGTTCTTTAATTGTCATCTGCAGATAATTGTTTGAGGACATATGCACTGTTTTAGTGTCAGATTGTTTTTTTACATTTATATGTATAAATTGAAAGTCTTGCAACTGGGAAGTCCTTTGGGTATTTATTTGTTTGTCTTTTTATTGTTGATCAGTGTTTTCATGTAATCCATCCAGAGCTCAAAACAAGAATCATTGACACAAGTGCTTGAGAACGCTAACATGAACGTTCCGGTACCATAAAACGGAGGAAATTTCTTGAACACTTGATACTACAGTTAGCTACTAAAAGCTCTGCTTCGTGGAATTAGTCATGCGTGAGTATTTGCTGGAGTCTGGGTGTCATAGGAAGTTTGGACTGGCTCACAGTAATAATGTCTGTTTGTGAGAGTACTGAAACTGACAGTTGCCTTATGTCATGAAGGTGGGTCAGCCTGTCACCCAGCTAATGTAGGTTTCCAGTCAACATTACTCTGCCGTATAATTGCCTGACAACCGTATTATATTGCGTGATAGGTCAGCTACAGCGAGGAGACAGACACCATCGCGTAACATGTTCCTAGCCCAGACTCGGCCACTGTTCAACCTTTCACCACAAAACCCCACTTTAAATCCACTAGTTTCAGAATAATAAAAGAATATCCTAATAAACATTTTCGGTGCCTTGTTATCAGACGTGATTCCTGTTCAGGAAGTCCTGGGTTCAATTCTTAAACCGAACGTTGTGTATCCTTACTGAGTTCATTGTGAATATTCTCAGTACGTCTCGGAGAATGCTACGGGTGTTATTTTAAAAGAGGCTAAGGTAATTTTTCCCTAATTCCAATTTCCTTCTGAATTAATTGCTCCTATTCGTCGTTCCATTCAATGCTATAATTATAAATTTTTACGTTCAGTGGACTGTGAAACAAAAACCCTTATTTGTATTGTAATTTTGACTGAAATGTGCAATATTTACTTAATAATGTCCATTAAATACCACTGAACAATATTGTGTGATGAGCGTGACGTATGGGAAGAACAAACTATTAACCGTTGATGAAATCTTGGTTTTTACCTTCAAACACATCACCAAAATGCTAAATGGGAGACTCCAGAGAAAAAGAACATTTGAGATTGTTAGATTTAAGTTGTCCTTTACAGAATTGTTTTTCCGAAACAAAAAAGGATTTAACAGAAAGGAGTCTACTGATTTCTAGCTTTGTGTTACCTTGAAAGCGTATTTGGCTGCACTAGTGGTTACTGCTTCACACCATTGTACCTTCTCACAAAATTATATAGTATTAATCTATAGCGAATATATATCATACTCGCCTTATGTGACCACTTGTGACACTTTTTGTTACCGACTTTCGTTTTAAACAAAATGAAAACACAACAAGAATTATGCTACTAAAGGACTATCGGAAAACAAATTTTTATAAACTTTTTCCAGGCATGGAAAATACTTATTAGGAGGTGGGTAGTTTGGATGTGGCTGCAACCGCTAAAAAAGCCACAACTTGATTCTAAGATTTTATAGCAACAATTTTATGTTGGCTAGTTACAAATGTAGCTCAAAATTTAAATATTACCTACCACAGTAATTTTCACATTTGGAAAGCGCACTTTGGCTGGTATTTTGTGATCAGTCTTATGCCAGTTCCTTAGGAAATTTCGCAAGTGAAACTTCGGAAGCATTTTGCTTATGATTCTTTTAGTTTAAACAGATATTTTCGTTGTGTGGCACTCAGCTGAAAGAAACTCTAATAACTGTGGAGTAACTTCAATTATTAACCAACAATTGCACTTACATAAATTCCACATAAAACACTTAAAAACAATTAAAATGATTTTAATCTTTTTAAGTGTTTTTATGTGGAATTTATTTAAATGGAATTGTTGGTTAATAATTGAAATGATTCTACGAAATGCACGGTGCAACAATAAGGTTTATAAATGTGGAGTAATATGTATTAATGACATAATTATTATCATAAGACGTATGAAAGTTTGGATTTTAATGTCGTATCATTTGTTGAAACACAAACTATTCGTAGCCATATCTACTGTGATTTGTTTTGTGAAATTCTTTCTTTATGATGAGGCGTGTTACAGCAACAGCACCGTAACAAAGGCTGCAGGTATAAAGCAAAAATATGAGCACACGGAAAGGTGAAAAGAGACAAAAGGAAGAAATGTATCAAATGATAGACTTCATACGTACAAAACGTAATTAGGGTAGACACTATATTTGGAATCGTAGATTCACGAGATGTGGACGTCAAGTACAATGTATCGTTACGTTTCAGTACGTGAAGTAAGTCTGGTTGTGCTGGTGACGAGGCATTATTGTCTTTCAATTTAACTACATACTCTGAATCATTGCATCCTTTTCGAAAGTTCTGTCAAAATATTTAAATTCAGATGTGCCGGTTGTTTTTACGATAATGCAGTCTGCTGAATCCATAGTTTTGTTGACTTGATTAGGAGTGCCGTAAGGAAAATATTCCAGCTTATACCGGTAACACAAAATAACTTTTTTTCCAGTCCATTTCTGAGTCGTCGTAACTGAAATCGATTTTATTTCCATGTTAATGTTAGTGTTACTGTTAATGTTGTTGCACGCCATTAATTTTCACATGTTGTGTCTGAGAGTGTCAGTAACACTACATTTCAGAATGACGTGTTCAACCCCCAAATTATTGCCGCCATTACTGTTAATTACACTCTTCACCCACAAAACATGTCATGAAATATAGGGATATTTCTACAGAGATCGAAGTATCACCCTGCACGTCGAACTAACACAATTAAATAGTGGCTTCGTGTAAAAGTGTACTGAAAACAGTGTTCTGTATTTAACTTAAACCAAGATTCGGCGAATTATGAATAATAGAGGTTATGAATGATTTATTCTGGATTCCTTCCAAGAAGTGAAATTTAGTCCTCCGAAAATTAAATTTTATTTTGACAGCCTAAACAAATATGATGACGTATCACCTACATACTTCAGATGTCGATCCAATATAAATCCCACCTTACATATAGGGGTCCATCTTAAAGGAAGTGCCTTTTTTCCCTCAAAAACGACTTGACCACACAGAAGATAGACAGACTATAGACATGTATTGTGAGTCGTTACTTGAAATAAACGTTACTGCAATTCGCTCATATATTGAGCGGAGCACAAGCAAGGTTTCTTAACAGTGTTTGTTTTCTGGACCTTATACATCAACCAATATTGCTCCAAAAGGAAACAGTGTTTCGGAAACGGATGTAGTCCCGACTTCAGTAGAAAGTAAGGAAAGGCATTTTATCGGTTGGGTCACGTAAAAACAACTGTTCACAGTCTCAGAATGAACTGTGACAAAGGAATACTAAAGGGGGGAAGTTTCTCGAAAACTAAACACCATACCCCTCCCTCTGAAACTGACCGGTACAAATGTTTTGCTTCGACTGAGAAAAATATTCTTGCCTTTTATTGTCCATAAAAATATTGTACCCTATAAATCACTTAAAATCAAGGATAAAAATATATTTACATTTATAAGAAAGAATTTGTAATGTTGTTACACTCATTTCGAAAAGGCCCATGCTTTGACACGTTTTTCTCAAAATGTGATAATATGTGAATTATTTTAACAGGGAATTATAAGAATATGATTTGGATATCGCCCACTGTCTGAGGTATTTTTGATACACAGGCCATTTTGGGATTTCCGCCGTACTAATGTCTGCAATTTATTTGCCTGTTACTCATGAGGTTCAGGGTTCTCAAATGTCATCAATAACACGAAATATAACAACATATCCCTAGTATAGTGTCACGGAATAAACTGAAACTCTTATTTGAACACAAAATAACCTATGGGCAAATTTTAACATGACATTTATGTAATAAGTGCAGTGCTTTCACATGCCTTACAAAAAGTTCTTAAAGGAATGCAATTGAGTAACTACAGGAGTATGCGAAAACAAACTTGGACGTTGTAATTTGATAGGATATTATTAAGGGTGAATATTTATTTTAGATTTTCCCAGTCATTCTCTGTTAAACTTAATATGTACCATCCTGAAGTGTTTGAAGTATAGAAATAAAGGAAAGGATCACAACAGTCAAACACAACAGTATTTTATGGTGCTTTTAAAATATATTATACTAATATGGGCTACATGTTTCGACTTCTATCGAGTCATCTTCAGGCCCTCAAGAAATACTCGATAGAAGTCGAAACATGTAGCCCATATTGTTATAATATATTTTAAGAACAATATAAAATACTGTTGTGTTTGACTGCTGTGATCATTTCCTTTATTTCTATTCTCTGCTATACTACTCTAAGCATGCTACAAATTTCAACAAGACAGGCAACGTACTATATAGTAACACTGAGTCGCAATCGAGTAACAATTGTGGCTGTGGAAAAGAAATGTATAATGTATTCTGAGTGTGTGTCTATAACCTTTGATATTCAGCACGCGAAGCGCATGCGCCGTATTATATTTTCATCTGTGGCCTCTTTGGCTCCATCATAGTTTTCCACACAATCTCATACAGGACACTATTTTCGGAAAACCGTTATTGAACATAAAATGTGTGTTTTGATTTTCCCAACAGTTTCTTCCGCAACATTTCTCATTCTAAGAAGAACTTAGCGAGGTGTGATCGCACGCGTACATAGGTCTTCATGTAAAGTACATGTTATACTTGTAAGATTTTAATGAAACTTGAACTTTCTAGACAAGTTTTCGAAAGAATGCCCTAATGTACAATTTTAAGCAAATCCGTCCAGTGGGAGCGGAGTTGTTCCATGCAGAAGGACGGACGAAGGGACAGACATGACTACGCGCCTAAAAATTATGAAAAAAAAGTTATGTGTTATGTTATCATTGCTGCTGTGATGTAACAAGCTGTGAGAATTTTTGCTCATTTCCCCGATACTGTTTTTTTCACGTCTGTAATGTGCTTAATTCTTTGAAGCTTAACATTAACCTGAATTACATATAAAGATTAAGGTCGTATTTCATCTTGGTTATATAAACTAGTTAGATAATGCGGTATAAGGAAATAATTGCCGTTTGTTTTGAGAGCCATACTAAAACACACACACACACACACACACATAGTGCATTTTAAGGGTACAACATAGCATTTTGTAAGTGTTAAGCCAGGTGGTACGTAAAGTAACCTCTGGGCTTTAAAGAGTTAAAAGTTTAATTGTCGCGTATTATCTGGTGTATTTTAGTTTGTCGTCACACATACTGGGTATTATAGCTAATAAATGTATTGACGCGAAAACAGAGAATTTGCAGGAACGCAGACACACGGACAAACGCAAGGGTTGCAGTCTGCTTTAGGCTCTGTTGGAGAGGCAATAGCTTAACTGCAAATGAAGCCATTAAGCGTAAAATGTTTTCTAGTTAAATGCCTGCCTCTAGTGTCCCATAAATCTACTTTTACATTTCTGTCCTGTTTCCTGCTGAACTATTTGTTGCCATTAATATGCTCACCATTAATTACCTTGGCTTGTCATTGATATCTAAATTATTCATTTGTTTTAATGGAAAAAATATGCAGATGGTGTTTTAAGTCTGCAACTAACTCACTGGAGCACTATGTTTTATAGGAATCCGAGAGTTTCTCATCTTGTCAAAAGATGTAATGCTTTCATTGACCGTCTGATTTGCATACCTGCACATCACCTTTTCATTCAGATCAATCTGGATCATGGTTCCATTCTTGTGAGGGAGGACGCTGCGTGAATGTGTAAGCAGACCCTGGCATATTGTCCACCCTTAAAAGGGTGGAAATATCCAAAGAGATTCTTCAAGAGAAGGACACTACTTTGTCTCGAAATTTTGGAATCTGATTACCCACTGGCTTAGCCTAATACAAGTACACGAGAAAAAGGAAATACTCAGCTACACAGCTGCGAGGGCCGTTAAATTCACATAATTTGTGTAATGTTCAATGTTATTTTCTCGGTTACGTCTAGTTTCCCACATTGTTTCTTTCTGTGAGATTTTCGAGCTAAAACGTAGGCCTATGTGTTCCTCCTGCACCTTCGTATTTCTGCACCCCCATCTCTGTTTCATTCTTCTTGATTTGATCATACTGCTCATAGAGGTATTTCATTGCTCTGTTACTTGAAGGCTGTGGGTTCGGCTTTGAAAGTGTCCTAATTGTTCTTGAGATTTGGATATCTCACAGCAGTAATCATAAAGGTGTATTGTGACCCGTTGTAGTCTTGTAGACAAGTCTCAATATTTCAAAGTATCCTACTGTCTCCATCCCTAGGACGAATTACAAACATTTAGAGTGGCACAAAACAAGAACTACAACATTAATTTTTGGTGTTGCAAAATAAGTATCCACAAAAGCGTGTTTGACTATAAATCTAATTTCCTACTTTGTATATTAATACATTATAAATCTTTTGCAAATATACTACACGTTTTGTTGAAAGTGTCACCCAGTACATCATCATGATTTAATTACTGCAAGCAGTAATATTAATGACATCGTTTTGCCGTCTGCTTTGTTTTTATTGACTGTTACTATTATTACTGCTCTTATTGAATGCTTGCATTTAATAAAGATAACGACAAGTACTGAGGAAGAGAAACCTGCATACTTCCCAAGTAAGGGGGCGCAACCATTTCACAAAACCCAAATAATCAGGGTATATGAATATCCAGGAAGTTATTTAATATACCCTCTTGTGTAAATTTTAAATAACAGTATTCATTGTGGCTGAATATGAAGCGTCCTCGATTTACTCATGGAAAGGCGTTCACTGTGGTATCGCATGTGGCGCTGTTTAGAGGGCCAGTAATCAACTGTTAGTGGCATAATTTCAAAGGATGAAACGGAATATTTTCTGCTTTGTTACTGTTCCAAAAACCAGGAAGTTTTAAGAATTATTGTGCTGCACTACAAGAAGACGTTATTTCATGTAGAAATTACGTAAATGGAAGGTTCCCAGCGTTTATTAAAGTGTGAGTGAGGGCGGTAATTAGCGTCGGACTATGATTATTAGTGGCAATCAGAGTCGGCGTTATGATTATTAGCGGTATTAAGTGTTGGACATGTGATTGTTGGCGGTAATCAGAGTTGACTTTATAATTACTAGCGGCAGCCAGAGTCGGAAATGTGATTGTTAGCGGTAATCAGAGTCGGCATTACAATGTACTATAATACGTTTCGGTTATTATTGCGATAGCAGTTGTTAAATGTAATCAATAACAGAGTTATGAACACTGGAAGACTAAACTGTTCTTAAAATCTAAGGGGATAATCAGGTTTCTATTTAGGTATTCACTGAAGAATGTAATGTTATGTTACGTTGGGCTGAAGACGTCTTTATTTACTGTGTCGCACTGCCTCAGTTCTCTAATGGCGTGCTTTCAGGTACTGGTGTTGTTTCTGGATGTTTTTACAATGCACATGATACAATTGTTGATCTTTACTTTGCGTAAATATGAGTGTTCCACATTTATTGAATTGTGATAATTATGGTGTTCGTTTGTGTTCGAGGAGGTTGAATCTTTCATTCAGAATAGTGAATGTTTAGACTTTGATAATGTAATAATTATATTTACTGTCTAATTTATTATTTTGCGATATTGTAGCTTGATGGTGGTGTGATGTGTGGAAATTTGTAGCGAGTTTTAAAGTAATAAAGTGTACAATATATTTTGTGTTTGATGAAAACCTAAATCCAACTAGATGATCTACAACATGACGCAAAAGTACGTGGGTCGAGAGTTGCGAGAAATAAAAATGATACGCCATCGGCAAAATGTGTATTTTATTAGTGAGTTGGTAGCAGAAGATGCCGGAATTGCTAGTCATTACGAATAGGAACAGAAGATTAGAGTCATAAACTAGATATATTGCAATAATGCGGGATTCCTAGGTCATGCATTAAGTTATGTACCTTAACCATTTAAATTTCAGTGGCAACTATATGTAGCACTGTTCTAGCACTTAAAAACTTTGAGTTTTACACACTGAACGTATTTATTTGCTTCATATTATTCTCACACTCAGTAGTGAACGTTTTCCTAAACAATGTTCACTGATCGGGCTCTGTATTTGAGAAGGAGCATGTTCTAAGCAATGTAGGAACTAAGTCTTTTATACATAGAATGTATACAGACGAAGTTCAGTCGTTACTGGTGTGTATGTGTATATGTATATATATATATATATATATATGTGTGTGTGTGTGCCTGTATATATATGTATATACACATATACACACATATACGTATGTATAGATATATGTATATATATGTATGTTTGTATGTATGATGTGTGTATATATGTATATATATATATATATATATATATATATATGTGTGTGTGTGTGTATCAGTATATACAGGGTGTCCCAGGAGGAAAGGACCTAACTTCAGGAGAGTGTTCCTTAGGTCAAACTATACCGATATAACCC
>Ga0123354_10016921_pt1 | contig 11420 bp, 5 predicted proteins | sample TergutLab28metaG_2_FD_97872 | JGI IMG/M metagenome (GOLD analysis project Ga0123354, IMG submission 97872) | Labiotermes labralis P4 segment gut microbial communities from Petit-Saut dam, French Guiana - Lab288 P4 | ecosystem: Host-associated > Arthropoda: Insects > Digestive system > Gut ... | reverse complement strand
GGGGTGTTGGCGTCCGAAATTCAGGGATTTTTAACAGTTTTCTCAGTCGGGTTGAGTTTGGCACGATTTTGGAGGGCCTTCCGAATTTCGGGAGGGGGGTTGACACCCCAACACCCCCCCCCCAGTACGCCACTGTACTGTAACTTTTCTTGAACTGAAATATCTCTGATTTATTCTCAACAGTGCAGATTATTTAACTGTTTCATCACATTCGGTTCATAATTTATAAACGTTTATAGGCAACCACGCGCAACTATTTAAAGGGCTGTCTAATATAAACACCGTACCGGGGGCACGAAGACTAAATTAAATGCCGTAAGATAAAGGTTAAAGTTCAATATAAAATTTTGAAATATACCATTCATTGTACGTGTTGCATGTTTAAAACTTTGGGATGCACCTTGAAGTATAATATTAATGGAAAGCAGCGAATGAAAATTTGAATGAAAATATCATAAAACTTAAACATCGAAACGAAAATTAATCGAATTTCAATATGAAGAAAATCTATTTTACCTTTTTAAACCATGCATTGTGATAGAATTATACAATATAAACCAACAAAATACAGGCTTTGTAAATTAAACATTAAAATATTAATTTATGAAAGGTGCATTTTGTTTGATTGTATTGTATACAGATCATATTCTATGTGTTTCGAAATAAAATATCGCATATTAAATACAGATTTACTGTAATGCACCTAAATATGTTTTGGGAGTATCAGTGATCTTTTAAATTAATTGTAGGCGTTATAGAAATAATAACTATCCTAACTAATCGTATGTCATAATATTGTAGTTAACACTCGGTGGAGAATTCCTTTGTCCATGTGAAGAATAATTTGTTCAACTGTGGATTATTTCAGAAAGAAGTTTTAAAATTTTGTGTTTCCTTCTACTATTGATCATTTTTGTTCATTTGCGCTTTTGTCGAATATGTTGATTTATGGTAATTTAATGTCTTATTGTTGTGGGAAATCCTCTGCAGTGAAGTACAAATCCGGATGATTAACTGATGAAGAATGCTGAATATATATTCAGTGCCAGTGCGTGGAAAGGCTTTGTAATTTTTGACTTACTGCTTTAATACCGCTGTGTTGGTGGCGTGGTTGGGATAAGATGTTGCTGTGAGTAGTGAAATGTGCAAGGACGAAAAGGCATTATAACTGTGGTCATTTGTGTGACAATGGGACACTGTCACAGCATTTTTATAGATTGTGCAAGAAAAAATCTGTAATGCCCATGTTTTGGCTGAAATCTGAATTGGGCAGTTGCGCGGGTGTAACATTCCAGTACCGTTAGACAAGATAAATGAGGTGATAAGTTTTTTACATACATTATTCATAATCAGAAGGTATATATTTGTCTTTAGTAGCTTTCCATATTCGTGGTGCTGTCAAATGTTTGTATTTACTCTTGTAAATAAAGCCAACTTGGTGCACAAATTATTCGTAGTATATTTACCAATCTCTACATGTTTCGGTCGACTATGTGCCCATCATCAGCAGAAGCAACTGTGTTTATGCGACACTTGGTACTTGTTATTCTGTGCGGATGACCATCTGGTATGCAGGAGCATATGCTCCTGTATACCAGATAGTCATGCGCACAGAATAACAAGTACCAAGTGTCGCATAAACACAGTTGTTTCTCCTGATGATGGGCACATAGTCGTTCGAAACATATAGAGATTGATAAATATACCAAGAATAAATATACTACTATTATATTGTATATCAAGTTGGTTTTATTTACAAGATTTTACAGGAATGCACAGTCAACAAAACATAAAATTTTGTATTTGCTATCTCGAAATGCTCGCTAAGTAATATTATAGTAAGACTTTCCAAGGAAAGAACTTGGGAGATTTTTAATGTAGGTAAAACCCTGTAACCGTTTTGCTATACTACGCCATGTATTTATCTATGAAGTACGCGGATTTAAACTAATGTTATCTGTTTGGGGAGCATAGAAATTAAATAATGACCCCCGATTTAAACTCATGTTATCTGTTGGAGAGCATAGAAATTAAAAAATAACCCCCTTTTTTTTTTCGAAATTTTGCGATCCTACGTGTCACTGCTCTGGGTTATTGGGCGTGGTATTCCCATACCTCGGAGAACATTCTCCAATCGTTTCTTACATTCTCAACCAGCATTAATACGTTGCGCGCTAACATAAATTCAGACAGAGTTTCACCTGTTTATAAAATTTTCCTGTGAAAATTAATTTAATTGCAAAAAGTGCCCAAATCAGCCCTTCAGCTCACAATTAAAAGAGAAAATCCCGTAGTAATTTTAAAACAAATACATGAACCCGAATGCGGAATAAAACGACGCACTAAGACTGAAGTTTGAATGGCGATAAAGATTTGCACCGTCTTCTGAATTAAGATATAGTAGAGTCCAGTTGAAATGTGATGACACACGGTGACGCATGGGAGGGGAAGTGAAAGGGAAACTGGCGAATGGAGTGGGTAGCCAGTACCCATCACACTACCTCGGAACATGGTGTATCCAGCATTACTACAGCTGATGCGTACACCTCGGCTGCCAGTAGTCGATTGAACTGACGCCCCGCCGATTTAAATGGACTCGTCCGTTTCGCCGAAAGATGAAATCTGGTTTCTGCGCGTGATCCATCACAATTCAAACGCGGTCTAACGACCGGTAGGTGGGTACCGAAGATTTTGTGGAACATACTGCTTCCATATTCTGCTCTGAAGATGGAAATATTAATTATACTCGGAAAATCCGGTAAGCATCTTGCAGACAGAACGGTGAAATAAACCATGAAACAGGAATACAAATAAGCGTTATGCCTTTGAGATTGCCCGTATTGAAACCATTTTTTGCTCAACACGTTCCTATAAGAAAGCCGAATGTCTAAAAAGGGAATATGAAATCACTTGAACATTTCCAACCTTACTTCGTCACATTACATGAGTGCCATCTACTGGCACCTTTGAGATATTAATCATGTAAAAGATGAATGCACGCAAGTATGATATTTTAGCCATTCATTTTTTTATCTCCAGTCTCTAGTTCTCCAGCATATTGAGGACTGTGGGTTAAAGACTGCGATTGTAATTATCCAAATCGTTATTCTTTGTATCCATTAAAAAGCCATTGCTCTCTACGGGGAACAGCCAAATGGCGCGCGACTAACTTTCCCTCGTGTATAATTGATCATTGTTTGCAAAATCGCACAGCTTGTGCAACTGGCCATGCACATTCCACTTTATTTCTTATCTCTTTCTTTAACGAATTTCCCTCCCCCATTTCCTATCTTACACTTTCACATGTCGCCGTTCTTCTTTACCTAATTATTTTTTTACCTTGCTCCTTTTCTTTCTCCATGTTCTTATTCTTCATCATCATCATAAATATCAAGGCTTGGACCCTTTGATCCGTTCCGTCTCCAGAGTTACAACTGCTATTTCCAACGTTTCTTCGGTCTTCCAATTGTTGTCCTTCCTTGTGGTCTGTAGTGGTATGATTTCAAAGGGATTCAGTTTCGTGGCATTCTTTGCAAGTGTGAAAGCCAGTTCCGTCTGTATTCATCTATCTTGTCTAGTATGCCTGTATTCCGTAGTTCGCGGCATATGTAGTCGTTTGTTTTGTGGTCATAAAGGGTGTAGCCTGCCAGAGGTCTCAGTAACTTCATTTCTACCGCTTCAATTCTTCGTCTTTGTAAAGCTGTTAGAGTCCAATTTTCTGACCCATGTTCTTAATCTTATAGTAATTTAGTTTCTTAACTCTTTCTTATTCTTTGCTTTATTCTTGTCTCGCTTTCAGTTCTCCCTCTAACATTTACTTCGTTTCAGGCTCCAATTTTCATTCATATGAGCCCTGTTTTCCTTTATACATTTAAACTTCTAATGTAAGAAGAATTTCATTTTACGTTGAGTAGAATTTGTTTCTGTGTAAAAAAGAAATCTTTTCTTTTTTTGCTTATGCAAAATATTTTGGATAACGTATGCGTTACATTATATTGCATTTACATTTCTATTTCTAGTTAAGTTTAATTCTACTTTTACACTTTTCTAAATGTTCAGTTTGTTTCAGTTCACGCTTTATTAGTATTTATTGTTCTTCCTGTTCACTACATTAAACCTTTCATTTTCATTCATTTCTTTCAGCTACTTTTTTAAAACCCTTTGTAGTTATTTTTACTTTGCTTTCTTCTGAGCTTTCATATACTTGTTTCTCTGGTTTTCTGTGCTAACCTTATTCTGCAAGGCTCACAAATGCTGTTGTAGTGTTCAGATAATAACAAGAATAAATTGGTGCAGATGAATGGGTGCATGTCATGGTATAAGGTAACATTTTCTGTAGTCGCTAAGGACAGTCACGTAAATACCAAATCAGGAGAACTGAGCTATGTTATTGCTCTCAAACACAGAGACACACGTCTTATATTCCTGGCAAGATTATTAGCCATTTCTAAATTCTAATTTACTGAATTTATCTAGTGTCTAGGATTCTGTGTCCAACGTTCCTTCCAAGTTTACCACACCACCCTAACTACTTACTTTCTTGTACGAAAGGCCAATATGCAACATAAATGACGCAGTATTTATCCTTATACTGTAACCCTATTTTGTAAGTTTGTGAATTGTGTTACCGAAATTTTGGAAAGGAATATTCTGCACAAGAAGAATTTAATAAAATATAAGTGCTGTACACTGAATTTATTCGAACTTTATTTCTTGTGACTCTAGAGAGTACACAATCAACTGTGCCCTCTTGTCTGTCCACCAACTGATGCGTCCTGTTCTCAGCCACAGACTGCTACTTCCTGTCCTCAGTCTCTAACTACTGTGCCCTCTTCTCAGTCCACAAACTGCTACGTCCTGTTCTCAGCTACAAACTGCTACTTCCTGTCCTCAGCCACAAACCAATGTGTCCAGTTCTCGGCCACAAACAAATGTGTCCTATTGTCAGTCCACAAACTGCTGTGTCCTGTACTCAGTCCGCAAACTGCTACGTCTTGTCCTCAGTCTCTAACTACTGTGTCCTATTCTCAGTCCACAAACTGCTACGTCCTGTTCTCAGCCTCAAACCAATGTGTCCTCTTCTCAGTCCACAAATTGCTACGTCCTGTTCTTAGTTGCAACTTCTGAATTCAGTTTTACAGAATTTAGTACTTGCTCTTGTTGGCTTTTACCATTTTTTTGTAACCGATTTCGTTTGCTCTTTGTAAGTCGTTACAGAGTAGACTCTTAGTATAATGATATCACTGCTAGAAGATATAGCTATGCCATTTTTTCTTCTTTCTTTCTTTATTTCTTTCTCTTTCTTTCCTTCCTTCCTTCTCTCTTTCTTTCTTTCTCTCTTTCTTTCTCTCTATCTTTCTTTCTCTCTTTCTTTCTATTATTCTTTCTTTCTTTCTCTCTTTCTTTCGCTTTTTCTTTCTTTCTCTCTTTCTTTCTTTCTTTCTCTTTCTTTCTCTCTTTCTTTTTTCTCTCTCTTTCTTTCTTTCTTTCTCTCTGTCTTTCTTTCTTTTTTCTCTTTTTCTTTCCTTCTTTCTCTCTTTCTTTCTTTCTTACTTTCTTTCTTTCTTTCTTCCTCTCTCTCTTTCTTTCTCTCTTTCTTTCTTCCTTTCTCTCATTCTTTCTTTCTTTCTTTCTTTCTCTCCTTCTTTCTTTCTTTCTTACTTTCTCTCTTTCTTCCTTTCTTTCTTTCTTTCTTTCTCTCTTTCTTTCTTCCTTTCTCTCTTTCTCTCTTTCTCTCTTTCTGTCTTCCTTTCTTTCTTTCTTTCTTTCTTTCTCTCTTTCTCTCCTTCTTTCTTTCTTGCTTTCTCTCCTTCTTTCTTCTTTTCTCTCTTTCTTCCTTTCTTTCTCTCTTTCTTTCTTTCTTTCTCCCTTTCTTTCTCTCTTTTCCTTTTTCGTTCTTTCTTTCAGTCTACCATTCTAATTGGTTTCCATGCGTACCGTTCTATGGCAGCTAAAATGAAACTCACAAAGAACGTACGTAGAACGGAGTGACATTTATTGTGTTGTCTTAAAATTCTGAAGATATTTCACCTCAAATTCAACACTGCCAATCTGATGTGTACCTCAGCTGTATATTTGTCTCTTGAGGCCGCGAAATTTTCTGGACTTGCCAACTTGGACTATATATACATGTGAAGGCAAATCCATGGAAATTTAAGATTTGTATTAAAAAGTAATAATTACTGTAATTACTTTTAAGGTAATATAAATAATATTTTGCTGTAAATAATTGTTAGCAAGTCCGAAATTGTAATACTTTAAGGTTTCCTTACTGTGCTGCTGACAAATGCTTTTTTTTTTTGTCAAGCAGACAAGCAAGCAGTGCTTAGGACTATAGTTAACAGCAAGAACTTCATTGGAAATTATATTGTAATGCACTCCCTTTATAAGCAAGAATTTGTTATAACTACCTACTGCTAAAGAGACGGAGGTGTCCTGGGATTTTACATTGAAATATAAACCAATCGTTACAAAACCTGGATATCTGTATACTCTGCAACAAACTGCAGCTTAACACGTATTACTTCACATATCATGCCATTGAATTCTGTGTCAATTTAAAGCCGTGCTGGAACATAAACAAAGCTTTTCATATTAAATTCGTAGTTATGATTATAATCCGCAGCGATACAACATTTCGCAAACTGCAGTGCATTTAATTTGCCTTTCTAAAATGGGAAAGTTAACGTAAATTCAAAGGTGTGGGCGTTTTGGTTTTGTTACAAGTAAAGTAGAAATGTGCCTTTGTTTAAGGCCTGTTGCAACACTGAATTAAACTATTTCAGTGTCACATTACTCGCGCATGTTTAAATATGTTAAGCGACTGTTCATTGGGAAAGGTACGAGTGTGACGTCATGCAGTGGGGTCAACATAACGGAGACAAACCTACATGCACATTATAATACAATAAACCAACATTTCCCGTAATACAAGCCAACAAGATGCACTATTTCTCAACTTTATCTTGATACACAACTCTACATGTTTCGGACGCACTGTCCATCATCAGGAGTCTTGATACTGTATTCAGAGAAATTGGTGTTTGTCATGCAATTTATGTTGACTGTCTTCTATCTAGCAGGGTTGAGACAGTCAACATAAATATCATGAAAAACACCAATTGTGCGTATACAGTATCAAGAATCCTGATGATGAGCAGTGTGTCCGAAACATGTAGAGTTGTTTTGACGTTTTGCTGACCGTGCATCGCAGTATATTTATCTCAGTATTTAACCAACTTGATGCACAAAATTTGTTTCACAATAAATTTTATTTCATGCCTCTACATGTTTCGAGTACATGTGCTCATCATCAGGAGGTCAAAATTGCATTACACAGCCTCTGGTATCATCACACCTATAGGTGGCCGTCTGGTGCACAGGTTGACAGAGGCCGTGCAATGCAATTTAGACCTCCTGATGATGAGCACATGTGCTCGAAACACGTAGAGGCTTGAAATAAAACTTATTGTGAAACAAATTTTGTGCGTCAAGTTGGTTAAATACTGAGATAAACGTAGAGTTGTTTATCAAGATAAAGTTGAGAAATTGTACATCTTGTTGGTTTCTATTATACGAATATATCACGATGCACGGTCCTCAGAATGTCAAAAAGAAACTTACAGTTATTCGCGTAAAAATAAAGTCGCTTTTCCTATGTGCATTCCAGCTAACTGTAGATGGTCTTTTGTGTATTCTGTTATTATCTTGCGTGTATTTTTGTTACCTTGTGTGTATTGTTTTACTGTGTGTATATTGCTGTCTTACATACTTTAGTTGCCGGATTGCTGGCTAGAAGTCGGTATTCGGAAAGTCGTGCTACCAGCCACCTCGGCACAGGTTTTTCTTGGTTTCCCTGCGTCTAAAAGCAAATGCTGAGATGGTTCCCAAGAGTCCAAGTTGCTACTGCATGCTTCCCATGTAGCCCTCCCGACTTAAATTTCTTAGATCCTTAATTCATATTTACGTATATGCTTTGTAACCACTGCCACCGTGCGACAGCCCATTTGCAGTTAAATATATTATTATTATCATCATAATCATCATCATCATCGAATTTCTCACTTCTCAGCTTTGGCTGGGAAATGTTCACTTAACCTGGGATGCAGTAACCGACAGGATTAGTCTCGGTGGTCTTATTTGTAGTTTAAAAAGTTTCTTACTGTTGAACATGTGCCAAGAATTACAGATTTTTGCATTTGTGTATATGTATTTGGGTGTAAGTTAAGTCTTGTTATACGTTGTGATAGTGACTTTGGAATTACTCCCGTGGATTATATTACTATCAGGATCACTTGTGCTGCCTTTTGCTTCCACATATCACATATTTCATTCACCATTATTATTATTATCATTATTTTTATATCATCATCATATTATGTGTTTGACATTGAGCGCTATATTCAGATTTCCTGTAAGATTTCAGTGTGCTTTAAATTCACAACCTAGTATATTGCTTTTTAAAACAGATATTTCTTTCAAAGAAAATATTTAAAATATGGACTAACAAAAGTCACAAAATTGTTCCCATAACCAATTCAAATAAACATGAGTACATTAAACAGAAGTGAAATAGAGGGAAGTGTAAGTGACACTGGTGAGCAAAGAACGTAAAAAATCATTATGGCTGATGGTGAGCTGATCACAGCAAAATATGTTTCGGTTTTAGGTTTCTGTGACCGTGCATCGTGAGCAAATTTTGAAGTGAGAGAGAAAACCAACAAGATGCAACAGTTAGATGTTTATTATCAACAGTTTCTCAACATGTTTCGAGCATCATTATGCCCATCTTCAGGAGACCAAGACATGTGTTACTGCACATGGTGTGCTGCGCTGTGGCTGCTGGATGTGGTTGGTAGCGGTTGTGGGGCGCTGCGTTGTAGGGTGCGAGCACTGTGAAGCACAATTTTCTCTCTCACTTCACAATGTTTCGGTCTTTTATGTCGATATTTTTAACATATAGATTTCAAGTCGTCTGAGATGTAGTTTCCGTAGTATGTTTCTTAGAGACGTTCTTACCGTTAAAAGTTTCTTAGTAGTCCTTTTTATGGAATCGACAATACTTACCTGTACGTCACATATTATAAGCCTTCCCGTTGTGTTAGTCTTCAAACTTAAATCCCGTACCGGTTAGCACTTTTGTTTCCTCTACCGCCGCAATATTTACATTGTCTCCTCTAAGGTACATTTCTCTTTTTTCCCCTTCCAACTCCGTTTCTCTTTATTCTTTAATCTCACAAACCCTTTTCGTTGATCTCCTATTTTCAAAGTCATTTTCTTGACTTATGAATACTTTAGAAGTTGTCCACAGCTTGAAACAGAACGCCCGCCTTCCCCCCCCACCCGCCCACGCCACCCTTCCCTAAAAAGCAACCTGTCTGGCTTTCTCAGGGCAGCCGCAAGTTTCTCCTGACAAGTCTTCATCCATGAAGTGGTTTTATCCCGCGGCGTTCAACCTTGCAATAAGACACGTGCAACTTGACGAAGTTTTCCTTGAGGGGAGACGCAAGTTTACGATACACTTCCTCGCAGTGCTTCTGATTTCTCTGTAAGACACATAGACGCACATTTCGTGTCATGTCATTTCAGCATGACACTAACTTTCAACCCATGTTATAATTCATGGTTCAAGAATTGGAGTTAAATAATTCCTTTGGAAATTTACTCACATTTTATGACTCACCCTTCAGTAAAATATTCAGAGCCAATTTTAATTAAAGGCAAAGCTTGAGAAATGTACATGAATATACTGGCATTGGACAAACTTAGCGTACCTGTCGTTTGGCTGTAGACTTCTTACGAGTATGTTACAGTTTGTTACTCTGCTCTGTATTTGTACACTTGAGGTTCTGATCACCGTGCCTGTGTAGTTTCGTTTATGAGTGTTTTATTACGTCATTAGGCCTACGTAATGTTGTTTAATCAGTAAATGTATGCAACACAAGCGGCTAGTGAGTGTGAGGTTGGTTGCGGTCGAGATGGCTTTGTTTTGAATTCCGCTAACACCTTGTGACTCTTGCTGTCGATCACTTCCATACTGCCTGTCTGGTTCTACCAGAGTTATATCGACAATTAACGTAAAACATTTCGCCCCGTTAAGGAATATGACGTGTCGCAGTTACTGTTTGTCTACGTGTATTTTAGACACGTGAAATGCGTAAATGTCTACTTACGTGTCCTCACGTTCATGGAAAGATGCTTACGAATAGTTACGGTTTATGTAAAAATTATTACTAACTACTACAACGAATGTGGGCTGGGTAGCTCAGACGGTATAGCGACTGGCTACGGGCCGGACGGTCCGGGGATCGAATCCCGATGGGGACGAAATTTTCCGCACGGGCCCACCCAGCCTCATGTACTATGGGTACCTGGTCTTTCCCGGGAGTAAAGAGCGGCCGGGGCGTGACGCTGACCCCTCATCCTCCTTCTAGTGCCGTGGTCAAGAAAGAGTAGAGCTATACCTCTACTCCCTCTATGGGCCGTATGACCTGTACAGAGCCTCAGTGCCTGTACAAGGGTGCACTTTACTTTTACCTCACTACAACGAAAGAGCAGTAGAAGGCAAATTTTTAATAGAAGAGGTGTGGTAATATTGAATACTATTAAAAGCCCGCAATTTATTTATTTATGTATTTATTTATTCTTTACAAATTGAGCAGAAAATTAAACATCTTCTTTTGTACTAACTCCTTTTGATAAAAAAAATTTGGAATGACGTTGGAGTGGGTCCAAGGGGCAATTTACTTCGATTATTTTTTTTTAAATATTGATACAATTAAACTAAATGTTCGGAAACGGCAGACAGAACTACTACATCTTTTACTCCTTACAATAATTGTTTTGCATTTATTTGTCCATTAATACGAAACACGTCACAGGCCCCTATTTTAAGCGAGGATATACACGTTAAATTGAATTTTTATTTTAGTAACCCAACAAAGTGAAATAATATGTATAGAGATTTATAAAAACGGTGCTGAAGAGTTAGTATGTTTAATTAACCAGAATATTATCACTTTTTGCCACTTTACTTAAAATAGGGGCCTGTGACGTGTTTCGTATTAATGGATAAACGCATGCAAAACAATTATTGTAAAGAGTAAAAAAATTATGAACGTCAGGAGATAAAACTAAATACTCGTAGATCTACCAAACATTTTATTCAAAATTATATTTATCCACATAAAGGTAAGAGAGCGTTTGGAAGAGTTGGACGAAGGTGGCAGGAAAATATTGAAATGGATTTTAAATAACAGCGGACCGCGGTAGCACAGTGGTTAAGGAGCTGTACTACAAATCGGAAGGTCGCTGGTTCGATCCCAGCTGGTGTCAGTGGATTTTTCATTGACATAAAATCCTTCCGATCGCACTATGGCCCTGGAGTCGACTCAGCCTCTAACAGAAATGAGTACCAGGAG
>Ga0123354_10016920_pt1 | contig 11421 bp, 6 predicted proteins | sample TergutLab28metaG_2_FD_97872 | JGI IMG/M metagenome (GOLD analysis project Ga0123354, IMG submission 97872) | Labiotermes labralis P4 segment gut microbial communities from Petit-Saut dam, French Guiana - Lab288 P4 | ecosystem: Host-associated > Arthropoda: Insects > Digestive system > Gut ... | reverse complement strand
TCGACGGCAAATGCGCGCTGCTCGTTGGACCACACCATCTTTACGACTGCGGAGTGTTGTAACGGGAACTTCCCAACTACCTGCAACTTTCGAGCCCAACCCCACCCTTCTATGGCCTCCCCTCCCTTCACAATGCCCTACTGAAAGTACGGAGGGTATTTTGCCCCACCCTGTATGTCTGTGTGATCTAAACACCTGAACAACGTGGCGGTCTAGGCCCGTGTTGGGCTGTCGTCCCACTGAAAAATAAAATACTTTAAATTTTACACCTCCTTCCATTACTGCAAAAGACCTATACAAAAGCGCGAGTTACTGAACCGAAGTAAACACAATGAACGTAATTCAGTACAGCTGTCCTGTGCTTAAATAAGCAGCACGCCGCTAATGCATGGCGAAGTGAACATTCAACTCCACGCATTAACCTCGTCATAAAATGGAGAGAAATGGTCAGCTTCACGCCTCGGCCATTTTAACCCCAATGAAATAAGTATGGATGAACCACAGATACGGCGCGGTCGAGAAAAATTGGCCTGGAAATAAGGCGTGGATTGGATTAACCTTTTGGCGCCGGAATTATTTTTTTAATTTTAGCACACCTGCATATAAAATGTGAATAATATAAGAATCAAATACGTTAGAATTATGAAACAAACTGCAGTTTGAAGAGAAAAAAAACGGAGAATATATACCATGTTTAAAATATTCAGTACCTATATTTGTTGAATAAATATATAAAATGCAACTTTAGCGGTGCGGTACGTCAACTATAGTTGACATTAGGCGTCAAAAGGTTAATCCCAGAAGAGGGGGAAGTGACATGCCCTTGTGAATATGGTAATGAAAGATCTGGCTCCATACAATATGGGTAATTTCTTTACCAGTTTAGCAACTGTTAGCTTCTCACGGAGGACACTTTTCCCAAAGAGATTTTACTGTAGTTACTTGTATGTATTTTTCTAATAAATGAAACACGTTTCAGTCCATTTGCATTTCGCAAACTGAAAAGAACTCAATTTGACCAGCCTACACGTAGATTCAGGGTAACGGCAAAATCGTTTACCCGCATTCCTACATGCTGCAGGTTTCTATGCACAGGCCGCACTTAAAAGACGTTTTAAGCGTGAAAATGAAAAACGTAAGCTTCTAAAAGTTTCAATCTCTTTTAACTCTTTTATGAGAGTCTTTCCGAAAAAATAACAGCGTAAGGCAGTTTCTTTGCCCGCACGCCACTCACTGTAATTTATACTCGCAAAGTGTTGGATAGATGCCGTCCAGTAGGCACGTCTGAATCGCCTTCCCATACTACTGCCATTTTGTATGCTTCTTCTGCCAGTTCTTGCACAGGTACTTTGATATCTTCTGCACGACTGCCACAAGAAATGAAAGGACAAGCTACTCAAATAAATGACTGCTATTTGGTGGATAACACTTTCGTTTGCTGCAGCTATCAGTATGCTTTTTATGGCGCCAATCACACAAGTACCTCATACGTACACATCAGCGGAAAACAGCACCAACAGCTGTTTCGTAGCTCAGGCGGTTACTTGCCGGCCTTTCACCGCGGAGGACAGGGTTCAAGCTCGGGCCAGTCTATGTGGGATTTGTGGTGCAGAAGGGTTTTCTCCGAGAACTTCGGCCTTACCCTGTTCAATACAATGGCACCAACGCTCCGTACCATCCATTGATTTATCACAGACGCAACAGACAGCATCCTTAAATAAGACACTTTAAAATTACCTCACTTATCAGCTGGCGATCTATATAATTACACTATAGTAAGAGGGTCATTAAAAAGAACTTCAAGTCTTTGACGACCAGAAAAATACATAATTATTTTTCTTTACTGATGCCTCCCAAAACATCGTCACCTTTTTTACAAGGCTTCCAGTATTTTTTCCTTTTGTCATTCTGTTAGACAGCGGCTTCGAATACGAGTACGGAGAATTTATGGCAAGATATGGACAGAGGAAACCAAAATATTGGCAGAAACCCCTCTGTCATTGTTACTCTACCCACCACGATTCACACGCAGACAGATCCGGGCTCGAATCCGGTTCGTCGATGTAACAGGCCAGCGACTGGCCGCCTTAGCCACGGTAGAGTATTTGAAGATAAAAAAGAAAAGCATTAAGTACTTTCCTTTCAATTCTCCAATTTCCGGTATATTACTGCTTGATTTGAAGGTTCCCAGCCTTCGGTCACATGTTGTTCTGAAAGGAGCGGTTCGAAAACGAAGATAAATGTGGAGCAATGATGGAATGATACTGACAGGGAAAACTGAATTACTGGGAGAACGTATCCCACCACTTTGTCCACCACAAACCTCACTTCTAAACAATATACAAAAATCCAGTTCCTTCTTTACAAAGAAAAACTCCAGTCTCCATGCACACAAAAGAGTTAATGTTATTTACGGGCATAATTCTTGTTTGATTTGTCAACCTTACAAACATGGCGTGTGTGTAAAATTCGGAACTTATTCATGTTACATCAGGTGGTACATATAGTTACCACTACGATTTAAACGTTTAAATAAAAACAAAAATCAGCAATCATAAAGCACTGTAGTTTGCTTTTCAAGCAACGCAATGCAGCTGCGATGTTCGCAGATAAAGACAATCCATTAGGCTACCCTGGTTGCAGAAGTGAGTCCAATGGTTCGAACATCTTCATAGCCACCCGAACTTATAATGTGTTCCCATTAATTCGTCTAGCCATTTCGTATACAGCAACGTTGGTAGAACTTGCATATGTCGTTGCGCGCTTTCAGGAATTATATTCTATTTTTGTAGGCGAAGTCGCGCAGATGGACGAGTCCAGTTGGTCGAACGATGAACACAGAGGTGAGGCAAGTCAGTATATTACTTGGCGTTATGTAAATAAGATCAGCTGACAGTCGACATATTTCACTTTCCAGCGGGGCCCGATTTCAAAGTGATGGCACACATCTGTGCGAAGGACAAGCAACTGTACCACGTACACTATCTGCACCACATTATTGTTTCCCTTGCCTCTCCGCATCGAAGACGCCATGATGTGTGTTACCACGTGTTAACTTTTGCCTGTGATACGTGCTTTAGGCTGGTTGGCCTAGACCAGAGAAGGCTGGAAGGGAATAAAATATTTAATAGAATGTGGAAGCGATGAGCCGTCATTACTAGCATCTATGTTACTTCTCTCCTCGGTTTCAATATAGTGACAGCCTATCGCATTCCTAAGGCGCAGCATGATGGATTGTATCAAGACACAAGCAAATGCTATAAAGCATGATCAATTACACCATGAAACTCTACGTGAAGCCTATTAGCAACAGACAGACAACACGCTTAAAATTTAAATAAATTTCACGAAAAAGCGACACTTTTGACAGTGTTTATCGTTGGTAACGTTCAGCACAGCGATATTGGGACGGGATCTCTATCCATCATTCGGTGTAAATGGAGGACATGGCGCCAGTAATCGATACAACGATCCGTCTGAATGGGATCCTACCCATCCCGTGACACATGATAACTAGAACACAACCTGGTTCCGAAAAGCTGTCTTTATAAAACTCAAGCAGAAGTAAAAAAATCGCCTTCATGGTAAAAAGTAAAGGTAAAGAAAGGTATAAAGTTCATCCTAGAAAAGGCCATGAAGGCCCAGAGGGGATTAGAAGTTTTGCATTACTCTCTTTTCAGTCTCGGCGCTAGGTGGGGGGGGGGTTGGGATGTTAGCGCCAAGCCCCGGCCGCTTTACCCACGGAAAAGAGACTTGGTAACAACTGCACAGGAGGCTGGGTGGGCCTCAAGGGGGTCTGGACAGGTGCGAGAAAATCTCATCCCCAACGGAATTCGATCCCCCAACCGTCCAGCCGGTAGCGATCCGCTATACCGACGTTATCCCGGTACCATTCCATAAAATGAACTGCTTTGACTGCAACTTCTTCAGTAAGCACTTTCTTTCAACAGGCCTACATTTACGTAGTTTTTCCACTACAGAACCCTCTTCACCCTCAGAAGGATAGCGTCTCACTAATATCCCTGAGAGGCTGATACAGGAAAAGTAGCTGGTTTTAAACAGTTTATCAGGGCGACCTGATCACAGGCTATTATTTAGCTGTAGCCTCTGCAATAAAAACATGCAGCCAGCCGGTAGCCGAAATGTCAGCCCATTATACCAGTCACAGGTACCAAGGCATTAATCTTTCTCTGCAGGTACACGGATACAGATCAACGAAAGACAAAGAACCAAGAAAATGACCATAAAATATCAGAAATCATAGCCTGGGCAAGGTAAAAGGGAAAAGACAAGTGGGTATACTATATTTTAAATTTACCTCCAAATGGAATTAAAACCCTAATAATTTTTAGACCCTTAAAGTATTCGATTACAAGAAACTGAAGAATAAAATTTAAAAACATCGATATATTTGGTATATTAAAGTATGAAGTTAAATGCATGTGCGTACGTACGCATGTACGGATTACGTAACGTGCGCTTATGTATGCATGTATGTATGTACGTATGTATGTAAGTAATTATAGAAAAAAGAAGGGGTAGATGAATCGACACAAAAAATATACAGCGTCTGTTTTACACAAGACTAAGAATTGTATAAAATATGTGATAAATTAAACATAAAGTGAAGGGCATGAATTACCAGACATAATGTAAGACCCAAGTCGTAGGATGGATCTGAAAGAAATATATTATAGGCCAAAGGGTACGGTGTAGACTGGATTCATATGGCTCAGATCAGAGACTACCACTTGCAATACCTTTTGTCTTTTCCATGTACAATAGTTACATTTGGGAGACTACCAGCAAATGCAGATGTTGCAGTGAACAATTACTAAAATAAAAATCATGTAATAAAAACCACAACTCAAATAACAGACATTTCCAAATAAATACTTAATGTTGCATTACCAATACTACCAAAACTGGGGTAAGGTCTCTAATTTAACATGCGTGTATCAGTCCCAAAATCCTAACACGTAGAACAACCGCCAATCAGTGTCAAGCCCCTTTATAATCATGACATCAAAACGTCAAGACAAAGTTAGTTACTCACTAATTTGTCCGTCCCGCATCTTTAACTATGTCATAATTGAACCAATCAGAATCTAGTAAACTGTCTCTTTCTTACTTGAAGATAAAATACGTATCTATAACTCACCTGGAAAGAAAAAAATGTAATACTGGAGACGAGAAAGAACGCAGCACCACAGAATGTATTATATTAACTCGCCTCGACAGTCGTAGGCCAAAACACATTGCACCGTACACCGCTAGGTGCCTTGTCAGTTTCTAGTGGCCTTGCGGAAGAGAAACCGCTAATTAGGAGCGCTTGATAGATAAGAAAACTTTCTTAGAACCAACGAGTCTCGGACAAGGAAAGAGTACACGGGGAGAGAATAATTCGAACATTTGCAGGCTTACCATCACGAGACTGGATAATAAATTCTTATAATAAAACCAACTTTATTTCTTTTTTTCCTGTGGCGCTGGGGCCCAGCACGGGCCATGACCTCCTCATTCTTGGGGCTTCTAGATCACAAACAACGACGCATCACATTCGGTAGGACTCCTCTTGACGCGCGATCAGTGCGTCGCAGAGACCTCTATCTGACAATACACAACAATCACAACAGACACACATACATGCCCCCGGGTGGATTCGAACCCACAATCTCAGCAGGCGAGCGGCCGTAGACCCACGCCTTAGACCGCGCGGCCACTTGAAACGACGTAATAAAACCAACCAGTTGCACTAATTTCTCAAATGTATGTTTGGAATAAAAGTCTAATTGTTTCGGACAGTTCCTCTGTCCATCATCAGGAGTGAAATAAATCAAGGTAAAGTATGTCAAAACACAACTAGTTTTATTAGATGTTAATGAACGACATAATCAGGAGTTTTTCACTGTACACACAGCAACGGTATGTCATACAGGTTTGCTGACAGCTTGCGAGTAGGATCAGGACGTTCCACGCGTCATCCGGAGAACACGGAATTCCGTGCGTCTCGGGAAACCGGGGTTACAAGTGATTCCGGTAACACGGAAATCCGGGTAGTTCCGGGTGAATCCGGGAACCCGGAGATCCTGGTGACTCCAGGAAACCGGAGTGCCGGTTGACTCCGAGAACGCTGAGTTACGGGTTACCGGAGACGCCAGGAACTCCGGGTTCCCCAATCACCAGGAACCCTGGGTTCCGAGAGTCACCCGGACCTCCGGGTTCCCTGAGTCACCCAGCAATCAGGGTTCCAGCAGTCACCGGTAAATTCGGGTTTCCGGAAAACCCGGAACTTCGGGTTTCTGGAGTCACCCGGAACTCTTTGTTACCAGTCACCCGGACCTCTGGGAATCCGGGATTCCTGTGATTCAGGGAACCCGGAGTTCCAGGCGACTCCCGGAATCCGGAGTTCCGCGTGTTTCCGGGAACCCGGAGTTCCGGGTGAATCCGGAACCCGCATATCCGGGTGACTTCGGGAAATCGGAGTTCCTGACGATTCCGGGAAACCTGAGTTCGGGCTGACTCCGGTAAACCAGAGTTGCTGGTGAATCCGGGAAACCTGAGTTCTATGTGACTCCGGGAATCCATAGTTCCGGGTGACTCAGGAACCCGGAGTTTCTTGTGACTCCGGTAAACCGGAGTTCCGGGTGAACAAGGGAACCTGGAGATCCGGGTGACTCCAGGAATACTGTTGCGGGTGCTTCCGGGTGAATCCGGTAACACGGAGTTACAAGTGACTCGGGAAACCCGGAGTTCCGGGACACTCCGGGAATCCGGAGATCTGGGTGACTACGGGAAACCGGAGTAGACTACAGGAACCCCACGTTCCGTGTGACTCAGGTTACCCGGCGTTTTGGTAGACTCCGTGAACACGGAGTTGCGGGTGCTTCCGGGTTAACCCGGTAAGCCGGAGTTCCGGGTGACTCCTGGATCACGGAGTTTGTGACTCTGGGAACCTGGAGTTCCGGGTGTCTCCGGGAACCCGGAGTTTCAGGTGAATCCGGGTTCAAGGAGTTCCAGGGGCTCCGGGTGATACCGGTAACCCGGATTTCCGGGTAACCGGAGTATAAGCCGGGAACCCGGCGTTCCGGGGTGACTCAGGGACCCCGGAGTTTCTTGTGACTCCAGGAACCCGGAGTCATCCAGAACTCCGATTTCCCTGATTCACCGAGAACTCCGGATTCCACCGTCACCCGGAACTCCGGGTTCCCGGAGTCACCCGTAACTACGAGTTCGTGGAGTCACCCGGAACTCTGGGTTCCCTGAGTCACCCGGATCTCCTGGTTCCTTGAGTCACCGGGAGATCCCGGTGACTGCGATATCGCGGAGTTCGGCGTGATTCCGGGAACCCGGAGTTGCGATTGACTCCTGTTCCGTCCTGATCCTATTCGCAAGCTGTCAGCAGATTTGTATGACATATACCACTGCTGTGTGTACAGTGAAAAACGCCTGATGATAGACAGAGGAACTGTCCGAAACATGTAGTTTTATTCCAAAAATAAATTTGAGAATTTAGTGCATCTAGTTGGTTTTATTATAAGAATTTATCATGATGCACGGTCACCTGAAAGTCAAATGCATAATAATCCTGCTACAGACTATTCCACGAGGAAACTGGGACGTAATGTTGTTTTCATGTAAGTGTTTAATTAAGACGCAGTGAATACTACATCTCGAATACAGATTCAGATAACTACTGCTCAGACAAATGGTTACCACAGCTGCTTGAACGGAACTTTGAAGTCGGTAGCAATTACCGTGGACAATCTTGCACCCAGTAACTTCCAATTATGAACTTCAACTTCATAATTTAACGAGTACAGTTCCGTACACTAACGCTCCTCAACGCACTGGTGACGTGTTAACCCCATTTGGCCCAAGCTAAGAGTTTTGCATAAAGGCCAATTAAAAACCACTGACACTAATAACAAGTGTCAAGCTATTGGAGTCGATTAAGAATTCTATAAAATATTACCAGCAATAATGCACAAATATTTGTGAATTTTGTTGGTTATATTTTATGGAACTATTCATTAATGTACAGAAATGAAGAAAAGTCAGTGTTTAAAGAGTCACCGAGGCAGCTATATCGGTCATAAATCTGTTAAAATTAATGTCTGGACAATCAATGAACCGCAAGCAGGGCCTACATTACGAGCTGCTCAACACTGTGTGTGTGTGACATCACAAGGAAAACGATACTGTTTTTATTCATTAACCGAAAAAAAAACTTTCAATGAATCGTAACAGAGAATTTAATTGACATTTCATATATCTCTGAGAAGCTAGTTTAATGTATAAATCAAAATGAAATTCCCCTCAAAAACACAGCGCAAGGTCCCGTTCGTTTTTTTAATGTTTACAAATGCAACACACTTGAATTAGACAGCCACTTTTTCAAACAAAGGCAGACAGAAACAAGAACGTGCACGTACAAGAACCTTACTCATTACGACGTACTATACATTGTTTTCAATTTTACTTTCACCACCGAGTTTTATAGTCTTTCGTGGCTCGCTTGGGTTTCGGTTAGGTTGGGCGGTTGGTAGCAGAGCGAGAGTAGGGTAACGCCACATAATGTAATTAACACCAAGCAGATGGGTGAGAGAAAACAATTGCTTTGGGAAAGTGAGCGTTCCTGCTTTTCGCTGTAATGGGTTTTACTGCAATAATCTTTGCTGGAGGTTTTGGACCTCAGTAGCTAAAAGCGCATCATACTGCCAACACAGTACCAAAAACTTTTTTTCTTTCACAGCCGTTTGAATGAAAGCCCATACACAAGCCTTTCACTATGTCGCTTGGATGAAGTGAAGCAATGTTTTACGACCCTGAGTTTGTGCAGAGAGAGAGAGGATAGGGGCTTATTTTTTTAGTAGTAAAATAAAAGGAGAGGAAGAATGAATGAGAAACACACGGGGGCGAACAGTTTTAAATGGTGTGTGTAGAGAATAATTTCATGCACCAAAGGAATTGTAATATACTGGCCGGTATATTTAATGCTATGTCGCTTTTGTCACGCAGGAATGAACAGAAGAGAATTTAAATTGCTTGGAATGAAAAGGTTTGTAGTAGTAATAGCAGGCACAGGCGATAGGTAGCTGTATTCAACAATGTCACATACACTGATGGTGATGCTGGAAATTAAATCTGCCTTTTCCAGCTCTCCAAACTCCCGACGTTGTGTGTATCCTGACATGACAATTACTAATGCTGAAAAACAACATACCGCAAACATCAGACCACCGCACCAATTAACATCAACCCACATGCCATTTCACCACTGCTATTATACACCCTCTCCGCAGCATTCGCTGTACAAGCAACTATGTAGCATTTACTGAAGATAAATTAAAAAATATTCTACCGCAGCGTATGGCAAAGGACTTGGGCACAAGGAAGAAAGACGAACAACGCGGTCGAGTTAGTAAATCTGCTTCATACTCGAGTGGTCCTCAGTTCAAATCTCCAAACAGAAACCGATTACCCTGACTGGGAATTTTAGTGATTTTCCACAGTCTTTTCGACTTAAACAGTCAGATAAAAGCCTATCTAAAAATATGGCATTGCTTCTTAATTTAACATGCATAAAATCCTTTGATTAGTAACCGTGTCAATCGACGTCACATAATCTGGGCTGCTTAAAACGCCCTCAAAAGACAAAAAGGCCTCTAGATTGTAACAGGCGACGAAATTGCTTCTACAGTAAAACAAGCAATTAATGCATCATGACAGTCAATCAATGACAGAGCGGGTCTACGTTACCAGAAATTACTGCGGTTTTGGCTCAAAGTTCCAAGTTATACAAAATCCTAGGTTACGTCCATTATAGACCACATAAGCAAAGCCAGCAAACAAATGGCGCTTACCCTAACACCAATCGTAATCTCCATTCCTAACAGAACGCAATTCCGTCGATAATCCTGCTCCGAAACCAACAGCCACTCACGTAGAAAGACATTCCCTACCTTTCATTCAACCCGAAGATTGTTTCGTTTTTCAAAAGATTCCGTCATTGGTCTTTATCATAAGCCAATTAAATCCACTCCAAAACCTCTTACCCCTTTGCTGTTAAGATTCGTTTTAGTATTTTCACACATTCTACATGACATCCCTATCTCTTCTACTAAATTTTATCACCAAAAACATCTTGTGGAAATTCCAAAATCAGGCCACGACATAAAAACAAGAGTTCTGAAACTAGTAAATTATGTTGGAACGAAGTCTTTTAACCTATGGCAGAACGGATGTGGACAACAAGAACAAACAGTTCAGTTCATTGCTACAAAGTAAGATACAGGGCTACAATTCAAGCTGAAAAAGCACCGAAATGCTCTTTTCCGAGTAGCTGTTCATGTATACATCTCCCTCCCCCCCGCCCCAATCCCCTCCCCCCCGAGTAAGTAAAAATAATAGGTTTCAGGCTTCCACTGCACTGCAGTTGAGGTCTTCGCTATTCTGGGACGTTCGGCGACGAAGGTTGGTAGTCCGTTACAGACGAATCAAGACAACATTTGGATTCCAACTTCAAGAGTAAAGCAGTCTAAGAATGGTTTTTCTTGGACTGCTTAACCCTTGAAGTTGGAACCCATATGTTGTCCCGAAACGTCGCTAACGAACTACCAACCTTCGTCGTGCAGCATCCCAGAAGAGCGAAGACCTCAAAAGCAATAAAATTTCGTTATGAGGATGAAATGCATGGGACGACTAGGCTGTCTCCAGTGAGGAAATAACGAATACATAAAAAACAAAATTCTCATCGGTAAGCACAAAACGTAGACAATGTATTTGACGACTTGGCAAATCATGAAAATATGACACTGAGACGGCTCTTCGTGCAAAATGGCGAGGCGATGCGGTACGGAGAGAGACGGCTCGGAATTGGAGACATATCGGGCTTTCATAACGAGGTTATAAAACTTCTGTTTCCGTGAAAGAATTGAATTTCTTCGTCAGATGAGTAACTATCAAAGTTTACAGGACTACCTTACACCACTACGAAAATCCATAGAGCAGAGTGCTTCTGAAGCTACACTAGACACACCAATCCCTTCTCTCTATTGGCTACGCCCTTCGCCTATATAAAGTCGACGGGCGCACGAGTGGCAAATGATGAACTGTAAAAGATTTTTGTGACCAAATCTAGGAATTTATTAGCAAAGACAAGGGAAAACCGCAATAAATCTCAATCAGGGTAGTCTCCCTACGGACCGTGTGTCCAACCTTATTTAGCGAAGGGCCACAGCCGTCATTCTTGGCTGATTTGCGTGCCACACGTGTCAAAATCACGGTAAGTGGTACACCTAACTAAACTAAACTCCGTGGCCTTAGTCCGCACGCGAACTATACCGACAGAGCGGCCGCCGCCGGTCGGCGAAGTTAGTGCCAACTTTTGCGGATAGAGGGGTGTCACGTGGTCAGCGC
>Ga0123354_10016919_pt1 | contig 11421 bp, 7 predicted proteins | sample TergutLab28metaG_2_FD_97872 | JGI IMG/M metagenome (GOLD analysis project Ga0123354, IMG submission 97872) | Labiotermes labralis P4 segment gut microbial communities from Petit-Saut dam, French Guiana - Lab288 P4 | ecosystem: Host-associated > Arthropoda: Insects > Digestive system > Gut ... | reverse complement strand
AATCAGTGTGTTGATGTGAGTACAGTAGGATGCTGGGTAAGGTGAAGTCTGCAGTGAGGAAATGGTTTCGAAAACAAAACACCAATTTCTTTAAGGACGGATTTAAAAAACTTGTACAGCGTTGGCGGAATTGTATTTAAGTGCGTGGTGGTTTTGAAGAAAAATAATTATGCAGCTTTGAAAATAATTTATGTAGGCACATTTAATTTTTTATTTCATTAAAATATCTTTTCCCATTCATTTTCTGTTCAACTGGAGGCAAAACGTACCAGCTCGCACTCGTATGTTACAAACTACCAATCGAAAAGTTGTCATATATCAGAAGACTTGTGTTTTCTAAACGTGTCTAAATCAGGGATGGTGAAACTTTTCACTGCCCGGTGACAAATTTGAGAAGTTCTAACCGATAACAAGCAGTGTCAGCCACCCTGAGGTTGAGATAAATGAGATATCTGCAGCTGTACATTTATTAGACGTTAGTGAATTTTTTATTATTTGTGGTTCTGAGAACAACGCAAACAGTATTAATTTGACTCGAGATACGGCCTCTTGAATTTTCCCGCATACTTGCATATTTTACAGTTCAAAGCAGACGATAATGAAGGCTGCTACTACGTTGCCTTTCCTCGTTTCACTACGTAACCATACTTTTAAATGTTTGGGATGGATACATAAGTTGAGAGAAAGACTGTCTTATGAAAAGAATTACAGCTGGTTGAACTGTTGAATAACCGATGTTAATGCAGACAATATTATGCCCTAATGCTGCCAGCCTTACTCCAGTCGGTGCCAACTATTTATCATCCCTGAACAACATTAATTTCACAGCCGTTAGTCCATACATCACTGCGCTACAGGCCGGAAGGTCGCGGGTTCGATAGGGTCATTTGGACTTTTCATTGACTTAATCCTTCCGGCCGCACTATGTCCCTAGATTCGACTCATCCTCTAACAGAAATGATTACGAAAATTATCTCTTGGGGGGGGGGAGGTGGCCGGTGCATATGGCTGACAACCTTGCAATCTTCATGTGCAGAATATCTAGAAATTCTATGAGCCTTAAATTCCTAGATCCTTAAGGGTCTGTCCAGGCCTGTATAGGGATTGTTTTGAGTCAACCATATGACACCGCAGACACCACAAAACGGATTCTGATAAAATTATTCACTGAAGGTAAACAACATACGACACAGATCTCCTGCAATTTCGGTCCATATCAGTTCCATACAACCCCAAATTTACAAGAAGCTTGAATTAAACTTTAGGCCTATCAGTTTTCTACAGTACGGGTTATTGTGAATACAAATTTTAAAATACATAAGGCAAAAAGATAAGAAGGCAAAGCTGTCTTGTGCACGCCTTACAGGTGCAAGGGGGAGTGGAGTTATAGCTCCACACATTCCAACATCACCCGCAATCCAATGAAAAAGAGGCTGGGTGGGTTCGTGACCCAGTTTGGACTTTTTGAAACCAAGAAACGTCTCAAAACACTGCCCACATCCGAACCCATAATCGTGTAGCCCGTAACGTGATCATTATACAGACTACGCTAAACTATGTAGAGTTCTCATTAGCCCAGTGGCAAGAATGCACACAATTTTCATTCACGTGTAATAATACGAAATTTAGTAAGAAACGTTTTTGTGCGGATCCTTTATCAGAACACATCTAAAAAGCTTAACCAACTGAACTTCCTAACGGAGGTGCAGTGTGTTTTCTAAGAGACGTGAACCAACTTTCATAATATAAATTAGCTGAAATTCGCCTTGTAAACAAGTAATTTCCTTGGAGCGAACTTCTTGTCTTACTGATATAATATAGCTACTGATTATATGGGGCGTGATTCACACAGATCAAGTATACGTAAATAGAGTACATTAAATTATTCAGCAAAGTCAAACAGAAGTTTTTTAATTAAAACATCGTTAAACATAAGCCTCCACACGCAACCTTTTCCTGTCAGCTTTCCAACACACTGAAAGAGCTTCCGAGTGGGATTATAACTCAGGCCTTCCCCCGTCAGCTTGTATTGCAGTAGTGACAGGTATCATGTTGGCAGAATGCAGGCTGTTTGCGGATTAAACATAAATAGAAAATATAAAGTAATTTTTTTACTCCCTTGCATATTTTCTCTTGACAAAGATTTTTTTTCCCCTTGGGATTTGAAAATGATGCCTTACTTTATAACGATACCCAGCGGGAAGCCGCAGGCCTGGTGCGGTATCCATACACTTGCTGAGTTGAAGCCTTCGATTCGTGGCAATGATTAATAAGAAGGCGACAGGCTTTTTCAATTACGAAGTATCGATTTGATCAATTCAAATATTCAAAGGAAAGAGATAAACATACAAGAGAAGGAAACTGAAAACAGAGGACTGAAGAAGAAATGAAGTGCTTAAGGAAGCAAAAAAATGAGATAAAATAAGTAAAGATTGGGTGAACAGGAGGGAAATAAAACAAAATAAATCAAACGCCAAGCAATAAGGAAAGGTAGAAAGAAAGGATATGAATAGGAGAGAACAAACAATATTTTGTTTTATTTATTTGAAAAAGAGACCCAGAAAACATGCTGTTGAAAGGAAAGATGATTAAAAATGGATATTACAACCAGTTGACACAAAATTGTATTCAGGAACAAATATTTATTGCCGTAGTCATTGGTATTTAAAATGCAATGGGGATGTGTCATTACAGGAAAGGGATTAGTGAAATGGGAACTGCGAATGACTTTGAAGTTAGCTGTGGTGGCCTAATTGATATTCTATCCCAGCATGTGCCTGGAGAAACTGAGAAATACCACGGCAAGCTTAGTCATGATTGCCGATGCCTCGGAACTGTCAACTCCGAAGTATATATTAAAGGCTTTACCGTTTGAGGTAACTTGGAAGAAAAGAAAATACTTTCTTCATTACAAAATTCTTTTATCGGATAAACAGAGAAACTAACGCCGCACGTTTCGTTTCAGTACTAAAGTTAATATTTAAATTTGCCAATGAAAGCCGAAAAAAGCCCCAGTCCACTCTTATAATAGAATTCTAAATTAAATTTCGTGTTGCACAGGGAAATATTATTGTATCTAATAGGCGATCCAACACAGAAAGAGACAGAGAGAGAGAGAGAGAGAGCAATAAATGGATTTAGCCGCGCAGATAAGAATCGCCACTCACCATTGTTGTTTTTAGCGATGGAACATCATCCGTCGTTGTGAACTTTGATAGCTACAGCAAAAAGGTGAAGCAAAACTACCAGTTGATCTCCCAATTTCTATGGCCATTGAGTCGTATGACGAGATAGGAATGTTTGTGAGACGTGCAAACATGGTATTCACTTTCACTGTTTTCTTAGATCCTTTTATTGCTTGTCTGCAACAGCAACGGTCAAACAGAAAAATGCAGACACATGGCTGATTTCTCTTTCTGTGGTTTTAATCCCCCACTGGTGGTGGTGTGAACAGCACAGGGCTTGTTTTAATTTCTGAAGCTTGTAATGGAATGTTCCAGCACGATTTGTTGGGTACGTCTGGTAAAACCCAACATGGATAAAATTTCTAGGGAATTCCGAGGAGGCACTGGGTTTCCAGTTAAACATTGTTGATTTTGTGATGAATTTCAGACTGAGGAAGACAAATTTTTAGGCGTCTCTCTTTATACAGGGTGATTACGGAGGAGTGTGTCATTTCGTTACACGTTATTATTAATTTGTGATTTTAGGAAAACAAAGCCATGGTAACGTAGTTAAGTCTGCAAACTTTAGAGAGCCACTTAAATTTGTATGTAAGGCAAAGACGTCTGGTCTTTTGGAGATAAACTTCAAGCCAGCATGTACCTGGACATGCGGGGCTCAATTATGCACGTAAGATGCAAGTGGATTCTTTGAAGAATTTATAACAATTTATTACTATTCGATAACACCGATTTTAATGAAACATAGAAGGTATTGTAAAATTTCCAATTAAAACCTCTTATTTCCAGTACATCTTTATCTTACACTGCAATATGCACCACCCTCAAACTTCACAATTTATTCCCTTGTTATGAATTATATATATATCCAAGTATGACTGATTAATTTACCCACGAAGTTTAGTAGAATCCTTCGGAATCGTTGTGCAAATAAAAATGTGAATCAAGTCCATAATCTCGTACCCTATTCCTAAAGAGTTACTTTAACATTTTAAAGCCTGACGTTTTATTTACGTACTGCCAGGTTTAAAATTCAAAATTTCTGCTTGGTGTTCCGTTTTGTGTTGAGTGTTTTGTAAGGATCTCAGAACAGCCAGCGTCCTTTGCTTTATACACCATTAACTGAATAGTTTTTATAACCGCGCTGGAAAATGTTTACAGCGCGGTACGGACTGATGACATATAAAGCAGATTACGTTTCGTCTTTAAAAGGTTAATATCATCTTTTCTTAGGCGCTTATATATGCCAAATACTCGTTAAATTTCTCTGACTTAATTTTCATTTAACGGCGTTAAAAATCATATGAATTTAAAAAGACTAGCTATTTATGTAAAACGTAGCACTGAGATGCGTTCGTGTAACCATTGTTGCTGTAGAAAAGCAATAAACTTTACATATTCTGAGTGTGTTTGTAGCCTTAGGTATCCTGGATGCAAGTACATGCGCCGTATTATATTGTCTGTGTCCTGTCAGGCTGTGCCATATTTTTCCACATATCTCACTGAAGAGCATGGCTTTCAGAAAAAGTTACTGAACAAAAAATGTGTTTTGATTTTCCCTACAAGTATTGTCTGAAACATTTCTTATGCTAAGAAGAATCCAGTGTGATATAAATAATCATAAATCTTCACGTAAAGTGGACGCTATTGTTGCCAGGTTTTGATGAAATTTAAACATTCCTGACAGATTTAAAAAAAACAACTCAAATATCGAATTTAATGAAAATCCGCACGGCAGGAGCCGAGTTGTTCCGTAAGGACAGACGGACGTACAGACATGGCTAAGGTACCAGTCGCTTTTCGCAAATTTTGCGAACGCGCCTAATAAGCCCTCAATTGCTCTTCAGTCTATAACGCAACGATACTCTGTTAAATATAAACTTATGACTTTTTGTACGAAAAGCTGCCCGCTGTAAACGGGTACAGAAAATTTAAAATGACTTTTCCATTTCAGTTCATACGTCCGAATTTTGAAATGTAATGCTGGAAACTTTCATCGCACTGTGGTCTTCTAAGTCGTGAAACCGTATTTTCTCTCAGGTGGTTAACTACATCATTTTTCGCGTCGTGTCATGGTACAAGCGGTTATTCACTGGCTTGTCACTGAGGAGGCCTGGCGTCGAGCCCAAGGCAAATTCTGTGGGACTAATGTTCGAAAACTGACACCAGGGCACAGTTTGGTTGAAATATTTCATTTACTCCTACCATGAGTAAATAACGCATCTATTACTAAAGCTATTAGAATGTTAGATATTGAAACTGTCGTTAAGTCACACACATCATCATTTATTTGTGTTTTACTAGCAAGGTTGTAATTGCCTAAACCAGGGGTGCCCAAATCGAAGCCTGTCGTGCTGCAACATGCATGCCGCGGCCCCATTTTTAAACTAAACGCATGTAGCACGCAGTCTACCTTACGAGTCCATAACCTCTTCCACAGCGAGTTCTCCGCAGGATGTAGTCCAGCGCTTCCTCTTTCAATTTTCAGTACCTTCTCCTTTCCTGAAGGTCACCCAGAAGCTGCTTAGATCTTCCTCAACGTCTTCCAGTACCTTATATTGTTCCTTTAACAGCCACTACAATAAAGCAATTCCTCCGCCAGATGTGACCAATCCAGTTATCAAGCCCTATATCTAATCTAAAGTGACATAATAATTTATCGGTGAGGTATATCACCCGATCACTCGCTGTGGTATTTACATGTGCGATCCGCGAATCAGGACACAGCATTTGTGGCCCAACGCCACAGGCCCAGGTCACCAGCAGGCAGCATCGTCGGTGCTTTATACCACAAGCTGCAAACACAGTCTAGTGCTCCTGAGGATGGCCGAAATTATCACCTGAAACACGTTGAGCTGATTGAAATTGTTAATAAAATTATCGTTGTTGCATCTAGTCGGCTGTTTATATTATTTTATCAATGATGCACGGTCACACAAACATCGGCTTTAATGATACTTCTTCGTACTCGCCTCTTTGCATCTCATACTTTCCTTTGTCAACAATTTGTTCTAATGTTAGTGGACTTGTAATAATGGTGACGGCTTCTACCAGCTTCGATAGAAAGTTAACGGCAAGTCCTGAGATGGTAATCAGAGTTCTCACACCAAGATTGCTTCGAATGCTGTAAATTACCTAACATAAACAAATACGTAATGAATTTTAGCTGTCATCTTGATTATTTATGTTCTGTTAATTAAAGACATCCCTTGAAAGACCCATATATTCAGGTTTCTTTCCTAAGCAACACTGTTGAAATTTTCTTCAGGTTTTAATTTCGATGTCAGAAGGAGAAAATCTGAGCTTTCATGTGCTAATTGAAAGTGTTTTCCAAACAGATTTCTGCTTTTAATTAATGCCAATTGCGGCTTAAATGGATGTTTTATAAAATAAATAACTTTCAGTAAACAGCAGTTTCTTTATGCAAGACGTTTTATTGCAAGCGTAGGAAACTTCACTCTACCAAAGATGTTACCCCTTCATTTAAATACTAATGTTATATTTAATAACCATCCTTATGGAGCTGAAAATGTCGACAAAGTGTACTTAAATCTCGGACCCACCACAATTACGCAACTTCAAACCCAAGTCGCAAGTTTTCGTGCTACATACAACCATCGCATATTTTTACCGCTAAATTATCAAAACACTTATGAGATACCGGTCTAAAGACCCTGTATAATTCTTTTTATTTAGTAGTAGTAGTAGTAGTAGTAGTACTGGTAGTGGTATTACTAGTAGTAAGAGTGGTGGTAGTAGTAATGGTGGTATTAGTAGTAGTGGTAGTGGCGATATAAGTAGTAGCAGGAGTATTAGTATTTGTAGTGGTGGTGTTAGTAGTAATAGTGGTGGAATTAGTAGTAGTAGTAGTAGTTTAGTAGTAGTAGTAGTGGTGGTGGTAGTAGTAGTGGTAATGGTGGTGTTAGTAGTAGTAGTAGTGGTAGTAGTGGTATAAGTAGTACAGTATAACCCTAGTACTATTTGTAGTGGTGGTATTAGTAGTTATAATGTTAGTAGTGATAGTGGTGGAATTATTATTATTATTATTAGTAGTAGTAGTACTACTACTACTAGCAGTAGAAGAATTAGTAGTGGTAGTGGTAGTAGTAGTACTGGTAGCATTAGTAGTAATAGTAGTGATAGTGGTGGTATATGTAGTAGTAGCAGTATTAGTAGTAGTTATTCTGGTGGTATTGGCAGTAATAGTGATAGTAGTGGTAGTGTTGGAGTTAGTAGTAGTAGTAGTAGTAGTAGTATTATAAGAAGTAGCAGTACTAGTGGTCGTGGTAGTAGTAGTAGTAATGGCGGTATTAGTAGTAGTAGTGGTATAATTAGTAGTAGCAGAAGTAGTAGTTGTGGTGGTATTAGTAGTAATAGTGCTAGTAGTAGTAGTGGTGGTAGTAGTAATAGCAATAGTAGTAGTAGTAGTGGGAATAATTTAATATTAAAAGTAATGTTCTCAGTAATAAGAGGGGCAACATGAACCATCTCTAAATCAGTCAGCAAATACCTGATAACATACCTGGAAAGCACGACATCAAGGAATTAGACACTGTACACAAACTGCGGGAAGTACTGATGTGAAAGCACACAATGTTTGTTATGGGAAATAGCACTGCACATACCACACAGTGTAATCAGAGTGTACGTGAAACATTATGTACACAACAAACATGGTTTGTCTCATGCATACAATTGTAATCTTATAAAGGTTATTCGATTCATGTCAGAAGCGTAGTCTTCTACTCTTCACCCTTGAGTGTCTCCGGAGTTCACCCAACCTCCTACTCGATGGCTACTGTGAACTCTTTCCGCGAATGTCAAGAAACCCAAACGTGGCCGATGACCACCATTTAGAGTTGATGTTGAGAATGCGTGTTACCGCACTGCCTATTCATACGCTTTAATACAGTCGTTCATAATTAAGAACAAGACAGACAATATGCAGATAACGTAACATTGAGGCGTGTTCGTGCAAACAATGTTGCAGTGGATAGGCAATATGTTTTGCATAGCGTGTGTATTTGTAGCCTTAGGTATACAGCGTGCAATGCGCACGCGCTGTATTATAGTTATCTGTGGCCTGCCCGGCTATTCAATATTTTTCCACAATATTTTATAATCGGCATAATTTTCGAAAAAAAAATTGAACTTTAAACAAATGTTTTGATTTTCTCTACAACTTTTGTCTAAGACATTTACAATACAGTACAAATAATATGGCCTGATAAACTGTTCTAATATAAATAAATAAATAAATACAATACAATACAAAATAAATAAATACATACATACATACAATACAATACAAATAATATGTCCTGATAAATGTTTCTAATATAAATAAATAAATACAATACAATACAATACAAAATAAATAAATACATACATACACACATACGTGAAATCAAGAAATATACAGTACCAAAAATTTTATCAATTATTTTAAAAATAACGTAATCTACTCGTATATTTATTCGTAATTATAATGTGAATATAATATTAATGGAAAACGTTTCGAAAGGAAAGAGTAACAATTTACATCAATTAAAAAAGGACAAAGAAGAAAAGTTCAATCAAAGTTAACAAAAAACACTGTTTTCTCCATGCCGGCTCGCGGAATTAACTTTGCCTTCTGCTGACATTTGTAAACTAGTCGTTCTGTAACACTTACAACGACTGTGTTTATTTACTTGGTTTCACTCTTTAAAGATGAAGTGAAAACTGTTTCATGTAACACATCCAGTTCGTGCCGTGCAGTAAGCACTTCATCTGGGTTATAAAAACCAATCAGTTTATGATACATAGGGACAAAAGTCGCTTTTTGTTCTGAGATAAATGCAAAACACATAAACACAGTGTGTGGGTATTATGTACAATTTTTGAAAGTTGAACCCGTTTGTTTATTAACCAGAAAATTTGAGACTTGTTACATTTTGGCTACCAAAGCACCTACTGTACTAGCTTAATAATACAGTCAGCTCCAAAGAAATGTCGCAGTCCTCTGTCGCATAAACACTAGATGTTTAACACACTACATCACGACCTGAACCTGAAATGGACAGGAACACCACCGCACAAGAAAAACTGCACCTATATGGGCAAACGCAAGTAGAAACATTTGGTGCATCTCCTCACACTTACGGACAAATTATGATCCACTCATTACAATCACACAGTATTAAACCGTACACATCAGGTAGCCATCGCTCCATATTGTCTCCGTATAAAGCATACTGTAACGCATGCTTCTCAGTTCCATGGTGAATCAAGTAAACATTAGGCTTATTATTATTATTTTATACACATAAAGCGATTACACCTTAAAATTAAAAATAGAAAGGCTACGGAAGTTATAAATGAATTAGCTATTTCAAGGTCAGAAAGTCGTGTAAGGAATGAGCATAGTTTAATATCCTACCTCGCAGTAAGCAGTCACTACATAAAAACCAACCGTTCGGCGCTGTATACAGAATAAACCGCTGTTTGTTTTGATAATCATATAAAACACTCAGAGATAATGCAGGAAAAATTAAGACTATTTACAGCAGGAAATGAGGTGAGAGTAAGTGTGTCCCTGTGCAGGATGTGGAGGTTTGTAACTGTACGCGTTATTAACTTCAGTAACAGAGGGTGGGGATTGCTAAGCTTCATGCTACAGCATCTTACCACCCAGAGAAAGGGCTGTGGTACCAATTAAGCAGGAGACAGAGTGGGCTTTAGAATCCCTGAGGACTATTTTTGGGTAAAAGTTCTGAGTATACACTAGCCGAAAACGTAAGCCCAGTTCCTCGGTCGTGTAGTGCGTAGCAGATATCGGTAAGCCATCCTGCCTACACGCAAAGTACTCTACTTTGAAGGGTCAACACTGACACACCTGTGGTAGATGCTTCTGTCTCATTCAGGCAAACAGCGGTAATAATCTCTCCACGCCTGTTTAAGTACCACACCATAATTCATGTGGGGAGGAATGGAAGTGTAAATCTGGATTCTTTAAAACTAGAAATATGATGTAGGTGAGAAATAATCTTCATGTTCCGGCTTCTATACACCAGGGGTAGCACCACCCACCCCCTAGCAGCCAGAGAATAGAAGGCTGTCGGCACGTTTTGGAGAATAGAAAAACTGCGGCTGGAATCGAAACACAGCCTAGCCTGTTCGCCATTCCGGCTGACCTATCTCAGCTCGAAATGTAAGCCAATTTGAAGTCTCTTTCAACATTGTGTCAACTTTTTTTGACGTTTTGCTGACCGTGCATCTCGCTATATTTATCTCAGCATTAAACCAAATTGATGCACAAACTTTGCTTCACAATAAGTTTTATTTCATGCCTCTACCTATAGGTGTGATGATACCAGAGGCTGTGTAATGCAATTTTGACCTCCTGATGATGAGCACATGTGCTCGAAACATGTAGAGACATGAAATAAAACTTATTGTGAAGCAAAGTGTTTGCATCAAGTTGGTTAAATACTGAGATAAATATTGCGTCAACTGTCCTGGAAATGTTCCTTCTGTCTTACGAGGACGCTGATCAAATAGCAGAGTTTTATTTGCCTAAACACATGTGTCATTACAGCGAAGAGTCCGAAATGGATGCATGCTAACACTGTCTTCACTTCGAATCTAATCAAGTCTCGATTAAACCCCCTTCCTTCGCAGAGATCTTTATTACTAGATTTCCGTAAAATAAAGAAGTCTGTCTGGGCTGGCACGAGTAATTCTTCGAAAGAGATATCCGGGTATCATTAGAAGACAATTAGGGGCATCAGACCGCCCCATATTCTTTTCAAATGTCTCTGAGAGGAAGACAAACTGATTTTAGCACATTCTTACTTATGCTGCAACTTAGTTTAAGAATAATTTTATTTCAAATGTGAAAAGTATGTAACAGCAAAACATATTACCGGTCAAGTGACGAACATTGCTATCAAGTAAATGCCAATAGAGGATGCAAGATAGACCTCTCCTTGATAGTTGAATAAAGAGAGACCAACTTGATGTCACCTGCTTTTTTTCATTATTTAATGCTCAACATGTTTCGGATGTTAATACATCCATCCTCAGGAGCTTGCGACTTATTTGTTGAGTTATTTCATGGGTTGTATTGCTCTGTTTCGATGCGTGTTGGTGTTACGTTGTGGTTTGGCTGGGGTGGTGTGGTATCCGGATGCAGGCTGAAGCACTGCTTCATAATGAAATAATAAAGCAAGTGACATCAAGTTGGTCTCTCTTTATT
>Ga0123354_10016917_pt1 | contig 11422 bp, 8 predicted proteins | sample TergutLab28metaG_2_FD_97872 | JGI IMG/M metagenome (GOLD analysis project Ga0123354, IMG submission 97872) | Labiotermes labralis P4 segment gut microbial communities from Petit-Saut dam, French Guiana - Lab288 P4 | ecosystem: Host-associated > Arthropoda: Insects > Digestive system > Gut ... | reverse complement strand
TTCTCTCACTTTGCCATAATGGGGGTTTTTGTTGTCTCGGGGGGGGGGGGGGGAAGAACAGTTCCTTGTAGACTTGAAATTCTGTCACTACCATCAACGTTCCTTCTCCTCCTCTTTGTCGTCAGCATCGAAAACAACATTACTACATCATAAAACTGTAAAACTGAGACAAGCTCCGTAATAACGGGTCAGAAAATACTGCAGAATAAAGCAACACTCCCCTTAATACATGTGCTAGAATTTAAACCAACATAATAATGACGAAAGGAACAAGAACGCCTCGGTCTACGTCTCAGTACCGACCAGCCTCGTGGTCTAGTGGTCAGAGTCTCTGACTACTAATCATGAGGTCCCGGGTTCGATTCCCGTCTCTACGGTGTGAATTTTCCCTGAAGGGGAGGATTCCCGCGGTGACCATGGTCTGGATAGGTTGGTAGAATTTAGGTTTAAGGGCCTTCCTGGCACTACATCCTCCAATATCACCACTCACATCATCGGGACAACGTAACTGCTCCTCATAGGCGTCCCAACCTCAGAAGTCAGTTACACTCCTGCCATGTCCAGGAGGGAGGACCACGAAGTCCACGAGGACATGTGGTGGCATTGGACCAAAAAAAAAATTTCAGTACTAGTTCTCGTACTCTCTTAGTCTGAGGCTCCCCTAATGTGAACAAAATTTTGAAACCCGCCGACGAATAAAAATTACATAAAAATAGCTTAGCCATTTCATGTAAAAAATTACATATACTAATACACTTTAAGCCGGTCCCAGTGGCCGCGCGGTCTGCGGCCGCTCGCCTGCTGAGATCGTGATTTCGAATCGCACGGGGTTAGGGGTGTTTTTCTGTTGTGAGTGTTGTTTGTTGTCAGGTAGAGGTCTCTGCGACAAGCTGATCACTCGTCCAGAGGAGTCCTGCCGACTGTGGTGCGTCGATATGTGTGATCTAGAAACCTCGTGAATGAGGAAGCCCTGACCCACTGCGGGCTGTCGCGCCAAAAACGAACAAATGATGTATTTTAATATCTGTTAGTTACTTCTTCTCCAAGTCGTGTATTTGTAATTTAAGGTGGCCTTTTAGGATTAAAATTATTCGCCCAAATATATTATCGGCCCAGTTTTCGCGGCTCCGTCAACATTCCCCACTTTGGAAAATTGTCGTTGGGTTTCAACAGCTAAGCGGTTGCGTTTCTGAGTAAGAATAACCATGCCTGTGATATCTCGCCCCTGTATCCCATTTCACTTAACAACTTGTACTGAGTAACGTCTTTGTAAAACTTTTATGCGCGTGTCACCAATATCGGTCTTCACAGCATAGGTAAGGTACTCTTTAACTTCCTAAAAGAAACAATAACAAAATTGGCTCACAGTGATTACCGGTAGGCCAAGGGTGGATCCTTGCTTATTGAGGTCTGATTTGCTGACAGACTCCCAGTGTGCACATTCTTTGATTAGTATGTAACCTGTCAGATCAGAATATGCCAATATAATAACAAGAATTAGGCAACGTCAGGAAAACTTACAGCTGACAAAACGACAACAGCCAAACAAAACATCTAAGTTGTCAAAACACAATACACATTCATTTATCTAGACGCCAGCTTTCCGCAACAGGTTGACCCATTTTCGGTGAAGATGATGGTCGTCGAAGTCGATGTATTGTGCTACAATTTTGATATCTCGCCACGTTAAAGAAATGGCATGTTTGCAGACTATTAGTCGAAATTCTGACAGAAAGGCATCACTTAGAAACTTAGGCGCACATGCGTGGATATTATTAAAGAGTACATGGCCGCCAAGAGCGTGTCCGGGCCCCGGTGAATATTTTTCGCCTCCCCCCCTCCCCAGCAAGGGAGGACAAGCTAAAAATCTTTACACTAAATCGGAATACTCTCAATTTCAAAGCCACTTTGGTTTGATCTCAAAGGTTTAATTTGTACAGTCAACAGGTAATTATAATACTGAGAAAAACAGAAAAATAAGCAACATAATCTGGCTCCGGAACCCCTTCCGGATTGCCGGGCCCCGGTAATTTTTCCTGTTTTTTTCCCACCCCTCTCGTGGGCAATGAAAGAGCATCTTAAAGAAAGGATGTAAGAAAAGGGATTGAATTCGTTTATGCGAGATTTTAGGCTTTCGCAGCGGTATATTCGATGCCTCGGTTCACTGGAATATGGCGCCGCGTTAGTGGGTGATAGTGCTCAAGGTTCCGAGCCATCATTTTTGTTGCATCTTCAAGCGTGGAATGTCCAGTGTCCAACGGATTCGTCTAGTTAAGAAAAGATCCAGTGGTGAGCTCTTAAAAACAAAAACTGGTTGCATAAAGGGCGAGGGGTAGTTTTATCACTTGCCTTTTCCAGAAACAGTCTTCTCCATCGACTTACCATGTCACTGATTTTATTGTGGATCCACCTACAAATGTTAAAAATCGATGTTTATTACCCAAATTAAAAGTTATAACTTTTTAACCTCTAGCCCTACGCCCACATTACAATCATGCTGACTTCTTTGTTGTGTGCAAATGTTTATTGTCATCTGAATAGGAATAGTATGTCACAGACCCAACTTTTCGTTCTAAATCTCACACATACATGTATATACAACAAATGAAGCCATAATCGATTTGCTAGACCACGATCTGTCTTGTGCCCTAAATTCAGTTCTACGTTTGAGGTTGTGCAAGAGCAGTAGCAATTGTGTGTATAATGTCATTGTTATGCAGGGTGTTAGAATTTAGATTATTCGTGATCGTGTTGCTGAGACAGCATTGCACTGCTGTAGGCAGCATTCCTATACCTACGCTGACTAGCGATCTACAAGTACATTAAGTAACATCTAACGAACAGGATCATATGTGTTAAAGAGTCGCCGCTCTAAGGATTGTCTTCAGAGCGCTTTCGTTACACGGAATGTGATATGTCCATCTTTCTTGAAAAAAAAAATGCTTTCATTGATGAAATCCGTATACCTCAATGACTGCTTCTTCCTAAACCATTCCGGTTCGTTCAGTTCACAGCGCGTTATTCGGGTGATCAGATCTGTTAGGATAAGATGGTAGGAATACGTTGCAAACAAGATGTACTTGACAGAAGAATATATTAGCCGAAACAAGAATGTCAATGTACGTGTACTGTAACACTGAGGCGCGTTCGTGCAACCACTCTTGCAGCTGAAAGGCAATGAGTATTACACAACCCGAGTGTGTGTATTTGTAGCCTTCGGTATCCAGCATGCAGTACGCAAGGGCCATATTGACGTCCGTAGCCTGCCCCGCCCTACAATATTTTTCCACATTATCTCATAAACGGCACGATTTTCGAGGGGAAAAAAAATACAGAACCTCAAATGTGTGTTTTGGTTTTCTCTACAACTTTTGTCTCAAACGTTTCTCGTTCTAAGAAGAAACGAGCGAGATAGATTAAAAAATGAATATTGGTCTTCATGTAAAGTACACTTTATTCTAGTCAGATTTTAATTAAACTTGCATTTTCTCGACATATTTTAGAAAAATTCTCAAATATCAAATTTCATAAAAATCCGTCCAGTGGGAGCCGAATTGCTCCATGCGGACGAACGGACGGGCGGACAGACATGCCGAAGCCAACAGTCGTCTTTCGCAATTTTGCGAACGCGCCTAAAAACGAACATTAGACACACTAGTTAAAGATTTTGTAAGTCTGGTATTTAACCACTTCAACTGCTAATTGTGTTCAGACTGGTCGTTGGTGGAACGTAACTGCAGAACCAGGCTCAAGCGAATGTTATTACGAGACTACATGTATTTTAATTGTATTTCTGTGGATCTGTATAGGCCTATAGGTAAGTAGAATGAAACACAATGATATCAAGTCATTGGAAAATAATGGAACCCATTTTAATATAACATTATTTACATATATATATATATATATATGTGTGTGTGTGTGTGTGTGTGTCTAAAGTGTGCTACTATACTCTCTATCATTCACCACTACTAAAATATCCGATCCTGGAGGCTGTGCGGATTTTTAAGGACGCGTTCATACTAAGCCAGGGGCGTTACCAATTGCGGTTACTTTAGTATGTCCATGTGTTGTGATAGCATGTGAACTTCAAAACGGCAGATTCTCCATCCAAAAATTCTACAGTTACCTTAGGGTGAGATATTCCACTGCCATGAGTGACTATACAAATAAATAGGTATATAAAGTGCTTGCTTGTTCTTGTATTCAGGGGCCTGTGTCTGATTTAGGCTTTATGAACGAGTCGAAATGTATAGCACTTTTGGGTAATAAAATTAATGGTCTACAAATGCAGTTGTGATTGAAAGCCTATCTGTTTGTTTGTCTCTACAGGTTCCGTATACAAGAATTTAAAATACTGCTCTAAATTGTAGGTGGTCTTACACGCACTGAGTGCGGCTGGCATTCGCAGAAGAAATTAATGACAGCATAAATATGGTTTCTTGTGTGTAGACAAGAACAAAATTACAAGTGCCTCAAAGTAAATTACTTATATAATTAGGTCTGGCTGGGGAAAAAGTAAGCGAGTACATTAGGACATTAGCATATGTGACGTGGAGCTTAGTGTAGAACGTTCAGACACTAAAATATAGGATAATACTTTATAATGGGTATGCGGCCATGCTGGGTGTGAGAAGAAACGCATACACAGTTTAGCTGGTAAACATTCTGGAAACTCTCCATCTTGAAGACTATGAAGGAAAAAGCTGAGAGGATCTGAAACGTAGACATATTTTGACCGTCATTTTAATGGATCTTAGGAAGGTAGATTGTGGGGGTCAGATTGAAGCGGTCAGTTAAACAGGCATTAGAGAGGTAGACCGAAGCGGGCAGTTAAATTAATCTTATAGAGATAGATTGAAGCGTTCAGTTCAACAGGTCTTGGAGAGATAGATTGAAGCGGTCAGTTAAATCTTATAGAGACAGATTGAAGCGGTCAGCTAAACAGGTCTTGGAGAGATAGATTGAAGCGGTCAGTTAAACAGGTCTTGGAGAGATAGATCGAAGCGATCAGTTAAACAAATCTTATAGAGACAGATTGAAGCGGTCAGTTAAACAGGTCTTGGAGAGACAGATTAAAGCAGTCAGTTAAACAGGTCTTGGAGAGATAGATTGAAGCGGTCAGTTAAACATATCTTATAGAGATACACTGCAGCGGTAAGTTAAACAGATCTTAGAGACACACACAGCAGCGGTCAGTTAAACAGAGGGGTAGATTGAAGTGGTCAGTAAAACAGGTCTCAGGGTGATAGATGGTTAGGGTGCAGGGAAGGTCAGAATGGGGCGCTCTGGAACTAAAGGCGCTGTGCTTCCCAGATTTTGTTACCACAGTGTTGGTATTCACTGTTCCTCAACCTTCACAATCAGGTCTCAAAAACGTCACAGCCTTGCCTCAGTATATGTGAACTACGCATATAACAAACTTCCTGTTGAGCGAATGAAGTCCCCACTCACACTCGAAAATTTCCGGGTTCCAATACCACCCTGCATACTCGACTTCCTTGACTTGCTATGACATTTTACTTTGTTTTTATCAGTTCCTTCGTACAGATGGTGGAACAGTGCCTTACAGGGAACTATAATCGCTTCCTTCCACATCCTCACCACTTCATCATCCACAATTAACCCGTCTGGCTTATGTAGCTGAAAGAACAGCGTCACCAATCCAAGAATCAGTCCGCTACATACACCCGCACCGCAGATGTTTTCGAAGAATTCGCGTACGATCCCACCCCATATCGACGTTCTTTATGCCACGTTCACAGCGTCCATTCACGCCTGTCGTCCCGGGAGTGGGGGGCCCAGAAAGTATGCATATAGCCCCTGTATTCTAAGAGACACGACGCGTTTTTAAGTATATTATGCCTCACCGAGCAGTTAGTTCATGAAAGACTCCCTGATCGAGATCCACCAGTCCAACAAGTCAACATAAAGACATTCGTCCCAATATTCTTTGTTTTATTTGGCGTACATTAAACGCCACGTGTAATATACACGTATTCGTGTATTTCACTGGGAGAACACCTGAGCTGTGTAGGTAGTCAATAGCACTGAGAGACTGAAATTATCTCAGGATTGCGTAATGTGACGAAATTTGTGTGTAACGTTTGCCCTGTTATGCCAGCACGGGTCGCTAGCACGGCACTCCTGTTCATTCATAACATAAAATCAATCAGTTCCCCGGAACGCAATGCTAGCACCATCTAACATCCACTATACGAACTTCTACAGCTATATAGTCAAATGCTGTGCAGTTTCTGATAGCACCCGTTTTGACGAAATCTAATCATTACTGTTATTATTATTATTTTGTTGTTGTTGTTGCTATGGCCTGTTGAGACAACCCTTTTCGCCTCGGTGCTTCCTTTGAACTAACGGTGATTCCCACCACTCAGGCTTCTAAGTTCAGACTGCAGTACTTCCCGTTATTGTGTGTTATGTTACTAGTATTGCTGCCTTTTGCAGTGAATCTAATGTTTTCTTGGTATGGCGTCCATATTTTTCCTTAAACCTTTCGTTACTATTCCTGTAACTCCAGTTATTACCGCTATGACCTTACATTCCAGGTTCCACATTCGTTCTATCTCTATACATGAACTCTTGTATTTTAGCTTCTTTTCCGCTTCCTTTTGCACGACATTTCTGTCCGCTGTTATTGCCACAGCTATCAGTATGCACATTTCTTCTTTTTTTATTTTCAATTATTATATCTGCCCTATTATTATTATTATTATTTTTATTTTTATTTTTATTTTTATTTTTATTACTGTGCGTTGCCTGGATTCGCGTGTCAAATCGAGATGTCAGAGATATGACGTTGTTTAACTTTGACCTTCAGCGATGCAACTGTCCCACCGCTAGATGCCCATCGGCGACTCATGCCGTCAGCAGTGGTAGCAGTATATTGAATGGGAGGTCTGATATGATTAAAGATTTGTTAGATGTACTTATATTTACTAAGCAAATCAGAATTCTTCAACGTATTTCACACTGCAGTTCAGTCACTCACGTTTCATGTGAATTGTGTTTATCACTTAATTACTTTATTTGTAATTAATTTAATTATACTTTGTACCGTTTATGGGCTGGGTAGCTCAGTCAGTGTAGTGACTGACTACGGGCTGGACGGTCCGGGATCGAATGCCGGTGGGGACGAGATTTTCCGCCCGTCCAGACCGGCCCTGGGGCTCACCCAGCCTCCTGTAAAATGGGTACCGGGTCTTTCCCGGGGGTAAAGTGCGGCCGGGGCGTTCTGCTGACACACTCACCCCCTTCTAGTGCCCACCCTCTGGGCCACACCGGGCCTGTAACGGGATCACTTTACCTTTTGTATTTTTAGTTTGTACCTTTATGTTACTGCTGTGTGTAATACCTGTTTGGGGAAGAGTGTTTAAATATTTAATTTACGTGTCCAATCTGTTATAAAGCTAGCTTTTTCTTCGTTATTTTGGGTTGTTTGCTTGTTTGTTTTTTGTTTGTTTTTCTTTCGTTCGTTTGATCGTTCTTTCCTTCGTTCAAGTGTTTGTGTCTGTGTCTAAATGTGATTTTTGTTGCATTTGTTTGTTGCCGGTGTTAATTGGCCATTGCGCTGTTAAATTAGCGCGGTATTAAATGAGATCTGAATTGGAGAGAATTGAATTATCTGCTATGACTTTTGACACGGTATTTACAGTTATATACCTGAAACAAACCATGTTTTTAGGACATATAATTTTGTACCTATTCTGTTGTTAATACATACAGTACATGCAATGTTATTTTCCATGACAGACTTTTGTACTTTTACATTAGTAGTTTCCGAAGTCTGTGTGCGGGGGGCCAGTATGGCTGTTTTCTGCAGTTCCCTGATTTCGTGCTTTCCCGGAAGGTTTCTCCGGTATTTTCTGAATGATTTATATATGGTTACAGTTGCCCCTGTTATTACCGGTACAACTTTTGTTTTTATTTTCCACATGCCCTGTAATCCTATTGTTAAGGGTTTTATATTTCAGAATCTCCTCGGCTTCTTTCTTGATCACATTTCTGTTTATTAAAATTGCAAAATCTATTAACATACTTGTTCCTTTTTTATTATCACGGATTATAATTTCCGGTTTACTGTTAAGGGTGGTTTTGTCGGCTTGCACTTGTCGAGTCCATAATATTTTTACCTTACCTTCATGACTTGTCTCTACTAATGCTGATACAAGTTCATGCCAGTATTCATCGTCTAATTTTACTCCTTCCTTGCCTATGTTGAAGTGTAGTTGCACACACGCTCTAGCATGTTCTTAATAATAATAATAATAATAATAATAATAATTTAATAATAAAATTTTGAAGGAAGAAATTGAGAGTAAATGCCGGTTATGTAAGCAACATGAAGGAACTATTGACCACTTAACCTCGGGATGCCCCATTTTGGCGAAGAACGAATATTTAATGAGACACGATAAAGTTTGTACACATTTGCACTACTCAATATGCAAAGCCTTAGGCGTTGAAACCACATACAAATGGTACACACACACACACACACACACACACACACACACACATGCTCAAGCCAGTGTATGAAGAGGGAGATGTCACAGTGTTGTGGAATCAAGCAGTACACACAGACAGAGAAGTTACAGCAAATAAGCCAAATATAAAAATAAAAAAGGGAAAACATGCACACTGATAGATGTGGCAATACCCGCAGACAGAAATGTTGTGCAAAAGGAAGCGGAAAAGAAGTTAAAATACAAAAGTTTATGTATAGAGATACAACGAATGTGGAACCTGAAATGTACGATTATACCCATAATAATTGGAGCCACTGGAATAGTAACGAGAAGCTTAAGGAAAATTTTGGAAACTGTACCAGGAAAACATTCGACAGATTCACTACAAAAGACAGCTATACTTGGAACATCACACATAATACGGGAAGTACTGCAGTGTGAAGCTTGAAGCCTGAGCAGTGGGGATCACCGCTGGTTCAAGAGAAGTACCAGGAAGAAATGCCTGTGACAAGGGACATCCATATCAAATAATAATAATAATAATAGTCTTGCTTTTACGACTTAGTCACCCTGACCTGTTCTCAGCCTTATTTCAGAAATTCACTATTCTTACACACTTACACACTTAACAGAACTCATTGACTGATGAATCATTTGCCGCATAGATCATACTCTCACTTGTGCCCAGATAAATGTAACTATTACCTGGCACCACGGTACAGAATCCTCCCTCAGAAACAATAAATACCCCAAATTTGTGTCCGTCGAATGTTCGTTACCGTGTACACGCCACTGAACCCTGTCCAGGGCCAGACAAATCCAGCCAGGTAATATTTCCTAGAGATCTATTTTAATATCACTGTCTCCTACAATTCTCTTCGGGTTTTCAGACACTGCAAGAAATTTACATCTCCCTCACGAATGCCGCATCTCTTGTCCATCTCATTATACTTGTACCTTGTAACGTAAGCCTGAGAGGCCTACAGACCGTCAGTATCGGTTCAATGACTAATATTCGCGATGTGTACTTGGAAGGTACAGGGTTCAAACCTCTCACGTTGAGACTCATTATCCGAACCAAGGTGCGGACAAGAAGCGTTTCGATACCTTCTCGGGCGAAGGCCAGACACGTGCATGGTGTAGCAAACACCGATAAACAGCATACATAGTGGCGCAAGTGTCACTTGTTATTCGATGTTTAACAATACTAAGGCCGCGTCAAGTGGCTTTTGAGCCACCCTGTGTAAATACAACTTTTTAGATTGTTGGAAGTCGAACTTGGGTTTAGAGAAGAAACCCTTGGACAGACGTTTGCTAATGCAATTACAATATTTCGAGGAAAAAACCCTTTTACAAACATACATAAACAAAAAATTCAAATATTTGAAAATTTCAGTACGATGGATTCTTAATACCAGTTCTGTAAAGGTCAAGAGTCTGTCCCCACGACACTGACACTGACACTGACTCTGATACATCCACACACACACACACACACACACACACACAATATTAACTAAACAAATAAACAAGCATTTTAATCTAAGAGGTTATTAATGTTTGTGTTGTAAAGGTACCTGTCACCTTCACTCACACAAAAGCACGCAGCTCGCGAGCACGCACAAGCACAAACGCGCGCGCGCGCACACACACACACACAACACAAGCGAGCGCGCACAATATTTTTTATGTCGGAAGATACAAGTGCTATTCTAGGTAGCAATACTCGTCAGGAGCAGGTTTATAGACTACTAGTAAAAAACAATTTGTCTCCGTGGTAAAATCCAGTAGTTTCTAATTCATCACTCCATTAATTGCTGGAAAAATTTTAATGAGAAAAGACCCACTTAAATTTTCTTCTTCTCAGTATTCCTTACTTCTGGTGCTACAAAAATATTATAAGAAACAAAAATGGAAAAGTAAGAGTTTACTTCATATTTCATAAGGTTTTTCTTCCTTACAGGTCGTAGATTATAATTTTTTGTGTGTGCCCTTGTTATCATTACCAATTACACACTTCGATAATATTCAGAACTAAAAAAATCTAAATAAAATAATCATGTTCCTTATCAGGAATACTGAACATCGAAATACGATGATCTTCTAAATTTCTTCAAGCAAAACGTGGAGAGCCTTTTGGTTCGGTTTACCTCCCGTGCTATGTAACTTGTTCATAATAAGGTGATGTTATACACTGCCTGAAGTACAACACCGTCTTCTGAGAACACAGACCATCAAAACAGAACCGCATGGCAGGAAATATTACTTCACAGTGTTGTAACAAAAGGGAGCATGCGACTCTACAACGCATACTGATACTTTGCCGGCGGTTGGAGTTAAGGGATGTTTTTATACCACCCCCTCCACCCATCCACCCATGCATTGACCAAGATAAATGCATTCTAGTTAAAATGATACGCATCTGACGAAGAAATCTGTGAAATTTGTTTTGTTGAATGAGGCCACTCAGCGAACGTACAGGGAAGAAGTAAAGTGTATTCTTATTCCATTTCACTAAACTACGTGTATACGATACTACTGGGTGTAACTGTTATGACAATAATCTTTCCAGGCAATTCAGAAACACGAATACCACATACACATAAAACAGGATAAGTTCGCACCCACGCTTGCTGATTCCTGTAAAGTCGGCCAAAACATACCATTTGCACAATGAAGCCACAGGGTCATTGAGATGGAGAGAAACTATCGTAATAAATAAAAGAATAATTACAGCCATTGACGGATAGTTACAACGCTGCGAGGACGTCCCTCTACACTAATATTTACACTTATGCGCTTTATGTATGTTATTAACCTTTTGGCGCCGGAATTATTTTTTTAATTTTAGCACGCCCTGTATATAAAATGTGAATAATACAGGAACCAAATATGTTAGAATTATGAAACAAACTGCATTTTGAAGAGAAAAAGAC
>Ga0123354_10016916_pt1 | contig 11422 bp, 8 predicted proteins | sample TergutLab28metaG_2_FD_97872 | JGI IMG/M metagenome (GOLD analysis project Ga0123354, IMG submission 97872) | Labiotermes labralis P4 segment gut microbial communities from Petit-Saut dam, French Guiana - Lab288 P4 | ecosystem: Host-associated > Arthropoda: Insects > Digestive system > Gut ... | reverse complement strand
GTTTAGTAACTTCATATTTTGATCCTGCAGAATCAGTGTTTATTAACTTCATATTTTGATCCTGCAGAATCAGTGTTTAGTAACTTAATATTTTGATCCTGCAGAATCAGTGTTTAGTAACTTCATATTTTGATCCTGCAGAATTAGTGTTTAGTAATTTGATATTTTGATCCTGCAGAATCAGTGTTTAGCAACTTCATATTTTGATCCTGCACAATCAGTGTTTAGTAACTTCATATTTTGATCCTGCAAAATCAGTGTTTAGTAACTTAATATTTTGATCCTGCAGAATCAGTGTTAATAACTTAAACGTTGATCCTGCAGAATCAGTGTTTAGTTTCTTAATATTTTGATCCTGGAGAATCAGTGTTTAGTGACCTAATATTTTGATCCTGCAGAATCAATGTTTAATAACTTCATATTTTGATCCTGGTGAATCAGTGTTTAGTAACTTAGTATTTTGATCCTACAGAAACAGTGTTTAGTAACTTGGTACTTTGATCCTGCATAATTAGTGTTTAGTAATTTGATCCTGCAGAATCAGTGTTTAGCAACTTCATATTTTGATCCTGCAGAATCATTGTTTAGTAACTTCATATTTTGATCCTGCAAAATCAGTGTTTAGTTATTTCATATTTTGATCCTGCAGAATCAGTGTTAATAACTTAAAAATTTGATCCTGCATAATCTGTGTTTAGTAACTTCATATTTTGATCCTGCAGAATCAGTGTTTAGTTCCTTAATATTCTGATCCTACAGAATCAGTGTTTAGTAACTTCATATTTTGATCCTGCAGAATCAGTGTTTAGTAACTTAATATTTTGATCCTATAGAATCAGTGTTTAGTAACATGATATTTTGATCCTGCAGAATCAGTGTTTAGTAATTTGATATTTTGCACCTTCGTAATCAGTGTTTAGTAGCTTAATATTCCTCAGTCGGCGTATTGCTCCCGTAATTATTTATGCCAAACTGTTAATGAACACCTCCCTACATACTGCACACCACTACACGTCACAAAGTCGGATTCCTTGGATCGAACGGCTGAAGCCTAGAAGTCAGCGTGCAAATGACTGAACGTACCATAAAATTTCGAATTTTGACTGGACCTTATCAGCATTGTAACAGCTCTTTTGCCCACATTTTTGTATTTCATAGCCTTTGTTTTATACTTTTTATAATTTCAGCATTTTCACGCAGTACACACGATATTGGTGTATTGGTATTATTTATTCATTTGTGCTTAGATATCCCTGAAGATGGTGATTTATTCGCCGAAACATGTAGGAGGGAATAAACTTATGTATGACTTTTAATTTCTGTTATTTGTATATGCTGGTATAAATGAAGGGTTATAATACTGTAAATAACACCAACTTGGTGCACGATTGCACTATGTGCCCATCATCAGAAGAAACGACTGTGTTTATGTGACGCTTGGTACTTGTTATTCTGTGTGGATGTCTGGTATGCAGGAGCATATGCTTCTGCATACCAGACACTTGGTACTTGTTATTCTGTGTGGATGACTGGTATGCAGGAGCATATGCTTCTGCATACCAGACACTTGGTACTTGTTATCCTCTGTGGATGACTGGTAAGCAGGAGCATATGCTTCTGCATACCAGACACTTGATACTTGTTATTCTCTGTGGATGACTGGTATGCAGGAGCATATGCCTCTGCATACCAGACAGTTGGTACTTGTTATTCTCTGTGGATGACTGGTATGCAGGAGCATATGCCTCTGCATACCAGACAGTCATCCACACAGAGTGACAAGTACCAAGTGTCGCATAAACAGTTGTTTCTCCTTATGATGGGTACATAGTCGCCGGCAATATTTAGAGATTGATAAGTAGAAATATACTAAGAATAATTCGTGCATCAAGTAGGTTTTATTTACAAGATTATACAGAGATGCACGGTCACCAACACATGAAATTTAGAAGGACTGTAATGTTTAGTAATTTCTTACGTTTAGCGGCCTAAACTTAGTTCACCTAATATCATTTCTCGTATTATCGAAACAAACCGAATTATTCCGCACTGTCGATAAACGGGTTAAACACTGACAACGCTACTTCGTTGTATAGGTCAAACTGAAATAACCCTTTGCCCCCTACACGGAGAGGCTGCTGTGATGTGCTGGACATTTTCTGTTCCGGATAATCGAATAATATTCGTGTTTTAAAATGCAGTTTGAGTTTCACGACTGAACAGCTGTAGGCGAACTGCGGCTGGTATAGCCTGCAATGCCTGTGGAGTGAAGCCGATAGAAAAGTTTACTACATTTGCACTCGAGCCTTTAATTATTCGAGACAATTAAATCTGAAGTGGTTGCCTCCCCCCCGTTAGATACGAAAGGAAGCGCGACCTGAATTGCTTCTCTCCCGAAGCCCATTCCGTCGGGAGAGTTTCTGTGGAGAGGCTCCACTTCCCTCCCTCCCTTTTAAATTCCGACGCGGCCCGAAGAGGATAGCATCAAAAAGCTGTTCTCCGATATTTTGTTCCACGCTTAGAATATAAACTTTTAAAATATCGTCTGTATACAGTGCCTAGAAGTCTTGTCACGTACTTTGACATGACTCACGTAGTGCAACTGTTCTCAAGAGATTAGCTTGCTTTCCGGACCTGATCTTGCTATCAGGATTCAGCGAAGATACCAAGACTAAGGTCCTTAAGGAAGAAGTGCAGATTGGAATTACCCAGTAGCCGCTTGTCTTTCAGTGCTTACAGCTGCGTGTATGGTATGGATGGGCGTAATTAGGGGCCCATTTACAAAACGCAACAAAACAACGACATCAGTCTCCTTGGACTGGACACTTAGTCGGTGATCCTCGTAAAATGCGATGCCGAAGAGCATGTCCAGTTGTTAGCACTCCTATGCGTATTGGAGAGTTCTCGGTTCGAATCTTGGTCCGATGGCCGATTATGTTAACGTATTTCGTGGTCTGTTCAGACCCTCTAAGCCTTGCAACTATCTGCTGCTATTTGTTTCATGGCTCGGCAGACCTAATGGGCCTAGGCGTGCTCAGTATCGAGGCTTCACGATCACACTCAGGCACACCACAATCGGTAGGACCCCTCTGGATGAGTGATATGTGCGTCGCAGAGATCTGTGTCTTACAACATACAACACTCACACGAGACAGATATCCATGCCACCGGAGGGATTCGAACCCGCAATCCCTGCAAGCGAACGGTCGCAGACCCACGCCTTAGACCGCACGGCCACCGGGATCGGCTCTGCTGCCCTCAGAATTTCCTTTGCATATCTTGTTGCCCATCAGAGTTCTAAGTCCTATGTGTAACCAGTAGCACTGCTTTTGGTTGTGTTAATGTCGCACTGTCGTAATATAGACTTTGTGCCTGTGAAGCTCCTCTTTGTCATTACTTATAGTTCCCGAAATTTTTTATTAGCTCCCTCATTTCAGAAGATTCACTCGGGAAAATGAACCATTTTTCACGGCCATGCACAGTCTGGAACGTTTCAAAGCGTTTGTAGGCAGTGGGCATTAATTTTTCCATAGCCCTGTCCACTACCTTGTCCCCATTTCCAGAACACGTGTATATTTACACATGAAAATTGTTTGAATTGACTGTACAAGAGCAATGGTGGACAGTACCAACATGCTTTCTTAAGAAATTATACGGTAGAGTGTTTGGATATGAAGGGGACAGGTTGTTTGGGGTAAAAATAAATCCCGGGGGGTGGGAGGGGGGGGGGGAATCGAAGTACCAAATAAGAAAAGTAAGTTTACGATTTAATGGTCATTGAAATACCTTTTCCTTTGCAGATAAATTTAATGGCGTCTACACGGTCTGCGTCTGGCAGTCCGTTAGGTTAGGAATGCACAAATTCCGGGCGTCATTTCGTCATGGGGAATAAATCTTGTGCCGTAGTGCCTTAAGTACTGTTTTTGGACTCCGAGTATGGCGCCTACTTCACGTCACAATTCTAACGCCTGTAATTTTCAAGTGACTCCTTATTTTTGGAAAATTTTTTTTGCCCCCCCCCCCCATCCATCTTTAGGTGTTTGAAGTTTTCAAGCTGAAGTGTAATATTTTCGTCTTACAGTTTATAACGAGCAGCTACGAAAATTTCCTGCTTTTGATCTAATCGTGCAGCTGTCTGGCACGAAAAGACGATACGGTAAACACTTCAAGACGTTTGTTCTGCGGTTGGCTCGTCTGAAACTGGTCAAGTGACAGTTGATGCTGCATAAGTGTTATGAGGCCAGTTTGAATAGAAATCGCGTAGCGTAAATTCCGTAATGAACTGTGAATATCTGTACGCTATCAGTCCTACCGTGCTGTGTGATTCGCAGAATCGCACATGACGGAAAGTGTTGCTGGATTCAGCTTTCCCACGCATCGAATTCAGTTTTCCAGAACAGTGTTTCCCAAAATCTTTTGCTCGAGGGGACTCATTTTGGCTTCGAAAAATAACCACGGATGCTCGCAACCTTGCTCATGTAAATGTGGAGTTTCCGAATGATAGGGATCCAAAATTAAAAATGTGTATCTCAGAATTGATTTTAGGTAGCTACCAATACATACCGGTAGGGCCCAGTTGAAATGTGATGGCACACGGCGACGCATGGAACGGGAAGTGAAGGGGAAACTGGCGAATGGAGTGGGTAGCCAGTACTCTTCACACTACCTCAAGTGAAGGGGAAACTGGCGAATGGAGTGGGTAGCCAGTACTCTTCACACTACCTCGGAACATGGTGTATCCAACATTACTACCGCTGATGCGCACAACTCGGCTGCCAGTAGTCGACTGAACTGACGCCCCCGCCGATTGAAATGGACTCGTCCGTTTTGCCGAAAGACGAAATCTGGTTTCTGCGCGTGTGCCATCACATTTCAACTGGCCTCTACCTATATGTGACACTGCATTGCTTGATATGACCTTAATTAAACTGGTTGTCGCTCGCTTTGTGAGTACTGGAAGGTTCTGAATTAGGTTTCCTAACGGTCAAAGAAACACGTCGCCAGTCAAAGAAGTTCCGCCATTATTTTGAACAAAATTTTATTCCTTGAATTAAAATAAAGTAAACTTCAAAAAGGCCATTACAGAAATGTATCCACGGATCCGCTGGGAAGGGGTCCGTGGAACACATTTTGGGAACTACTGGTATGGAGCGGTACCAGGCTGTGCCTACATCAAGAAGGTAACGTATGAAATTAAGGCTATTTCTCTTGAACCCTATGATGCCCAGTGACAAATATGTCTGCCTTATTCTGTATACGTATATGGGTTAGTAATATGTAACCCGGAGACTTATTGAAACGTTTTACACGTTAGCAATGAGAGATAAACAGCGCGTTTCATTTACTGCTGACAGGGCTGCCAATGAGAGAAACACAACGCGTTCCATTTACTGCTGACAGGGTTGCCAATGAGAGAAACACAGCGCGTTCCATTTACTGCTGACAGGGCTGCCAATGAGAGAAACACAGCGCGTTCCATTTACTGCTGACAGGGTTGCCAATGAGAGAAACACAGCGCGTTCCATTTGCTGCTGACAGGGCTGCCAATGAGAGAAACACAGCGCGTTCCATTTGCTGCAGACAGGGCTGCCAATGAGAGAAACACAGCGCGTTCCATTTACTGCTGACAGGGCTGCCAATAATTTAAATTAACGTTCCAGCTGAGCAGCTCGGTTATTAGACTCTAATTCAGCCACCACTGAATTTTTTATAACCCGAAAAATAACAGAAACAAAATGACATAATCGTAATGGAGTTTTGAAGCATTTTAGCTGCCTTTACTGCGCAGTACAAACACTTCCAGCACCCCGCTTACATGCAAGGTGATATCACAGGCTGCATAAATTATAGAATTTTAATATTTTAATGAGTGAGGGCGATCAGTACCTAGATCAGGGAGGTGGATTTCTGTTCCTTTGTTCTAGTACAGTCCGTACGGATGGCAGTCCGGTGCCAAAACGTGTGGTAGTTTGATTTTGTAATTTTATCATATGTGTATTGGACCGTGCATCATCTTGATAGTTGAATAAAGAGAGACCAAATTGATGTCACTTGCTTTATTATTTCATTATTTAATGCTCAACATGTTTCGGATGTTAATATAGTGATATCTCGGCTAACGAAGATAATTCGTTAGCTGAAACACACATACAGACGGAAAAGATAAGCTCCTGGAATGGCCCGACCGTTCATGTTTGCTGCTTTATGTTAGCGCGCGCATCCACTAAAACATTCGTTAGCCGAGTCAGAAAAACAGCGAAAAAAATCTTCGTTAGCCGAAAAATTCGTTAGCAGTGTCACTCGTTAGCCGAGGTATCACTGTACATCCATCTTCAGGAGCTTGCGACTTATTTGTTGAATTATTTCATGGGTTGTATTGCTCTAGTTCGATGGTATTCGTATGCAGGCTGAAACACTAGTGCTTCAGCCTGCATACGGATACCACACCACCCCAGCCAGACCACAACGTAACACCAACACACATCGAACCAGAGCGATACAACCCATGAAATAACTCAACAAATAAGTCACAAGCTCCTGAAGATGGATGTTTTAACATCCGAAACATGTTGAGCATTAAATAATGAAATAATAAAGCAAGTGACATCAAGGTGGTCTGTGTTTATTCAACTATTTGTAATTTTATGTTTTTTGTTTTATTTTGTTGACCGTGCATCCCTGTATTATCTTTTTCAAATGAAGCCAACTAGGTGCACACTAATTCTTAGTATATTTATTTCAACTTCTCATCCCAACTAGCAGACCAGACGGTCACCCATACAGAGTAAAAAATACCAGTGTCGCATATATACAGTAAGTTCTCCTGATGATGGGCACACAGTTGCCCGTAACATGTAGAGAAGTTGAAATAAATATACTAAGAAGTAGTGTGCACCTAGTTGGCTTCATTTAAAAAAGATGTGATTTTGTAACTGTTTTGAGTTATGACGCGGCGTAATATTGTAGAAAGATAGTACGTTTCGGTATATCCTTTCGATCGAATCCACAGGCTTGATGAAAGAACCCATCATCAAGCCTGAGTATAGGATCGAAAGTATATCCCGAAGCGTCGTATCTTCGCTGCAATATTACGCCTCTTCATAACCCAAAAGAGTTACCGCACCAATTTTATCGTGGCCTAGGAACACACGTGTATGAACACATATGTACGATTTTGACACTTGTCACGAATTGTGTTTTATGGTTGCTGTTTTAATTAGTGCATTTGTCGGTTATTGTATTGAATGTAACAGTATGCACTGTGTCACTGATATAGGGCAGGTAGAGTCCAGTTGAGATGTGATGGCACACGGTGACGCACGGGAGGGGAAGTGAAGGGGAAACTGTCGAATGGAGTGGGTAGCCAGTACCCTTCACACTACCTCGGAACACGGTGTATCCAGCATTACTACCGCTGATGCGCACACCTCGGCTGCCAGTAGTCGACTGAACTGACGCCGCCCGCCGAGTTAAATGGACTCGTCCGTTTCGCCGAAAGACGAAATCTGGTTTCTGCGCGCGTGCCGTCACATTTCAACTGACCTCTACCACTTGTTTCATTCCTTCTTGTTTCGACGCCCGTGGCCAATATACGCCACTTCTTAATTTACGCCCTCTCATTTTCGATTTAACGCCCTTTTTGCTGCCTGCTCTTTATCACGCTCACCCCTAGCTATTCTATTATTTCTTACCGGAATATATATTTTAATTTTCGCCCTTTTTGATTTACGCCCACTTTTCCAGGCACTCAAGCCAGTGGTTCTCTGCGGGTAGTAGGGTAACGTACTGCACATACAGAAGTGTGAGTTTTATTGGTAGTTGCTGGAATCGAAGTCCTTTTCGATTCCGCGCCAGCGAATCGGAAAGAAGTAACTTTATAGTGCACGGTATTGACTCTTGGTGACGCTATTGGTGATGGAGTCTCAGGTTGCCATCAATGTGATACGTCATTACACGTCTGGATGCCGTCGTGGTAAAGTTCACCCTATAACCTGACATGATGACACAGAGGGGAAGCAGAGGTTTGGCTCTACTCTTTCTTTAACCTCGGCGATAGATGAGGTTGAGTGGTCGACTCCATTCACCGGCAGCTTTACCACAGGGAATGACAAGTTACCCATTTTATAGAAGGCTGGGTGGTTCCCAGGGCCGGTCTGGACGGGTGCAAAAAAGTATCGCCCCCACCGGAATTCGATGCCCGGACCGTCTAGCCCGTAGTGAGTCGTTTGCCATCTTCTGGGCCCAACTGACCTTTTGTATATTTATGACTCTAAAAGGTGACGTAAAATACGACAGCTAGGATTGTGGACCGGTCACCTGTCGGTGTGCTCCGTGCGCCATGAGCCGTGATCTAAATTGCTTTTTATTGACACAATATGAACCAACAGGATGCACTATTTACTTTAAATTTATATCAATAATGAACCTCTACATGTTTTCGAGCAGGCTTACTGCTTAGGTAAAGTGATTCCATTACAGGCCCGGTGTGGCCCAGAGAGTGGGTAGAGGTATAGCTCTACTCTTCCATGACCGCGGCACTAGAAGGCCGGTAGTATGGCGGTAGTGCTTTATAGGATTCCTTTATCTGGTATCAAATTTGACAAGAACGTGGGAAACGTGAGTGGAATTGATCGTGGCCAATTTCATGTACTTTGTTGTTTGCATGGAAATATTGACAGCATCCTTGAAAACACCATACAGCCAGTGTCTATGTCGAGGTTCCAACCGAGGAATTCCGAATGCCCTACAGAAGTGTTACCGAAGCATGTGCCTTTAGTTAGCTCTCATAATTACGGAAATACCGGACGACCTACTGATTGACACACGCGACCAGTGTGTTATGTTACTTCTGACCTCATGATGGTCCTTCCCTTCCTAAACTAAAATCCGCCTGACTGACAAGTCTGTAAAATGAGCATCATAATCTTCTGAATGGGAAATCTTGCATTTCCTAAATCTCTCTCATCATGCATATTAATACAGTAAGGTGTGTTTGCCACATCGTTATCTACTAAACCACCGAACGGATCTTATCAAGATACTCGTTTTTATAAAACTTATAATTCGACTTTGAAGGCAGTCTCCTTTGCTTCTATCAACCCGTTCTCAAAATTCTATTTAACAACAAAAAGAAGACTAACGTTAAATATTGACGGTGCTGCCTCAAGCGGAGGCCAATAGCATTACTTCCCTTGGCCTCCGCTTGAGGCAGCACCATCAGTTTCAACGTTTTGTTACTTATTCACACTTTGCTTATGATACGTTCATCTCCGAAAGAAATTAACCCAGCATCAGGCATTAGTAAGTACAATTTTTAAGGGTTATTAAGATCAAGATGATGCAATATTTGTTAATTAAATGTTGTACTGTTTCTACATACGAATTGTTCTCATGGGTGCACTTAGTTCAAGACTAAATTTATGTTATGAATCTGTTTATTTTGCAGCTTAACAAACACACGAACTTTCAGATAATCTACTGGAAGTGATGCTGGTCATCGAATTGAAAAACTGAACATTTGATTACGATTACTCTTCTTCAACGTGGCCAGAAGTCAGAACTGTGTGTTGAAAAATTAAACACCCGTCATTAAGGAACGAGTGTCCTATTTAAATATTCATGTGACTTGATTACATGCTTCAGAGTCGTGTTCAAATAAAAAAGGTAAAGATAAAGTGTTCCCGTTACAGGCCCGGTGTGGTCCAGAGGGTGGGTAGAGGTATAGCTCTACTCTTCCATGACCGCGGAACTAGAAGGGGGTGAGTGGTCAGCAGCACGCCTCGGCCGCACTTTACCCCCGGGAAAGACCCGGTACCCATTTTACAGGAGGCTGGGTGGGCCCCAGGGCCGGTATGGACGGGCGGAAAAAGGCGTCCTCACCTGGATTCGATCCCAGACCATCCAGCCCGTAGCTCAGTCGCTATACCGACTGAGCTACCCGACCCACAATCGTGTTCTAATGGAGTACTAAAACAAACAGGAAAATAACTTTGATGGAATCACCTTTCTGAATTAAATTACGTATTTTTTCTTCACCTGGCAGGATGTTTATTTAGTGAGGATTACCGATTATTTTGGGGACCGCAGTAGCGCAGTGGTTAAGGTGCTTTGCTACAAATCGGAAGATCGCTGGTTTGATCCCAGCTGGTGTCATTGGGATTTTGCATTGGTATAAAATCCTTCTGATCGCACCATGGCTCTGGGGTCGACTCACCCTCTAGCAGAAATGAGTACCGGGAGCATTTCCTGGGGGTAAAGGCAGCCGGTGCGTAAGGCTGACAACCTTACCACCATCCTGTGCCGTTGTCAGGATATCTGTGAACCTTAACTTCCTGGAAACCTGAGGGCCACTCCAGGCCTGTAAAGGGACTGCTTTACCTTTTACTTATTTTTTATAGACAAGTTAGGAAATGTTTGCATACCGTAGGTTACCTCTTTTTCGATAATGTTGATAAATTTAATACTTGCTGAAGACAGTGCTACACGTACAAAGTGTATTTCAAGTTCGAACATTTTCTGATATTGTACATAATTAGCCGTTCAAAGCCCAGTTGTTACTTTAGGCACCACCAGGTATAACATTCGAACATTTTACATTGTACACAAAGAACGTATTTCTTTGATTTTAATGGATCTCAGAACAAACCGCGGTCATTTCACTATGCAGCAATAAGTAATTGGCGTTAGTAGCTGACACTGAGTGTGTTTACTGCGCGGTGCGAGGCGAATTTGAAATGGAGTTTATGTAAGTCCTTAATATTTGAAGGCTTGCCATGGCTCAGGCGGTTAGTCGCCGGCCTTTCACTGCGGAGGCCAGGGTTCGTTCCAAGGTCAGGATGTGTTAGATTGGAGGCAGACACAGGTTTTTCTCCGAGTACTCCGGTTTTCCTCTGCCACTATTATTCCACCAATTCTCCATGATCATCTTCATCTACACGTTGCTCTTACTTGAAGGTCTAACGGGCAAAGCCTGGGAACCTTCCTGAAAACCATACACTTTCGGAAATCGAGAGGGAGGGGCACCAGATAGGAAAATACTTTCACAAAGACTAAAAATCTGTGCCCGAAACTCACTCAAAAACCCCTGTAGGCCTGCATTTAAAGTACTGGTTACAATTTCGCACTACATCAAGTTTGATGTGATTGTGTGGTTGTAAAATTCCGCAGTATCAGATGTGATGAAAGATTGTTTGGTTCTGGCCCTGTTGCATGCGTACAGTCGGTCGTACAAATGGAGGAACAGACGGACAGACTGATTTTTAATGGCCGTTTGGCAGGGTTGCAGACATGCGTAACCCTCTACAGACGAAGCGCAGACCGCTTTATTTAAAGCCCCAGTCCGTACCGCGCTGTAAACACTTTTCATCTCGGTTATAAAAACCAATCAGTTTATGCTGTAAGTGGCACAAGTCGCTGTTTGTTC
>Ga0123354_10016915_pt1 | contig 11422 bp, 4 predicted proteins | sample TergutLab28metaG_2_FD_97872 | JGI IMG/M metagenome (GOLD analysis project Ga0123354, IMG submission 97872) | Labiotermes labralis P4 segment gut microbial communities from Petit-Saut dam, French Guiana - Lab288 P4 | ecosystem: Host-associated > Arthropoda: Insects > Digestive system > Gut ... | reverse complement strand
AGGAACATAGGACGACCAAGGAAGAGATGGAGGGACCAAATTCATCTTGAGGATCAAGGAACAGGAAACACGCCTAACCCTTCAGGAACATGATGATGATGATGATGATGGACTTCTTTAAAAACAATTTTTCAAACTTAAACGCAAATTATGAAACGTATATATTGAGACTGGGCCACGCGGTGGCGCAGTTGGTTGAGGCACTGTGCTACAAACCGAAAGGTCGCGGGTTCGATTTCCGATGGTGTCATTGGAATTTTTTATTAACATAATCCTTCCGGTCGAACTATGTCCCTAGGTTTGACTCAGCTTCTAGCAGAAATGAATACCAGGGCCGGTGCGTAGGGCAGACAATATTACTATCTTCATGTGCCGATTGTCTTGAAATCTGGGAGCATCGCCCTCCTGGAACACTCAGGGTCTGTCCAGGTCTGTAATGGGATTGCTTTACCCTTTCATATATTGTGACTAGCTGCATGAATAACGTAATATAATGTGACCTGCTTTTGTAATCGGCCATATTTTAGTAAGTTTTTAAATACTCGTATTTGCTATACATCTCCTGGAACATGGCCTAAATTATATTATACATTTGTTAACTGCAATTGGGTAGCCACCGTACACAAACAACATACAGAACGACACAAAACAAACAATACACAGAACAACACAAAAATTCTGGAAGACTGCGGGCCGTGCCCCGTCTTCGCGGGTTGTACCCTGACGCCGAAACATGCAGGGATAATATAAGGCTATATTTCCGTACGTTAATTGTGCATTTATTGGCGTTACGAATAAATGATTTAGTCAATATGCACTGAAACAAAGTGTCAAAACTATCGAACAATTTTTTTAAAATATTACATTTTACGAAGAAAAAGTTCACAAAGAGCTGTGTGAATTTTTAAGTATGTCACATCAGCTACATAACCTTATAGTGCCACTCCCACCTCATAAATTTGCAATTCATATTCTGAGGTGTGCCATCCCCGTTGTGTGTTTAAACTATATGGTGAAGTAAATTCAGTCAAAAACACAACTATAAATATATGGCTAAATGATGGTGTTTATTAGCAATGGAAAACTACATGTTTCGGCCTATAGCGGCAATCATCAAGTTTCGACAACTTTCTTACTATAAGAGTTATGCACATTTTATGTAACATTTATAGCAAGAAAGTTGTCAAAACTTGATGAAGGCCGCTATAGGCCGAAACATGTAGTTTTCTATTGCTAATAAACACCATCATTTAGCCATATATTCATAGTTTTTTTTGACTGAATTTAGCTTACCTTATATGCAATTCATACTACTGTTACTGATTGCAGAATATTAATAGGAAGATGAGTCCTCATTCAGAGGCACAATTTTTGCGCTAAATTTTGCTAAAAAGCGTTAAACTGATTTGAAAGTTGAAAGGGGACACACAGCAAACAAACACAGACTTGCTTACTTACTCCATGGTGCAGAGTCCTTCTTACGAAGCTAACTGGTTTACAGCTACTCAAGAAATTCCCCGCATTTCACGGAACCCGAAGGTTCATTACCGCACTCACAAGCGTCCGCCACCTGTCTCTATCCAGGGCCAACCCAATCCAATCCATATACCCACATCCCACCTCCTGGAGATCCATCCTAATATTATCCACCCATCTACGTCTAGGTCTCCCCAGTGGTCTCTTTCCTCCCGGTTTCCCCACCAAGACCCTATACACCTCCCTCTCCTCACCCATACGCGCCACATGCCCAGCCCATCTCATTCTTCTCGATTTTATCACCCTCAAACAAATACAGACACTCGGTGATAATATAAACCTACGTTACTTCCTTAGGAAGTAAACGTACGCTGAAGCAGCAGGTAGAAAGCAAAGGACAGGATTATGAATTCACCATGAGGAATCAAAAAGCGTGGATATGCAGAGTATAAGGAGAGGTAGCGTTAACGTATAGGACGGCAGATTTATAATGTATGCGGGGCAAAAAGTATATAAATAATTCTGGAACAGGGAGACAAGGGGGAGAAAGTAGACGCTATAGAACAGCTTCACACAAAAGAAAGCAAACATCCTACGTATTTCCCTTTATCAAATTCGTCTTTGCGTGCGTTTCTTGCATTATTTCTCCCTTCTCCCCCTACCCAGCCCCTTTGAGATTTCAAGTTCATAATTTTTTCTCCTTCCTCATTGTTATTTCGTCAGATGACAGGGATCTGTTAAGTCCTGTTTTTGTCAGACATTTTTAAGTCTCTATCGCTTTCTGGGAACAGGTTCACATTACACTTAACATAGTAAGTAAACGTCAAATCGGTGTTATTAAAGGCGCATTAAGGTGCATAATTTTTGTGTGATATAAAACCATTTAGATGTTTTAGAGGGCCCTGCAGTTACTATCTTCAGGATATATAGCAGTTGGTTCAATCGAAACGTCCGAAGATTTTTTTAATAGAACGTTTCTAAAGTTCAATATTAATAAAAATCCAACCAGATGCAACAGTATGCAGATATTTATTTACTGCAAAGTCACTCTAAATGTTTCTGGTGTCACGGCACCCATCATCAGGAGTACTAAAAACTGTAACTGCAGCCTCCGGTACAGGTCATAATACAGGTACAGCTACTTCCCTCCAATGTGGCCTGATCGGGACGTTGGAGGGAAGTAGCTGTACCGGTATTATGACCTGTACCGGAGGTTGCGGTTACAGTTTTTAGTACTCCAAATGATGAGACCCGAAACATGTAGAGTGACTTTGCAGTAAATAAATATCGGCATACTGTTGCATCTGGTTGGGTTTTTTATTAACTTTGAGTTACGATCCACGGAACCATGAGCTTAAAAAAATCTCTAGATTTCTTACACAGTTTTCCCTATAACATTTTCATCTAAACCACAACAGTCTTGTTCCGCTGAACGTATTATGCTTCGCATTGTGTCTGATCACTTGTCAATGTAAGCTACTACATGAAACTTGTGTTTATGATTGGTTCTGTAATTCGGCCAAATAGTTATCCTTTATATGTGTAACAACGGCTCTTGCCAGTGGATTGAACATTCGTAGAAAATGTATTAATTTATACTATTCCAAAATAATAAACTGTTACCGGCGAACTGGGTTCGAATCCCATTCGGGCCACACTTTCGCATGTGAAAGACACGTACCAATTTTTTTTATATCTTGTTAGTCGTGCATTCTAATAAAATGACAGTCTTATTCACCAATTTGTGGCACAAATTCTTTATCTGAATACATTTATTACATTACTCTACATGTTTCTAGCACTATTGTGCTCATCTTCAGGAGGACAATTGTATTAGTACAGCATCTGGCATCTTCACTACATTTTTCTGTAATACTGTGTCACCTCAGCTCTGTATTGCCTGCTTGTAGCTGGCGAATGTGTTTATGAGTCAGTATTACGGAAAAATATAGTGACATACCAGGTGCTGTACTAAAAGAACTGGCCTCCTGAAGATGAGCACAGTAGTGCTCGAAACATGTAGAGGAATGTAATAAATGTATTCAGATAAAGAATTTGTGCATCAGGTTGGTAAAAAAAAAGACTATTTTTTGTTTGAAAATGAAACGGATCACAGGCGTTGATCCATGTAGCTGACTCAGCTACAACCACTCGCGAGAAACAACCCTCTGATTTCTTCGGTTTTCACCTCTTTTTTTTCAGCCGTGACGCTTACGACCTTCCTGCCAGATCTTACGATCACAAGAGAGTCTCGCTGGACAGATTTACGAGTGGAACTTACGATCTGAGCCAATTGTGACATCTTGAGTTTAGCTCTGTGGGCGTTTCGTTCTTAAAGGAACATAATTACATTTAGCCGATTAGAAAACGTGCAAAAAATTACTAGGCTAATAGAAATTCCGGCAATTAGTTTAGCCAGTAGGAATAATCCCAAAATTACAAAAATGTTTCGATTCGGGGAATGGACAGTAGCAGAGCTCCGGGACTAAACACTCACCCTCATGTATCTATGTTGGTCTGTCCCAAGAATAATGCGTTCCTGATTTCAGCGTTGTGAAATAAACATTGACCTACAAATAATATCCACAAGTTCTTCTCCAACTAACTGCGCTATTGGTTTCATTGTTTCCACACGTTTCGGCTGATATCTACAGCCATCTGCAGGAAGTTACAAATGTAATGGACAGGCACAATGTGATGTAGGGTTTACCACATTTTACCGTCCGTAACTGTCAAACTGCATAGCACGCTGTACATAACTTGAACATCAGTAGCTCCCCGAAGACGGCTGAGGTTTTCAACCGAAATATATAGGAATAATAAAATCAATTGTCCAGTTAGTTGGACAAAATCTTGTGTATGTAATATACAGGGTTATTCGAAATGATTGTCGGTGTTTTAACAACTTGTCATACACAATACACTTGAGATAGGAGTATATGTATTTTTTAATTTATCCCTTATCCTGCTAACGTGGAGAATATGGTGAGCTTCTAGTAATGCCAACAGATGGCAGATGGAATTTAAATCGGCGTTTGAAGTGTTAATAGAACAACAATCCAAGTTTTTGTTACATACCTTACAGGTGCTCTATATGTGCACCCTTTGTGATTCTACAAACATCAACACGATAATAGAGTTCATTCCAAATTGTTTGTAGCATGTCAGCGGTGATGGTTTCAATGGCGGTTCTGAATCGTGCCTTCAGTTCCGGGATACACACGCACGCTGTCTCTTGAAACTGTACATACCACCTTCGAATGGAATTGTCAGATGGTGGTTGTTTCCCGAATTTGGTGCGGAATTGCCGCTGGACAATTGTACCCAGACAATCATTTTGAATAACTTTGTATATTCATGGAAAATTTACAGTATCAGAGTTAAAAATTATATGAATTAAAACCACATAGATGATCATCTTGTGTGTGAGTTCAGTTGTGTTAGTGAAGAAGAGTCTAGATTATTAGCACAGCAGTAATTTTTCAATTACAAGTTTGAATCCTAAATAATGAAAACGCCTGCACGTAACCAAACTCCATGCCGCCTAGCAGGTGTCTGTAATACCATAGTGCTTTGTCACAGAGTGGATCATTTCGTATGCCTTTATACAGAGTTGGTTCAGAATACCCTTTCTGTCTTGCACAAAACCTGTAGGATTATACATGTTTAAATTGTTTACTATAGAGATGCATTTATATCGGTCGGTTCGAACATGCAGTCTTTGTACACACCGTAAGTTTAGTGGTCGCTGAGTAAACCCTTGTGCAACCGACTGTGCAAGCTAATCACCTACCTAATCTCTACTTTAACCACCCACATTGCATTAAACAATTTGACACCGAAACTCCGATAGTGGAAAATCGATAAACCCAGTGGTGCCCAGTTTGTTGTAAATTCATATCCAGGTCAACATGGTTTGTTTTTCCATTCCATCACATCTACACATTTTTCACTAATCAATTAGAACTTTTGCCCATAATTCCTAATTACCAGCTGCATCAAAATATCGGGGATGCGGGTAACCGAGATAGGCCGAGAATCAGGAAGATGAAGGAAAAAACGGAACAGGCAACACAGGAGATAGGCCAGACACTGCCAGCTCATTCACATTAAAAAAGTCAGAGAATAAGTGATGCAAGGTACTTGCATTTGGCACTAGACGCCAACAAGGCATAACTAGACACATATGGTTTAAGAAGCAATGTCACAGAGCCTTGTGGTTCAGACTTTTCATACTTCTAACTTGGAATCGTGCTTTTTGACACCATTTGCAAAGAAAAGATCACGATGTTATTATTTCTTTTGGGGTTATTCCACGTCATATGAATTGTATATGCCGACGTTTCGGAACACTCTGTCTGTTCCATCTTCATGGGCGTCTATAAATATGGTACAGACAGAGTGTTCCGAAACGTCGGCATATAAAATTCAGACGCCGGGGAATTACCCAGAAGAAAGCATACAGCATTCTGAACAGGGCGAAAGTTTGAAATCAACGTGATACTAATTTAACATTTTCTACGGACATTTGAATACCCTTCAGATTATTTATAAATGTACACATTACACATAGTTACATATCATGTCATTAGGCGCTATATAATTTGTATGAGTATGTGTGGACGTGTCCGCTAAATTATTACATTCTAATAGAAGACCTTCAATAAAATCAAAAGGAAAGAACCTTGTCATAGGTTATTATTTTTCCCTTTCTTTCTTCGTTTTGTTTCCCTAACTTGCCCTTATCTCCTACGCTCTTTTCTTCGTTAATGCACTGAATAAGTGTTCATCTTTTTCTTTCACATTACAAAATGTCTCAAACATAGCTTCCTGTTTAAGGAAGTGAAAAATACATGTTTCTAAGCAAAGGGCATGAGAACCGCCTAACAGGCATAGTCAACTACAATTCTTTATTTTGATCGAAGACATCCAGTTGTGTTATAATTCTCACAAAAGAAGTATTTTATTACGTCAAAAACACAACAATATTATATAATTATTGGTATTTTGTTAAGGCAACGTGATTCTGTCTTTCTTTATACCATCTCCAGGCCATCGTTTTAAGTAAGAGGTACAATACACAGTACGCACTGACTGTAACTTACTTATGAACTTTGGTCTGAAGATGGCCTAAAGAAAGACCGAAACATGTTGCCATAACAAAATACCAATAATTATATAATATTGTGTTTTTTGCGTTATATACTATTTCTTTCATTGTGACAACTACAGTTCATCCACGTTACGTAGACATATTTTGCACATCTGTAAATATCTTAATATTGTTGAATTTTTTATGTAGTGTACTATTTGTTTTATTGTGACAAATACAATTCACCTATGATATGTAGATATATTTTGCACACATATAAATATTTTAATATTGATTTTTTTTATGTAATGCACTATTTGTTTTATTGTGACAAATACAGTTCACCTACGATATATAGACACATTTTGCACAACAATAAATATATATTTTTTAAATTATGTCACTTCTTTGGCTAGTATCACCGTATAAACTTTCCCTGTTGTACACAGTAAAGGGATTTCATCCACCCCCATGAAAGGTGTGGTGGCTTGTGCCCCTACAGTGCCGCAACCTTTCACACTTTCCCAAGTTCTCTACCCTAACTAACGGACCCTTATGCTGAGTTCGGCTGTGGACCGAGTTTTTCCGTCAGTCTGCAGGCAGGAGTTGCCTTTGCGAGCTCTTTGTCTGCACTTTTGAATCACAGAACACAGGTTGTCACTGACAGGGCCTTCTCGTGATTTAGCTCTGGCTGCTCTGGGAATGGGGAGGGGCTACGACCCCCTCCGCCCAACTACAGCCCATTCGGTGTGCCATCACAAACGAATATTCAGGGATATCACGTACGTCAAGTTGACACAATATATTGGGTTAATTAGAAAATGAACCGTGGTTTCGACATGTTCCCTTCGAACAACATGAACATAAAACTCCCCAACTGAAAATTGTTCAAACTTGAAAATTATTCCTTAATTTCGAAAAATGTAGTGGGTTTTGAATAAATTACTAAAAAGGTAAATCAGTTCCTTTACAGGCCTAGAGTGGCGCAGAGGCTTCCAGGAAGTTAAGGTTCCAGATTACATTACAATGGCACAGGATGGTGGTAAGGTTGTCAGCCTTACGCACCGGCCGCCTTTGCCTCTAGGAAATGCTAATGGTACTCATTTCTGTTAGAGGCTGAGTCGACCCCAGGGCCATAGTGCGATCAGAAGGATTTTATGTTAATGAAAAATTCCAATGACACCAGCTGGGATCGAGCCAGCAACCTTCCGATTTGTAGCACAGCCCCTTAACCACTGTGCTACCGCGGTCCCCGAATGAAGTACTAAATCGGAAAAAAAGGGGCTCAAACAGAAGGAAAAGCTAGTGCTGCAGTCTGTTGACTGCGCCCTCGAATCCCTATTGGCTCGCTTCCTTTTACGAGCTCCGGCGTGGTACTACTACATATATCGAACAACCTGGTTTCTGATTCATACATCCTCTCCCCGAAAAAGGGTTAATAGCATTTGAGAAAATAGTTCGTATTTGTCTACGAGGAGCTCCTCGACTGCGAAGGGAAATTCGTTAACGGAAGCGTAAAGCCCAGATAACTTACGAAGAGTCTGTTAGCGAGCCCAGTCATGCAGCAAACGCAGATATGGCTAAACGGACCGAGGTAAGCCGACCCTCTTAGTTAACCCTTTGATAGGTTTGGTTGGTTGCTGACTCACACACAGGTTTTTTCTGTACTTTTACCTAAGTTGAAAGGTGAACTCCTGTGTATAATGCAAACATGGGGCACAGCCCGCGCTCTTTCTCAGGAACAGCGACTTTCCCAAGTGTGTGTCCATAGACGCATGACTTTAAATTGCAACCTTGCCACTCTGGGTTCAAAACACCGACAGGCAACCGGCCACAATATGCCCCCCTCCTCCTAAAAAGTCATATTTTCTTGAGCACAAGTCATCAATATGTCCAAGTCGAGGTCTTCAAACTAGAAGGGAAATCGTTAGCGCAAGCGCAATCCCTAGATATAGCATGAGATGTCTGTTTCTGAGCCTAGCGACACAGTCGAAAGCAGGAACAGCTAACAGGGCAAGAGACGTCGACTTGCGTTCCGCTTAAGTGTCCGTCCCTGGTTAGGTCCTTGGTTGGTTGGTTCTTTATTCGGTCTTTCGGTCGGGTTGTCGGTTGGTCGGTCGGGTTGTCGGTTGGTCGGTTGGTCGGTCGCTTTGTCATTCGGTCGGTCGTGTTATCGGTCGGCCGGTCGGTTGGTTGTTTGGTTGGTTGGTTGGTTGGTTGATTGATTGTTTGGTTGGTCGGTTGTTCGGTCGGTTGGTAGGTTGCTTGGTCGGTCGATTGATTTGTTGGTCGTTTCGTTGGTTATTCGGTCGATGGGTCGGTCATTTGTTTGGTTGGTTATTCGGTCGGTCGGTTGGTTCAGTCTTAACAAGATATTGAACATGGAGACAGATTCGGTATCTGAAACGCTCGCTGATTCAAACAACCTGATAAGACTCTCAGCCCGATAAGTTTCCATTAGTTTTGTCACCGCGAAATTTTCAAGATGTGTATTGTTACGGTGTGCCATTCGGACAGGACAATGTGGCACCTGAATATTGGCACCGCAGCAATGATGTCGTTTAATTCTGTGTCTGAATACTTGCTATTATTCTACAAATTATAGCGTTTGAAAAGGTAAACAGTCCTTGTAATACGACGTGATTGTGCGCCCTACAATACAACACTCGCTACATACAACACAGCGTAATATTACACTAATATTTTGCGTTTCGAGGGTTCATAATTCGCGGCATCTTTAATTCGCCGGGTCGAACCAAGAAATCACACATCTCGGACCCTTCGGTAGATAGAAGCATTACAATTGTTCGCCAGGTCGAACAGGTCTTTGAAACGTACAGCACGATGTTCAAGGTGTTGAAGGCGAATGAAAGAAGAAGAAGTTCCTATCATAATATTTGTACTTACTTACTTACTTACTTACTCCATGGTGCAGAGTCCTTCTTGAGAAGCTAACCGGTTTGCAGATAGTCAAGAAATTCCCCGCATTTCACGGAACCCAAAAGTTCATTACCGCATTCACAAGTTCCCGCCACCTGTCCCAATCCTGAGCCAGCATAATCCAGTCCATACTCCCACATCCCACTTCCTGAAGATCCATCTTAACCCTTTATACGTCAAGTTAAATCCCATATGCCATTTGCTGATATTATTAGGAGCTCACCATAATATCCACGTTTGCAGGGTAAGGGTCTCCCAAGTGGACTCTTTCCCTCCTGTTTCCCCACCAAAACCCTGTACACAACTCTCATCTCCATCATGCGTATTACATGACCTGCCCATCTCATTCTTCTCGATTTTATCACTCGCACAATATTGGGTGAGCAGTACAGACAATAAAGCCCCTCATTATGTAGTTTTCTCCACTCCGCTGTTACCTCAACCCTTTAGGCCCAAATATTCTCCTCAGCACCCTATTCTCAAACACCCTCAGCCTACGCTCCTCCCTCAATTTGAAAAACCATGTTTCACAATTTTTGTGCAGAGAAAAAATAAAACACTAATAAATATTACCAAAATATTTAACATTGTTTTGTTGGGGTGGTCAATTGTTGGCAGATATTCGTATTCCACGAGCGATAGATGGGGAAGGGGGGGGGGGGAATGCTCTTGCAATGTAACCGACGCGAAAAGCAAGGGATTATTTTATATACTTTTGCAAAACAGACGATTGCGTATACCATTTTTTGCAAAGAAAAATCTTTAGTCTATATTAATACCGAATCTGCTTCATCAGAATATTGCAGTCGGTTATGAGGTGCTAAATATATCTTCTGTCCACTTAGGAAGTGCGTCATCCCCGTTGTGTTTGTGAAATTTGGAAACGGTATGCAGTCAAACACAACTATACAACTTAAGTTGTATTTAATAGCTATACTGGACAAGTACATGTTTCGGCCTATACTGGCCATCTTCAGATTGTCTTAAAAGAACTTAACTTAAGGTCCTACTGCATAAATTGAGTGCGCACGTGGTGCAGAGATCTCTACATACGGGCCTTATTGGTTAAAGTAATTCCGTATGTGGAGGTGTGCTCTGACCACATATAGAATTACTTTAACCAATAAGGCCCGTATATAGAGATCTCTGCACCACGTGTGCGCTCAATGTATATAGTAGGACCTTAAGTTAAGTTCTCTTAAGACAACCTGAAGATGACCAGTATAGGCCGAAACATGTAGTTGTCCAGTATAGCCATTAAATACACCTTAAGTGATATAGTTGTGTTTGACTGCATACCGTTTCCAATTTTCTGTCCACTCGCTTGATTGTTGGATTGAAACTTATCTGCACACAATGAATTCCATCTTTGATGTTGGTGCTAACTGAGACTGTGAATTTCGTGACGAAATGAACATCCTGTATAATATAACATATTTTATGGCCAATGACAGTACATTTTCCACACAGAAATTAAAGACTTTTTATGTCTGCATAAAATTGAGACTTATAAAATAGAAATTAGTTTCTTTTGACCTGGAAAGTAGTAACTGCGCACTGTGTAAAAGATTTCGCGGAATATGATTTAATTTAATAAATGTCCAACAAGATGAGACTGTATTCAGTTTATTACATTTCTGTAGGCAGCTCTACATGTTTCGGGTGTTAACACCCATCATCAGGACCTGGTACAGCTGTAATTACAGCTTCTGGTATTGATTAACTGCAATGAGTAAAATACGCTGCTATTAATACTGATAAATAATTAATTAATAGCAGACTGCTTTATTAATTGCAGTTAATCAATACCAGAAGCTGTAATTACAGTTGTACCAGCTCCTGATGATGGGTGTCAACACCCGAAACATGTAGAGCTGCCTACAGAAATGTAATAAACTGAATAAGTCGCATCTT
>Ga0123354_10016912_pt1 | contig 11422 bp, 6 predicted proteins | sample TergutLab28metaG_2_FD_97872 | JGI IMG/M metagenome (GOLD analysis project Ga0123354, IMG submission 97872) | Labiotermes labralis P4 segment gut microbial communities from Petit-Saut dam, French Guiana - Lab288 P4 | ecosystem: Host-associated > Arthropoda: Insects > Digestive system > Gut ... | reverse complement strand
TTAAATATAATAATCCACAATCGGCATATGCATTACACATCTTGCAGAACAGACATGAATATGGTCCACAAAAGGAAACTATGCAATTACTAAAACACTGCCATAAAAGCACACGGATGACATACTGGGAAAACCTGTATATACAAACGCACTATATCCATGGAGATCTAATCACGGAGCAACAAGTTAACGAGATCAACCCCCTCTACAGGGCAGCAAACATAACTAGAATCATACCAAACAGTACACGCTCAGACACAGCAAACACAGACATCACTTATCTAACTGCAACGGCCAACATCTCTACAGGTTGAATGCAGTTCCTGGTTTTACTGGTACGACGCTGAAGACTCTCCTTCAATCGACGATGCAACTGGTCAAAAGATGAAAATGACATTTGAAAATAATTTAAAAACCTTGTTTGCGTCATCTCAGTGGATAATATTCATCCAACAGTGTGTAAAAGGCAGCGAATTCTTCCCTTTTTAAATCATTGGGTGAAACCAATGCAGTCCGAAACGTCTACGCTTACGACGACGGTACAACAAGAACAGTGCAATAAATGAAATACGATCCATTGCATATCACTGTGCGTGCACGACTGTTTGGTCACAGCGTTCTTGGTCATTCGAGCGGCCGGTTGGAACCGGGGATGTTACTACTAAAATTCCCAAGTTGTACTCTCGCCTGTCCGGTCAGCTGCCGGCCGGTCGAAAACGGGGACGTATGAACGAGGCCTAAAGGTATCACCAGGTTCAACTATAGAGTACAAAAGTCTTCCCACAGTGTGAATCATTGATGTGTGAATCCAAGAACAAACACAGATTATGTCCTTGTATGGCACTGACTGACTGGTTGACATGGCAGAGACGGGGAATGTTTACTGCCCGGTATGAAAAGACCCTTTCAATTAAATTCAGATTATCTTCGACCTCACAGTCCTTTGCTTTGGCAATATTTCAATGCGGACGTTCGAGTAATGGAAAACTACATACAAATCCCCCATTCCTACCACTGCAATATCCACTTAAAAATTCATGCTATCGCCCTTCCGAAGCCCAGGAGCAAGGAATGTTTTCATTTCACGTACTTCGTCTACACCTGAGCTCAGAAATCTGTTCACCGCGGCCTGTGCTCTTCCCTTCCGAACAGCCGAAATATCAGAAACATTTAACAAAACGGTTGTGACCTCACGTACTTACTTTATAATTTTACTACCTGCTTGACAACAAAATAAAATCTACCTACTGGCAGCATGTCTTACAGCTAACATCTGTAGAATCGAAATGGAGAATTACTGTGACGTGAAAAATTAAACAGCATATTTAAACAAAGTATCATAGACAAAATTGTGGGGGGGTAAGACAAAACAACCAGCCTTCGCCGTTGATCGACTGCTGTTAATAAACCTAAAATCCAGTCAACCAAAACGAAGCAGAATTACCCCAGAACATTCATGGCTCAGAAAAGAAAAGCGCTGATGGAATTTCACTGAACATCTAAGAGATGCTGAAATGTATGACCATCAACTATTTTTAACGAATGCTTGATAATGCAAGCAAGACTTTGATATTCTGATCCCATATTCTCTTCGACTTGCCGACAGACATCCGATTTCGTGAAATGTTCAGCCATGCACAGTTCGTCCGGTGAGGAACGTTAGAGGAGAGACATGAGCCTCGTGGTTAATTTATGTACCACGTGGTTTAACACACAGAAATTCTATGTTCTACCCCTAGGGTGAAAAAATACGTTCTGCTTGGTTCTCAAAAAAAATAATCTTCCCCGAAAAGCAATTCACGTATTGTTTTTCTAACGGAGACGACATGTATTTATATTACTCTGCAGTAGGCCTACGAATTGAAAGTTGAAACATAACGCAGATTAATCTTGAGCTTAAAGGTCTGAACCGACGGAGGACATGCGTATGTGTGTTGTGCAAACGCGTGTGTTATGTATGTAAAAAGGTAATTATCGTGTACTTGTACATATACGAAACGGGTAAATATGTACAGCACACAAGGAGTGCGACTCAAGACAAAGGACAGAGCGACCCCTCGCTAGAGAGGACCAACGAAGACAGTACGACAGTAATATTCAGATTAATATCTGGTCATTAGTCCGGACGGTCTGGCTGGGTAGCCGGCCGGCCGACCGACCGTAAGCCGTAACGTGACGTTTAATCTCTTGGTCTTCAAATGGTTAAAAACGCCGCGATGAGGACCCTGCGTTTATCTTTACCGCAGAAGTCTGGGAATGTTCCGGCGGTTACAGAGTACCTTCTACATGATCAAGCTGCCACGCTAGGCAGGAAGATAAAAAGACTTTACTTGCATCCCTCCTGCTTTAACATTACAATGAACACTGCATTTTTTCTTGAGTGTATGTGTGTTTCGAAAAATTCTCCGGCCGAACAATGATTGTGCGAGATCTTAACGACGCTTTTACGAAGTTGCATATCTTGTGGGTTATAACGTCCACTGGTAGTCACCGCCACTTCTGCGCAACTTGTAATACACATCTTCAAAGCCCACAAGTCAAAAATGGGTTAAGACCAGTTACAAACGGAAAATGAACACCGTAACTTCCTCTGAAATATCGCAACATTATTAACAGCCACGGCGTCACATTTCAGAAGACTGGAAACTTCATAAACTCTGATTACGCTACGAGAAGCCTCAGTCTTTGAAATGAAGACGATGAGCGTTTTACGCAAGCCAAGAACTGAAATTTTGTTTACCCAGATGAGTTGCAGGCGTCAAAGGATTACTTTCATAGAACAGAATCGAATCAGTTTATAAATGTCTATGTCTGTACTTACCATGACACTTAAAAAGATATCCTGAACTCCTCTCCTTCCCTCACAAACACAGGTACTGTTCACGTTTCGTAGTTTCCAAGACTGAAATCCGTCCAATGACCACGGTGATACTAGTGTCCCGTCGGAAATATCGGCAGTACGCGATGCAACACACTGCAGCTTGCAGCACACGGGGACGCAGAGTTGAAACGCTGGCACAACGGAAGATACTGCTATGTGCGACATATCGAGGTGCTTCAGGGAAAATACATCTTAATTTCTATTATTAAGGTATGATGGGTGTAAAAACGAGCAATACTGGCGAAAGGTTTAAAGAGCTGGTTTGCGAAGCATGCGTCTTGTTTAACAATGCCCTGCGAGCGTAACATGACATGTGTTAATTACAAAAAGTATGTTTCTCACCCACGAATCGATAAACACAATAGTACGCTTCGCATTACAACTACGCAGTAGCAAAACGCACAACTTTACTTGGTATTTGCTGTTGAAGAAACTTCAATTCCAGTGCACTACACGCTATTTTAAACCCCGCAATCAAAGACCGAACAACTTCCTTAGAAAGTATGTTGAAACCGTTTTCAAGACTGTGAACAGTAACAAAAGAGAAGACAACCCCGTCCATACTTCCTGTGAAAAGACACCTCACTTGTTCCTAAAACAAAGGAAGCTTAGGCAGCACCGACGGAAAGACAGACCACATTACACGTTATCAATTCTCAGAGCTTCCAACACTGTTTTGCTTACAGCAAGCACATGCCAATACCCTCCTCAGGTATCTGAATGCAGGCAGGCAGGAAGTCCGGCCGGCAGACACACGCTTTCCTCAGCCCGGCAGACATTGCCCAAACAGTAACGAACACACCGGCGCCAATCAAAGATGACTCGTGTCACAACAACGAGTGGAATTCCAAAACAATTATACCCCGAAAGAAACACAGTACTCCCAGACATACAGGGCAACCAATATGGCCTGCAACATTCAGATACAGAAGACAAAATTACGAAAATGGGACAGCACAGGTACATTACAGGTAAACGACAACAGTACTTCTCTAAAAATACACACTTGTCAAAGTAAAAGAAGATAAAAAATAATGTTCTTGTCCACACCAAAAAGGAACACGTGTGTGTGGAGTAGAGGTGAGTGGCTGGGAACACATCCAGTGTCGGGACGACTTGGAGAGGACAGAAATATCTTGTCCCTGTAGGGATTCAAAACTCACCTACACAATTATTTTATTCATTTTTGAATAAGGTTCCGATACTCTAAGAACGCATCAACTAAAATACTCTACCTTAGAACAATTTAAACACAAAATACAGAAAATTACCCTATCATAAACGTCGTATTGAATTGCATTATTGTGTTATTTTAAAAATATGCCTCGATACCATACGTGATAGTAGTGACCAGACAGCGTGTTGTTCGTCCGACGAACTGTTACTCGATTCCCAAAAGGGACAAGAGATTACTCTCTTTTCTGAACCGTCCAAACCGAATCTTCGACCCTCGCAACCTCCTAGTCAATGGTTCCTGGGGTGTTTTCTGCCGGCAGTCGAGCCTCAGTAGTCAGATCCTTACAAAACATTTTAATATTTCAATAAACTATTACACTTCTACCAATGACCGCTAATCCACAACCGGATCATTGAACTGTCACATTCCATCCGTCCAGTCAGTCAGTCCATCCATCCATCCATCCATCTTTCTATCCATTTATTTAACTGTCTGTCTATCTACCTTTAAGAGAATGATACACTAGTAAGTACAGCGAATAGGTTACGGAATGAACGACCTGAGATTCGAATATCGGCATCTTAAGAAATTTTTCTTTTTTCCAAAATGTACAAACCGGCTTTCCTTCTATTCAATCGGTACCGGGGGTTCTTTCCGCAGGGGTACGTAACCCGTGCGTGAGGCTAACCACTCACATCCATCTAATGACGTGGTTAAGAAGTGGCGCTGTACAGCCATGACATTTACAAAGACATTACCTTTGTTTCACTTATCCTTACGGTGTACAGGTCAATGCGGCAAACGGCCTGCTACTGAACGTTTTGTTATGTTACACTAGACACTTGTTAGCGTCCCTTAGAAACAGAATCGATTCGTCAGAAGGTTTCTGCCTAATTTCAACACAAAAAAAACGCAAAACATAAGTTCATGCTCCTAATGGGATACGAACGCACGATACGGGTGCTGGAGCGTAGAAAACAGTGCACGTACCACACTGTGATTAGTATGCAGTAGATATAAATACGGTGAATATTACACGACAAGGAAAACACACACAGGTCACCTAGGTCACGAATACAAAATCAAGATTCATTATGATGGGAGAGACAAACGGCAACGATAATTCGGGTGGAGTGCCATGTAACATTGCGGTGTATATTAGGTACCTACCTGCTCTGTGGAGAAGGAAGGTTGACAGAACTGCCTGGGAAGGGTTACTAGTGTTAGTAATACATCAGCTAATTAACTAACGTCAAATACCATGCACCATGTACGCGTTAATGTAAAGTAGTTCCTACTACATAATCTATCATAACCAAATCCATTAGACACGGCTGGATACAATGAGCCACCAAAATTTTTTAGACAGAAATTCAGTAACTGGTTTCCGCGTTTAATCGCGTGGATGGATGGATGGATAGATTACAATGTCTAATATATGTCTGTATGCGCTGTATTATGTAATTCCTACCCAAACACATGGACGACTGCCCTTTCGAAATGGACGCAAACATGGGTCAAGACATAAGTCACCGAGAAACGCGCCGAAATGTGTGATATTCATACCAATTTTAATTGGCAATGGCCACATACTCAGCTCAACGACTGAAAACAGACATAAAGGTACAGAAAAATATGTGCAATGAACAGACGATGGGCTTGGGGTTAAACTGCAACTGGAACAAAAAAAAAATATTCGTGTATTTCTTAGAGCGCAGTCGCGGGGTGGAAAAACACCCCTGAGGCGGGCTGCTGACCGACACTTCGGTCGATCTGAAGGAGATCGTGGAACTGGATGCTGGGCGGAGCTCTTAGGTCGGACAGAAAGCAGGCGTGGCTTCGAAGAGCCACAGAAACTGAACACACGGAGACAAATTACAGATCAACAATTATCAGTTACATTCACTGCACTTCGGTACCTTTTACTTAGAAAAGATTACGCTCCCAAGATTATTCGGTTGTTGCAGGACTCCGTCCCCAAACAAAAAAAAGGGGGGTAACTATTAGGCTACTGCTATCAAAACTGCGCTTGTACAGTCATTTCCGTTGAATCGTCGTCATTCGCGTTTCCATCATACAAGTTCGGTCACTGCGTTGCCTTTCGTTCTTTCTCGATTTTTACTCGCCTCTGTATTTCTCTTTCGCTCAACCACATTGTTCGTTCGTATCTTTTACCAACCCCCCCCACGCTTCGTGCTTCATTCCCATTTCCACCCGTCATTTGTTTCACTAGTTTCCTTGCTTCTTTCTTTCCCTCTTTCTCTTTCTTTCTAAACAGGAACCTCTTTATGTCCCAGTATTCTTCCGGGGATTGAAGCTCAGTGGGATAAGCTCGAATTACATTTCAACCCCCAATCAGCGTTCCTCCATTTACCAGTACTGCTGACACCCAGCTGTAACTGCAGATATATTTTCATATGTCATTTAATGAACAGGCATACATGTGCTGCATTGCTCGCGTTCTGCCTCGTTAAGTTTTTGGCGTTACATTTATTTTCAACTGGGATTTAGAAACCATTCAAACGATCAAAATTTTTAATAGAATAAGCAGGGATTAAGGCAACTTTCAATAGCGTCTCTCTAGAAGAAAGCAACGCGAACAAGGATCTAACAGAGTCGGGGCAGCACAGCTCAAATAAATACGATAGTTTTACTAAAATGTATTTTAAAATATCTGCATATGACAAGAAACAAAGCTGTGAAAATTTCTATCACAATATAGTCGTGGATAAAGAAGCGGGGAGGGAGCTTACATCAAACTGTTCAGTTCACTTTCACCCCCTTCCACCACCCAGCCCGCCCTCCAAACCCAACAAGCACTGTACGTAATGCTATAGAGCGCGCCTTCCATTGAAAAGAAGGCACGGCTCATTAGTGGATAGGATATATCATGGAGCAAGGAAGCACACTGCCACGGTCCTCAAGGGTGGGGAGTGGAACACGACAAAACGGGGCTACAGAATCTTGTGAAGAGTGCCCTAACTTCTAAAGTGGCACAAGTCTTATATTACATAAGTGAAAACAGCACCTTCTATGCATACCACAGGAACAACAAAGCGCGCACGGTACAGGAGGTGAAAGCAGGGCAGATCATATGATCGTTCTGTGACGTCTAAAGAATGATAGGTGATGACAAAACGCTGACCTTCAAGGACTCTAGCCGAAGACTGAAATTCATGAGGACATTGCTTTTTGTATCAGAACATCAATACGGAAATTCGTAAAACAATATAACGATGTACAAGTGTGTGGGCCTGTAACGGTTCAGAAGAACGGGTAAAAGCGATTTCAAGCAGTGACGACAATAACCGGTGCCCTTGTGTTACCATATACTTCTAAACCCGACATATTCCTACAATGTGACGTGCGCAACAGAGGACAGTTTATTATTCACGAAAAAAGAACATTCTGTACGCGTGGGGTGAATTGCACACACAGCGTTCATCGCCAACTAGGTAGCACCAAACAGGTGAAGCCAACAGTGTGCCCATCTCGCCCGCCAGTCAACAAAATTCAGTCAATCTGAACGGGCAATGTTGTGAACACACTGCTAGCAATGCCAATCCAGAAACCGCGAGTCGATTAAGAACGTATGTCTTTGCTTATCTGGTTTTACACTCATATTTAATTTTTAAGAATTTATTTATCATGTAATGACTACTGGAGTAAAGATATCCATCAACTACTCGCTACAAACCACACAACATGGCAGCTAAAATCACAGCGAAAATATGTTTAGTCGGTGTTTTCTTAATTTAAAAAAAGTACCGATAAACACTCCTTCACAGAAAAATGTGCTGGTCCTCACTGCTTGACAGCAGATAAGACACCCCATTTATTTAATGTGTCACCGTCAATAAAAATGCTGGCAGTCCGCACAATCACGCACCGTCACAAAAAATGCATTTTTAACGTTTAACAATTTATTTAATGTAAGGAAATGAACTGGAATATTCGTAGTTCGCAGGTACACTATAAGACGAAAGTCTTAAGGCAAGCAAAAAGGAAAAAAACCAAACAAACATTTCCAAAAATTAAAATATCTCTACCAACGGAAAGGAAAAACTGTGCGGAAGAATAAAGAGATAAGAGGGGAGAAGAGGGCGCTTGTCATTTCCCTGCCAATAACTCCGTCGGCTGTCGTAACGATACAAATCATGCCATCGTCCAAACAAATACTCTGGAGTGGCTACCAAACAGTGAAACAGAGAAAGGCGACTGGGTCTCCTCTATACGGTTGTACTGTACCAGTAACAGCAATCACGCCAGCTCCTGACCAGTCACTGGGCATCCACTGAAACGTAACCAGTTACTGGGTACACACTAAAATGTGAGCACGGATACTACAGATAGAGTACAGCTAAGAGCGATTATGAATTCAGAGCACCACATATGAAATCGCTGTTACTGATACATCACTCATCTCGACTGACTTACATGAAGTTTTCGTAATTTTCCGAAGGTGTTATTACAAACAAGTTTTCCAGCATTCATGTCATTATTTCGTTAATGGTGTTAAAAGAGCAACTACTGCTTACTAGCAGGTCAAGTTACAGCTTATGGGAGTTTGGTGTGGAAAGCCGAGAAAAAGAGACAAAATCAAAATGGATCTTCAAGAAAGAGGATGAAGGCACGGACTGGATTGATAGGTCTCAGGATACGGACTGGTGGCAGGCTCATGTGAACGTGGTAATGAATTTTTGGGTCCCACAAAATAGTGGGAATTCCTCGACTAGCTACTTTTCAAAAAAGACCTCCATGGTGGTGGTAGGTGGGTGGGTGGGTGGGTGGGTGGGTGGAGGTAGGTAGGTAGGTTAGCTAGTTAGTGATGATTATTCCTATAACAAGATCAACAGCCTACTCTTGACAAAATGCCCAAAAAACACAAACAAAGACATCAGTGTACTTGTGCCACATGGTGGCGTACTCGGGAATGGAGGCAAACTGCGCACACCACCCAAGCACTATATAGAATTGGGTGGTGTGGTTCGTTCGGTACGGATCACACGTCCAGCCATATACACAGCACAAGAGAAGAGTGGTACTCCAGAACCAATGTGGAGGTGACAGAACCACTCGGGAATCGAACTCGGCCCACCTACCCCTTAGGTACTAAAGTTACTGTCAGAATGGCGGTTTTTTGTTTACTTTACGACGGTCAGTATCTGAGTCTATATTACAGGGCAAGCGATGAATGATGAATTGTACGGAGTCTGGAAGGAAGCGGTACTCGCTCAAGGCGGGTACCACCCCGGAACTCTCGTGGGCATACTGAGATTTTACCAAAATAGAAACAGAAAACAAAGTAGAGTTTTTAGTGACTCGTATGATGAGAAAAATTCCACACATTTTATGGATCCTAGAGTTTCATTACTGTGTTCACAACAGCCGGCCACTTGTCCGTATTCAACGATGAATTCCCTGCGTCCTTCCACAGCACTTTAGATCGATTTTAATATCCTACCACCTACGCATAAGCCTTCCATAGTACCCAATTCTTTCTTATTTTCCAACCAATAACCTGCATGCAAGTCTCTTCGCTCCTATGCGTGCCACATGTCCGCCCATCTCATAGTAAGAAATCTGGACTCAAATGCGTTTTACTAAAGACACATGTGAAACGCACAAAGTGCACATATACCATATCTGCAGTGACGGGTAACGAATTCATGTCGCATGAAGAGGGGTGTGACACAAGAGGGCCTTTTCCAATTTAATCTTCAATGCAGATATCAAGTAGAGGGTTCGCAGAATGACGAGATACTGGTCCATTATTCGGATCCGGATGCATTCAAGAGTTCTGATATATATTAAAGAAGAACGATAAATACCGATATAGAAAGAAACACGGAAAAGATGTGAAAAACGTCAGTTTTCTTCCACTTACCAGAATGCATAACATATAAAAGTGATCCTATCAAGAGCTCCGAGAAAAACCGTATCGTTTTCATTGCATTTTACGTAAATACCCAATTAGTCTTCAGGCTTATTTAATGACGATGCATTTATATATTACCGGAGTGTTGATAAATCCTTAGCCCGACCAGGACGGAAATAAGCTCGGAAGCATGTCAGAGACGCGCGCGATATCAACAACAGCGAGACGCGAGGTGTCATCAAGTTTTTTCCCTGCAAGGCAAGGCGCCGAAGGAAATTCGCGCCGTTCTGCCAGAAACATTAGCTTGTTTCCTTCCTGGTCGGGCTAAGGACTTATCAGTACCCCTATATTCACAGAAGCAATAAACAATACAGACACTGCTTTCACACAGCGATACAGATTATCCTTGTTTTCTCTGACCCGTAACACACATCACACCATTTACGTAACGGTAGGCAGTTGCCCTTCAATTTAATCTGTCGGAGGTGGGGGGTCCAAAACTTCCAGCTCAGCGTACTGCGGTTAATCTTAAGCTCTTTCTCACCATCATTAAATAATGTGCTGGAAAGTTGCAGCACATCGTATCACAGTTACTCGCCATATTTCAGGACGGTGCATGAAATGTCTTCCGTCGCAGCCCGCATGACAACAAACAAACACGCTGTTCATTGCATGTCGAAATTCTAGCAGTGAAATCGAAAACACTGTACCCGGAATTTCTTTTTCGAGGTGTCTTCAGCACGAGGATTACTACTATTACACACAGTGGGAACCCGAAGTAGTGCCACCGTTTTTTTCACAGCAATTTGTGGCGGTCAATAGAAATAGGAAATTTCTGTTAACACAATTTCATGAGCGCTACGTGAAGGTGGCGCTAAATTGCGTTTCACTGTACTTTATCCTTCAACATGAACTGCATTTAAAACTCGCACGGGTTCAGAACTGCCGAACGTGGATGTCACAATTCCCCGCTTATTACTCTTGTCAGCAAAAGCACTGTCCTTACAACGCCTACATTACGTCCTAATTTACAACGTCTCATTTTCGATTTAAAACCCTCGGTTTGCTGCATATTACGATGCTTGTAAACACGTGAGCAAATCGCGGTGCAGAACGAGGCTGGCAGGCGGTGCAATCATCACTGTAAACTGCATTCGGCACATTGCATTCAGTGTTTAGTTCATATTGGTATTCCGTGGTTATCTGCCTTTAACTCTTTCTTTCTTCTGAAGCAACTCCATTATGACCCATATACATTCATACCAACGTCCAAACGTCAAGATGACAGCCAATCGATGAAGAAAAGAACCCTAAGGTGTCGACGACGAATAACACAGCCCCGTACCCTAGTTGGCATAATACCCACTTACTTACTTACTTACTCCATGGTGCAGAGTCCTTCTTGAGAAGCTAACTGGTTTGCAGCTAGTCAAGAAATTCCCCGCATTTCACGGAACCCCAAGGTTCATTACCGCACTCACAAGCG
>Ga0123354_10016909_pt1 | contig 11423 bp, 8 predicted proteins | sample TergutLab28metaG_2_FD_97872 | JGI IMG/M metagenome (GOLD analysis project Ga0123354, IMG submission 97872) | Labiotermes labralis P4 segment gut microbial communities from Petit-Saut dam, French Guiana - Lab288 P4 | ecosystem: Host-associated > Arthropoda: Insects > Digestive system > Gut ... | reverse complement strand
AACAAACCAACTAGATGTCACTTTTGTGTAATGTTTTATTTTCTCCTTTATAAGTTGCTCAACATGTTTCGGGCAACTATGTGCCCATCATCAGGAGCTGACGACTGGTTAGTGTTTTCGCCATGTATTGGTATTGAGCTGTAACAATGAGTGTTGTTATTCAGATCTGTATCTGTGTGGGTCGATATGTTCTGTGTTTGTCTGGTAGCTGTTTTTGTGCATCAAATAGACAGTTGTCTTTAAACTAGATGTATTGTAATTTTAAATACCTCGACAGTTGAATAGTATGTGTGAAGTGCATTTGTTTTGCCCTGAATAAACGTGAAGACTAACATTAGGCATGAACCTAAAAACAGCACACAGGTTCTCTAAAGCAATGCTAATTATTACCTTTATCATGGGTGCAATTGTAGCAGTTGAGATGACACTCAGTAGGAAACATCTCGCGATCCCCAGTGGAGTCCTCAGCACAAACTGGTTGAAATTCTCTTGGACAGTTGCAGTTGCATTTAAACACAGTTGCTGACTCATATGACGCTGGCATAAACATTATGAGACCTGCAGAACACATGTTAATAATAATAATAATAATAATAATTTACTTGTTTAGGCACTGACTGAGCAACCCACTTAACAATTACAAAGTTGGTAACGGTAAAAGAGCAACTACTTCGCTGGAACAGGAACTTTTTTGATAAGCTAATAGTTAATCGGCTAGTCAAGAATTTTACCTCAATTTTTGTCACTCAAGGGTCTATTATTCCGTTCAAAAAATCTCACCATTATTTCATACCCTGAGACAGTTTATATTCTCCCATCCTATTTATTCAACATCCAACTGAATATTGTACTCCAAAATATGTCTAGTTTTTCCAAGTGGCCGCAATCATTCAGGTTTCCCAACCAAAACCTTGTATGTATTTCTTTTCTACCCCACACGTGCCACATACCCCGTGTATCTAATTCTTTTGACTTAATCATCCTAATGTGAGGTGAACCAATCATGCAACTTATCGCAGTGAAATTCCCTAGTCTGCTGTTAATATCTCACTCTCGGGCGCAAGTAGGTTCCTTAGCACCCTGTACTCAAACACCTAATCCTGTGTTCTTACTTTATTGTAAGAGAACAAGTTTCAAATAAGTGAAAACAACTAGCCAGTAAACAAGAAAACAAAGGTGAACAATACCAAAACGCTGGAAGAAATAAGACATGTACATTTTTCTTAATTTTTACATTTGTACCGTGCGTCTCGATACTGTCAAAGTTTATTATTCAACTAATGCACAAGTGATTGTCTTAAAAACAATATTAAAATCTACATTAAAATATCTCCGACATGTTTCGGTGCAGTCACACCATCTTGAGGGAGCTCATCCGTGCTTGCTAAAGTTACATTTTGTTAAAATAGTAAATTATGGTTCATCAGTGTATGATTAAATCAGTGGTGATGTGGCTGTATGTATTGGTAGTGTCCTTGTTGATACGTGCATGTCGCACTGTTCGGGAGTAGTTACTCCTGGACAGGGCGACATGCACGTATCAACAAGGACACGACCAATATATGCAGCCACATCACCACTGATTTAATCATACACTGATGAAACATAATGGACTGTTTCAACAAAGTGGTGTAACTAAGCCTTCTTTGCAAATAAAAATATATTTCAAAGCAAGCTTATATCTAAAAATGCAAAACTGAAATTATACTTCTCAGTAATTAGACCAGTAGTCACATACGCATGCGAAACATGGACATTAAAAGAAACAATGACCAATAAACTAATGGTTTTTGAAAGGAAAATGCTGAGGAAAATATTTGGCCCAACCTACGAAAATGGATCCTGGAGAATAAAAACTAATGAGGAATTGGATAAACTAATAAAACATGAGAACATAATAAACTTCGCCAGAGCGCAAAAGCTAGGATGGTATGGTCATATTGAAAGAATGCAAGAAACAAGAACGGTCAAAGCAATATACGCCTGGAAACCCATTTCAAAGAGGCCAATGGGGAGACCAAAGATACGCTGGGAGGATGGTGTTAAAAAAGATATACAGAGGTTAAAAGTGCCAGATTGGAAGACTCTTGTCCAGGAGAGAGGAAGATGGAAGGAAGTGGATGGGAAGGCCAAAACTCTGCACTAAGAGGTATAGAGTCGTACTAAGAAGAAGAAGGAGATGTAACTCTAGCAAGCACGGATAATGATCTCCCTGAAGATGGTGTGACTGCACCGAAACATGTCGGAGCTATTGTAATGTAAATTTTAATATTGGTTTTAAGGCAATCACTTGTGCTTTCGTTAGTGAATAGCAAACTTTGACAAGACGTGTACTTTTCAGGTAATTAAATATCAAATTTAAGAAAGAAAAGTATACATAATTAAATACGAAAAGAATATTTTGTGAGATAAGAAAGTAATATAGACAGTATAAAATAGGACTAATAAAAGAGGACTTTGTTTACTGATGCACATCTAGCAGAAGGCCAATTTGGTGTGAAGGACTGATAATAATGGAAAATCTGTGGATTCCCAGTAGAAGCTGAAGACCGAGAGAACAAAAAGGCGAAGTACAATTTAAAGCCCCCCTAAACAACGGCGAAAAATTGCATCAAGGTCACGCCTCCTCCCATTTAGGACATGCACTTTTGGTTATTCTAATATAATAGAATAAATAAACGAAGGGAAAGAAACATTTATAACAAAGATATGTGAACTTCCCTTGTATGCTTTACAGTTTGTTGGAATTGGCGGACACAACAGAATCCCAGATAACAGAGCTGTACGCCTATTCCGGTCCAAATTAATTAAAATATAACATCAGTAAAAAAAGGAGAGAAAAACAGTTTGCTGTGGGAACAAGGCCCGGCAACTTAAAAGACTAAGAAATATGTATGTAAGAAGAAACCAAGAAGGTGCACACTTTTTTCATTAGTGGTTTAATTCAATTATATTGTTTTCAACATGTCTAGACACTGGCAGGATGTTTGATTGTCAAACACATCCTGCCAGCGACTAGACTGCTTATATGCATGATAAAATACCGTAAAGCTGCTTGTAAGGAATTCCTGATGAACACTTAGTTGTTCGAAACATATTGAAAGCAATATAATTAAATCATTAATGAAAAAAGTGTTCATCTTGTTGGTTTCTTTTTCCATATGTATATCACGATTCACGGTTCAGAAAACGTAAAATTTGAGAAATATGTCTCATCAACATAAGACGATAAAAACATAAAAACATACATTTGTTGAAGCCAGCAAAAGTTTCAACAATTCTTAGACGAAAATAAACGTGTTAGTTTTACTTGATAAATTAATAACCCTGTAGTTTTACTAATGTTGTTTCAGTAATAGTTATAATAATAACAATTAAAAATAGTCGTGTCCATGTCAGTTTCAATGCGCATAGTTTGGCGACACTATCAAAGTAAATAAACATATTACCTAGGAGCAGGATTATCCAAGAGACCTTCATATCGCTTTTGCACAAGAATTCGTCTCCGAGACGGGCACTTCAAACGCGGCTATATGTAAACACTGCTAAACTGGCCTTAACGCTGTCACTTGCTCCGCGTGAACACTAAGGCGTTTTATGCAAAATGGCCGACTTCTACTGGACCTTGAAACCTAAGACATACGTCACATGCACAGCTTCGTCTTGCGCGTTATAACCCGTTACAACATGCAGTGATTTATTAGATAAGTTTTCTGGCCCACAATTTCATCAGGTTGCTGTTATGATATTTTCTCCTGCATCCCATACTTCTGCTGCTACTTCTGCTACTACTTCTGCTGCTACTATTACTATACATTCGTAGGCTGTCCTTAAATGGACATTTACTTTGAGGTATGAATCTTTCAAAGATGATGCAAGACCAATAGACGATAGATTATTATCAGCGAGACCACGTAGATTATTAATTAGCTTTATAAAAGACCCAAACTGTGTTGACTGTAATTATGAACCATCCTGGAGGTTACCGCATCTATTGTTTATCCACCATATTAAAGGTCAATTAGGCTACAGAATCATTAAATTTTATTCCTAACGTAAAAATAACTGCATAATGTCTAAAATAACTCGTATTATGTTTACATAATTAAATAACATTTATTGTTGATTCGTGTGCCTTTTACTTTGTATTAATTTTTGTCTTTCGGCTACCTGTGGTCTTGTTTGATACTGGACGTTAATGTGAACGCAGATTTTGAAATACGCACACACACACACACACACACACACACAATCTAAAACCTAGATATTCATGAGTAATTGGGACAAAAACCCGTCACGGACATTGGAATCTATTTGCCAATCCGTAAAACGCTATTTTTTCTAAGAATGTGTGGAACACCAGTAATAAATGCGTGAAATACCCCGAATACGTAAAACAATGAAACTGATTGTACCCGGAAAAAAACGATAAATTGCAAATATTGTTTGGTTTTTCAAACCTGTGTGTACTGTATGTTCGGCGTAAGGTGTGCCGAACTGGTAGATGTTCTTACATGAGTTACTTTTAGTAAAAATGCCGTATCGCCGTGATGTGTGGGTCCCTGTCACCACGGCATGGCGCTTCCTCGGGTTGAGGATGGAGGAACGCCTCCAGTATGGAAGGTAGCTGCGAATATATCGAATAAGCAGTCGCGGACAGCCGACAGGGGGTGATCCTCCAGTTGGGGGTTGATCGAGATGCTAATAAATCCTCACCGTAAAAAACTGCCATGTTACGAACATTCACTGTTGCCTCGGGCTTGGCCCCATACTAGCGTAAACACGAATGTCTCACGGTACAGTGTTACCGCTCTGACATTATTCAGTCCGTCCATTATTCTTACAATCAATCATGTTTACCAACAAACTGTACATAAGGTCTAAACACTGCGTCAAGCCGTCACCCTCAGGCAGTCTCACATACCAAGCAGCAAAAGCACCAATACATCAATTTGGGAAGTAACAGTGCAAAGCATCAAGATATTTGGTAGGTAGGCTTTCATCCCTTTTTATAGGCCGCGCAGGCCCTTAGGGTGAGTAAAGGTATAGCTCTACTCTTTCTTTACCACGGCACTAGATGGGATGGGGGTCAGCCCCACGCCACGGCCGCCTCTACCCCCGGGAAAGACCCGGTACCCATTGTACAGGAGGCTGGGTGGGCCCCAGGGCCGGTCTAGACGGACGGAATATCTCGTCCCCGCCGGGATTCGATCCCGGACCGTCCAGCCTGTAGTCAGTCGCTATACCGACTGAGCTACCGGGCCCGTGAATCAAGATATTTAAAGCGTTAAAATTACAAAATTACAGTTTTATCGATATTGTGTTTATAATTGTTACAAGTTCAAGGCCAAAATCCGATGTCTGTTTTAAAGTTCATAATCGTGTTATATATGTTTGTTGGTAAATGTGGCTGATAAAGTGTTAACTCGGTCTGGGTATGGGCTGGATGTAACGGCTTGCAGTCTTCACTCATGCTTTTGCGCTGTCCAATGTGAATTGTCGATGCTGAGAGACATTTCTGCCAACGGCGGAGAGTACTCAAGTAAGGGTTGCAACAGATAAATTCACTCAATGAAATCATCCAAATGCCGAATTTCTTTATTCGCATTTCATTGATTCTGCCATCTCAGGCATCAGTTTGGAGCGAAATGTTAATATAAAATATGTCAAATCTCAGTGTCAGTTTATGTGTTTCTTTACTTAACTCTGTTTATTCAGATAAACACTTTATGGAAGGATAGATATGAACATGTGTGTGTGTGGGGGGGGGGGCGGAGCAAACGGTCTGCTGTAGACGAAACGACTCAATATTTATTTTTTAAGAGTAAAATTATTTTCTGCTTCTCTTTGTTCACATCGTAATCAATTCTGGTCATCGTCTGAGCACGTTTTAAAAAATATACCCAAAATAAAACGCGTTTATAAGTTCAGAATAAATGAAAGAGTGTATCACAATACCTGGAAAATTCTTGGTTTTGAATGTGACGACATTTGAGGAAGTTTAATGAAAAAGGGTGATGGAATTTCTCGTCGGCTGGGGGCGAAACTTGGGCATCTACCAGGTCTGTTTATACTTACAAAGTTTCATCGCCTTGTGTATTTAGAGAAATGGAGAAAAAAGGAGGAAAAAGTAACACTCCCGGAGCCTGAATCGAACCAGAGACCTCTTGAATACAGGAATGCTAACCACTACACAAGGAAACTGTTTAACCATTTGGCTACGGAAATCGGAATGCGTTCTGTCGTCTGCACTCTGAGAGGAAAACAGGTGCACTGGCCGAAGGGATTAAGCATAATGTCATGCAGGTGTGTGGGAGATCGGAGGTACAACTCTGCGTTTCTAACATCAACACTAAACAAATGTGGATGGCAACGACCACTTTAGCTCCGTGTAAAACCTACTTCTTCCTTTTGGACAGACATCGGGTTGGCGTGTTAGCCGATTTGGACACGGTGACAAATCGGAGCGTCTGTACGTCTCCTGGAAAATAAATCCCTGTCGTCCAGGCTGTATCTTAGTCATTGCACTGAGTCAGGTCTGACGTTTCGGTATATATTGCTGTGTGCGCTGTACAGGGATTTATCGCTTAACTGTAGCTTGATACTGCTAAATAACAACGTACAATAATTCTTCTCCAAATTACAGGTGTCCGTGAGATCTGAGGCTCTGTCGCATAGAAAATCTGCATTCATTGCCATATACCGGGACAGTTGTCCTGCTCAGGAACAACACAAAAGGCACAGTACATCCTCTTTTATGTGACTGTACCCTGAAATTTACAAGAGGTAGGCACGCTGAAGAAACGGCAGAACCGAGATTTGGACAGAAGGCGTCCTGGCACTTGCTGGTCTGTGACACAATGCACGTACAGGTTAAACTTGCAGTTCATAGCACTTTGTTGAGCCAAAAGGCATGCATGAAATGCCAGTCACTTAATCCACATTAGCACCTAACAATCCAGCGTCTTGGCTTTATTCAATTACATACACAGCTCCCGTGTTCCTGAGCTAATAACTTCGCTAACCGCTGTTCTTAGGCTGTATTTAGATGTGCGATAGAAAATAAATTGCTTTATAAAAATTGGATAGTGGTGGGGCAGGCAGCCTGGTGATGCGGCATCAGTGTAAGCTAGAACATTTGCTAGGAGATCGCCACTTGTGCGGGATAATCTGTGCGTCACGGAATGGTTCAACGTGAATAAAATAGAGCAATAAACAGTGATGTAAACAAGCAAATTCTACACGACGGGCAAAAGTTGTTTACACGAATAGAGAATGACAGACAGACGGACAAACAATGAGTTGGATAAAAAGTGTGATAGATGATTGGAAGAATGGGTAGAGAAAATCAAGAAACAGATGAACAGTGAATAAACAGGCAAACATAAATTGCGGAGAGAAACAAAGAAAAGAACAATTAAGAGAAAAATAACCACTGCCACCGGGTAACAACCCAATTGCAGTAAATAAATATTATTATTATTATTATTATTGTTATTATTACTATAAACAGTCAAAATACACAATCACACTGCATACAACCACGCTACACAACCACACTATAAACATACACACATACACACTACATGAAGTCGGACTGCACACGGCCACACCATAACAACCACAATACACAGTCGCAATATAAACAGTCACACTAAAGGGCACATTACAAAGTCAAACTACACACAGTCACACTATAAACAGCCACACTACGAGGGGGTGCTGATAAGTCCTTAGCCCGACCTACTTCCCGATGTCGTAGGATGGAATCGATAGTGTCGTGGGAAAGAAGGGTCTGTTCATGTGCCGAATTGCAAGTCTTTTCTTGTTAAAGAGGTACAGAGGCTGAAAAGAAGCATGTCAGGCAACGAGCGCGGTTTCAACAACATGGAGACGCGAGTTGTCATCAAGATTTTTTTTTTCCTGCAAGGCAAGGCGCCGAAGGAAATTCAAGCCATTCTGACAGAAGAATTAGGGGAACATGCACCATCGCCTGCCACCGTCAAAAACTGGGTGGCCCTGTTTAAACGTGGTGATTTTCGGCGCGTCCAAATGATTTCCTGTCGCTACTGGTGACTATGGACGAAACCTGGTAATATCACTATGACCCGGAGACAAAGCAACAATAAATGGAGTGGCGGCATAGCGACTTACCCCGCCCCCCAAAAAATTCGATTGCAAAAATCCGCTGGAAAAGTTCTCGCCTCGATTTTTTGGGATCAAGACTGCATCCTCCTCATTGATTATCTTCCAAAGGGCCAAATTATCAACGCGGAGTATTACTCATTTCTGCTGGCGGAATTGAAGGACATTTTGAAAGAAAAACGTAGCGGGAAGGTCAGCAAGGGGGTCTTGTTCCTGCACCACAATACCCCGATTCACCAGGCACTTGCAACCCAGAAGAAACTGGCCTACCTGGGCTTCCAATGTCTTGATCACCCACCCTATTCTCCGGATATGGCCCCGTCGGACTACCACTTGTTCCCTGGAATGAAAAAAACGATTGAAAGTAAGTCGTCATTTTTCGTCTGACGCGGAGGTCTTTGCTGCTGCGGAGATCTGGTTGGACGGACAACCTTCTGAATTTTTTTTTGAGTGGCTTGCAAAATTTAGAGCAACGGGCTAAGAAGTGTATTGAGCTTCGTGGGGAATATGTTCAATAAATCCCGAGTTTGATCGTTGTAGCTTGTTTCCTTCCTGGTCGGGCTAAGGACTTATCAGCACTCCATCGTACACACGGTCACCCTCCACACAGCCACACTACAACAGCCACACAGCCACACTACACAGTAATACTGCACATTCCACACTATAAACAGCCACACTGCACACAGCCACACTACACAGTCACACTGCACACAACCACACTATAAACAGTCACACTAAAGGGTCACACTGCACACACACTATAAACAGCTACACTACAAACAGCCACAGTGCACAGTCTCATTGCACATAGCCACACTACAAACAGCCACTGTACACAGTCACACTGCACACAGCCACACTATAAACAGCCACTCTGTAACAGCTGCCCTACATAGTCACACTTCACACAGTCACACTGCACATACCTATACTATGTGTATAAACAGCCACACTGCATAGTCAAACTGAACAAACCCACACTACAGTTACACTATAAACAGCCACACTACACAAGCACATGTCAAAGAATGACATAAAATTTCTATAATTTCAATATTTCCAAAAGTCAAAAAATTCAAAATTAACGGTGTGAGTGTATTACACGGAATTTTGAATATTTAGTAAGTTCTATGTATATGAGACTATTGTTTTATAATTTTGGTAATTACCCAAGTATTACTTTTTTATATCAGTTTAACCTTTTAATATTTTTCAGATAGACAATTCATTGTGTTAATGATACTACAATTGGGTGTTCATTTACCACCAACACAACCATTTATTGGTTTTTATGAATATAAAGTACATGGCTATATTTTTCGACCACAGTTTAGGCGTCTTCATGCCTGTACATTACATGAAAATAAAATTACAGTTGCAAATTCATTTTAAGGTTAGACTGAGATCTAAATAATCCTTATTAGACATGTACGAATTGTCAGATTTAAAATATATAACTTATATAACGGAATGATAAAATCTTCAAAATTTTTCAAGCTTAAAATTCCAGTTCTTTAGTCTGATTATTCTATTCCTGAAGAATTTTGCGTCTTTTGCTTTCATTTTCTTTACCGGAAATTTGTGATCAGTTTATGCGTTCTGCAAAGGCATGCGGATGTATTTAGTAAGAATCATATTGGTATAGAAGGAATATGGTTGTAATATTAGTTCTGATTATATTTTGCTGCATATCCAGATACGCCATCTATGTTGAAGGTTGTCATCGGTGTGTAAAAGATCGGATTGAGACCGTGGTTTGCCTGGATTATTACACACCATACATTTGTAGTTAGATATCGAAGTTTTGGGGTGATCTATTGGTTCAACCTTCCAGGGTCAAGCAATCGCCCTTCAATATGGAACCAGTAGTTTCTGAAATCATCGTAACATCCTTGAAGAACGAATAATGAAATGGTTAAAAGGTTGAAACATAGTACAGTGTGTATAGAGACAGGTATAGATACCTGAAAACACATAATTTTCTGCAATAGACGTTCATTTGCAACCAAATAAGAACTATCACAATATGCATTGTACTAGGTTTTTAAACATTTTAACTGTTTTTTAATATTTACATTTTAATTGTACCACTTCACATCTGTGACATAAATAGGCCTTTTTTTAATAGCTCCCTGATGATTGTCAAAAAAAGCTGAAACATGTAAGATTACCACATGTTTGTGTATTATTGTATCTAATTATAGTTCAGTTGTTTTAGAATATATGATGACTATATTAAACATCTTAAATTCTGTTAGTGGAATTAACCTGTTTAAAACAAGATGTTTCCTTCCATTTTTACATTTATGTTGACTTATGTCATGAGGCATATAATTCTAAATGTGCAAGAGTATAAAAACGAAGGTAATTTGTTAATGGATTCAGTCGTAAAGTTTTCTTGGTAACAGTTTTCTGTAACAAGTGGAACAGTATAGCTCACATAGTTTGGTGCAAGGTTTTGGCCGTTGGAATTATAAAATGGTAGGCTAGGAATGAGTCAGTAATGCAGCAACAGTGTCATATTTGTTCCCTCTGCCTCTTTAAGTACACTTGACCTTGTCACACTGAAGATACGCACTCACCTTTCACCACTGCATCACACCCAGTAGGCCTGTACTACAGTTGTCCTCCACCAGCCAAAATCCATGCACTGCACTATAAGAGCAGAATATAAAACATAATTATGCAGCAGTGTGCAAGAGTTTGTTCCATTATGTAATGTACTCTAATTATGGCCAGTATATGCACTTTGGTGACCTATAGAGCAAAATGTATATTTTGCTTATGCTAGTATTTGTGGAAGAGTAGTTGTGACTGTAATGTAAACCAGAAGTCTACACTGTGGTGTTGCTGAAGGGATTTTAAATGTTTTTTGTTCTTGTGGTGGCTTCACTGTTGGATTTTGTAGTGAAACTACATCAGGTATGACTTTTGTTTTGCTTGTTGAATGTAGGTTGCGTGGTACACTGTGCGATCGTGTGACTGTTTCAAGCCTAACATAACATGGCTTGATATTTGGTTGTTCGGGTTGTGTTTCGGACTGAGAGTGTGATTCATGGAATGCTGGTAACTGCAAAGAAAATGATATCAGTATTTTCTGTAAGAAGATATATATTACAAAATCAGTAAGCCAGAGACTGTGGGGTTTGATCATAAATTGGGGGGGGGGGGGGGGGGGGAGGAATGTTTTTTTTTCCATGGGGAGGGGGGGAATAATGTTTGGGGGGGGGGGGGGGAAAAGAAAAATTTAAAAAAATTTTTAAAAAATTTTGTTT
>Ga0123354_10016907_pt1 | contig 11424 bp, 8 predicted proteins | sample TergutLab28metaG_2_FD_97872 | JGI IMG/M metagenome (GOLD analysis project Ga0123354, IMG submission 97872) | Labiotermes labralis P4 segment gut microbial communities from Petit-Saut dam, French Guiana - Lab288 P4 | ecosystem: Host-associated > Arthropoda: Insects > Digestive system > Gut ... | reverse complement strand
TGATCGGCGGCCAGTGGGTCGCAGGCGAGGCGCGTTTTGACGTGACGGACCCAGCCACCGGCGGCAAGCTGGCCGACGTGGCCGATCTTGGCCCCCGGCACGCGCAGGCCGCCATCGACGCCGCCAACGCCGCCTGGCCGGCCTGGCGCGCGCTCACCGGCAAGCAGCGTCACGCGGTTCTGCTGGCTTGGTTTGGCCTGCTCATGGAGCATCAGGACGACCTGGCCCGCATCATGACCGCCGAACAGGGCAAACCGCTGTCCGAAGCCAAGGGCGAAGTGGCCTACGGCGCCAGCTTCGTCGAATGGTTTGCCGAAGAAGCCAAGCGCATCGACGGCCAGACGCTGCCGGCCTTCGAGCACGGCAAGCGCATTCTGGTGATTCGCCAGCCGATCGGCGTATGCGCAGCCATTACACCGTGGAATTTTCCATTGGCCATGATTACCCGCAAAGTGGCGCCGGCGCTGGCCGCCGGCTGCACGGTGGTCATCAAGCCGGCCGGGCTGACGCCGCTGACGGCGCTGGCCGTCGTCGGATTGGCGGTGCGCGCAGGCGTGCCCGCCGGCGTTATCAACGTGATTACCGGCAGCAGTTCGTCAGCGATCGGCAAGGTCTTGTGCGCGAGCGATGTGGTGCGGCACCTGTCGTTTACCGGCTCCACCGAGGTAGGCCGCGTCCTGATGGCGCAATGCGCGCCGACGATCAAGAAGCTCGCGCTGGAGTTGGGCGGCAACGCGCCGTTTATCGTGTTCGACGATGCCGATCTCGATGCCGCAGTGGAAGGCGCCATCGTCAGCAAGTACCGCAACGCCGGCCAGACCTGCGTGTGCACCAACCGCTTGTACGTGCAGGACCGCGTGTACGACGCCTTCGTCAGAAAATTCGCCGCCAGGGTCGGGCAGCTAAAAGTCGGCAACGGCTTCGATGCCGGCGTGATGCAAGGCCCGCTGATCGAAGATGCGGCCGTGACCAAGGTCGAGCAGCACGTGCAGGACGCGATTGGCAAAGGCGGCAAGGTGCTTACCGGCGGCAAGCGGATGCAGGGCCGGTTTTTCGAACCGACGGTCATCGCCGAAGCCAGCGCCGACATGCTGTGCGCCCACGAGGAGACTTTTGGTCCGCTGGCGCCGGTGTTTCGCTTCGACACTGAGCAACAGGCCATCAAGGCGGCCAACGCCACCGAATTCGGCCTGGCGAGCTACTTCTATGCGCGCGACGTGGGCCGCATCTTCCGCGTCAGCGAGGCGCTGGAGTACGGCATGGTGGGCATTAACACCGGCCTGATCTCGTCCGAGCAAGTGCCCTTCGGCGGCGTCAAGCAAAGCGGCCTGGGCCGCGAGGGCTCTTCCCACGGCATCGACGAGTACGTGGAAATGAAATACCTGTGCTTGGGCGGTATCGACTGAAAACGATGTAAGGAACCAAGCATGCAATTGAAGCCCCGCGGCCTGCTGGCTGCCTTTTGCATTTGCGCCATCGGCGCCGGCGCGTCGGCGCAGACGGTAGCGCCGGAAGCGGAAGCATCGGCGGCTGCGCCTGCCGCATCCGCTGCGTCCGGGGCTGCCGCCGCGTCCAATGTGGCGACCGATATTGCCGCCGCGGTCCAGTACTACAACATCAACTACAAGATCAACGACGACGGTTCCTACACCGAGGAGCGGGCGTGGGCCAACAAGGTGCTCAAGCAGCGGGCGCTGGAAAGCGCCAAGAGCGTCTCCATCGGCTACAGCACCAGCATCCAGAAAGTCGAGGTGGTGCAGGCGTACACGCTCAAGGCCGACGGCAGCCGGGTGGAGGTGCCCAAGTCCAACTACCAGGTGCAGACCAACGGCGGCCAGGGCGACAACGCGCCGGTGTTTTCCGACCGCACGCTGATGACGGTGGTGTTCCCCGATCTGGCGGTGGGCGACACCATCGTCTTCGACTACCGCCTGACCGGCAGCCAGCCGATGTTCGACCGGCAGTTTTCCGACGCCGAAACCTTTTCGCGCCAGGCCTATTACGGCGAAGTCAACGTGAGTTTCGACGCGCCCGCCGGATTGCCGGTGCGCCACGAGGCATGGTTCATGGAACCGACGCGCGATGAGGTGGTCGATGGCCGGCGCATCAACCAATGGCGCTGGCGCAACACGCAGCCGCTCAAGCCCGATCCGGCGCCCCCGCTGTTCGAGTTCGAGAACAACCCCGGCCTGGTGTATTCCACCTTCGCCAGCTACGAGGACATCGCCAAGGCCTACGGCGCGCGCGCCATGCCCAAGGCGGCGGTTACCGAGCGCATCCGCAAGCTGGCCGACGAGATCGTGGGCACGCGCACCGAGCCGCGCGCCGTCGCCGAGGCGCTGCACGACTGGATCGCCACCCGCATCACCTACGCGGACAACAGCATCGGGCTGGGCGCGGTGGTGCCGCACGATCTGGATTTCGTGCTCGACAACCGCATGGGCGACTGCAAGGACCAGGCCACCCTGCTGCAAGCCCTGCTGGCGGCCAAGGGCATCCAGAGCACGCAGGGGCTCATCAACGCGGGCGGGCTGTACCGCCTGCCGCGCATGCCGGCAACGGAGGTGGTCAACCACGTGATCGACTACCTGCCGGCGCTCGACCTGTTCATCGACCCCACCGCCAGCGACACGCCCTTCGGCATGCTGCCCCGGGGCGATATCGGCAAGCCGATCTTTCTGGTGGACGGCTACCGCGAAGGCATGCGCACCCCGGTGCCCGCGCCCGGAACCGACCGGCAGACGCTGCGCATGCACATGAAAGTGACCGCCGACGGCGGGGTCGAGGGCGAGGAAGAGATCGCGCAGGAAGGCGTGTACGCGGTCTACACCCGCGCGCGCATGCGCAACGCCAACCCGGAGCGCGTGGCGCAGGTGGGGGACGCCTTCTTCAAGCGGCTGGGCGTCAATGGCGCCGGCAGCTTCGATTTCCCGGACGCCACCGCCCTGAGCGACCGCTACAGCTACCGCCTGAATTTCAAGGCCGACCAGGTGCTGCCGGTGCCCGGCGCGCTCGCGGTGCTGCCGATCTTCGCCACCGAAGCGGCCATTGCCGGATCGGTCGCCTCCGCCAACGCGCCCGTTCCCGAGCAGGGCGAGTCCGCGTGCGGCAACGTTTATTCGCAGGAAGATTACGTGATCGAGTTCGATCCTTCCATCAAGATCAGCGCGCTGCCGCCGAACTTGACTGCCGAAGGCGCCGACACCCGCTACGAGGCCCAATACACCCGCGATGGCAATCAAGTGCGCATTCACCGCGTGCTCGACGACCGCACCACCGGCCCCACCTGCTCGCCCGACTTCCTGCGCCAATACCGCGCGCTGATGCAAAAAGCGCGGGCCAATCTGAAGGCGCAGATCGTTTATCAGTGAGGCCGCTTCGGGCTCTGCTCAAGGAACAGGAATAGGCACGGTTGATTTCATGCGGCGGGCGTTCTCATAATGTTGCCCGCACAGTTCCCAAAATTGCAACGGAGGTATTTGCGATGCGTTTGAAGGGCAAGAACATAATCGTCACCGGCGGCGCCAGCGGAATCGGCCTGGCCGTCGTCCAGCGTTGTTTGCAGGAAGGCGCCAATGTGGTGCTGGCCGATATAGCCGCGAGCGATGGCGCGGCGCGCGCCCGGCAGTTGGACGGCAAGCCGGGCCGCTGCCTGTTCATCGCCTGCGACGTGACTTCGTCCGAGCAAGCCGATCATCTGGTGGCCACCACGGCGGCGCAACTGGGCAGCGTGGACGCGGTGTTCAACAACGCCGGCATCGGCGGCAGCGCGCCCGCCGTGGAGATGGCGGATGCCAACTACCTGCGCATCGTGGACATCAATTTGAACGGCGTGTTCCGCGTGGCGCGCGCCGCGCTGCGGCAAATGTACCGGCAAGGCGCGGGCAGCGTGATCAACTGCGCGTCGATCCTGGGCACGCTCGGGCAAAGCGGGACAGTAGCCTATTCAGCGGCCAAGGGCGGCGTGGTCAACATGACGCGCACGCTGGCGATCGAAGCGGCGCCGCACGGCGTGCGCGTCAACTCGGTCGGCCCCGGCTACATCGACACGCCGCTGCTCAAGGACATGCCGCAAGAGGCGCGCCAGGCGCTGGTGAAACTGCACCCCATCGGGCGGCTAGGGCGGCCCGAGGAAGTCGCCAATGCCGTGCTGTTCCTGGCCAGCGACGAAGCCAGCTTTGTCACCGGCGCCTATCTGCTGGTGGACGGCGGCTACGCGGCGGGCAAATCCTGAAAATGAAACGCCTCCTGACTTGCTGCGTAACCCTGGCCGCGGCATTGGCGTTTGCCATGCCCGTCGCCGCGCAGTCGGAAAGTCCCCTCGACCTGAGCGTGGCCGCTGCCGCCGGCTCGCGCCATCGGGTGAAAAAAGTCGAGCTTGACCTGGGCTGGACGCGCGGAGAACCGCTGTGGCAAGGCCAGGACTGGCGGCTGCGGCTGCGGCATGAATTCGCACTGGGCGCGTGGCACGTGCCCGATGCGCGCAACATCACCGAAGTGGGCTATTCGCCCGTGTTCCGGCTGGAAAGGCCGGAGGCGGGCAGCGTGTTCTTCTTCGAAGGTTCGATCGGCATCCGGTTTTTGTCGCACGTCCAGCTTGCGCCACTGGTCACGCTTTCCACCCACTACCAGTTCGCCGACATGCTGGGCGCGGGGCTGCAGTGGGGCCAGGGCGCCGGCGCACAAACCGTGGGGCTGCGTGTGCAGCACCAGTCCAACGCGGACATCAAGAAACCCAATCCCGGCATCAATTTCCTGATGCTGTATTACCGCCATGCGTTTTGACGCGACTCTTTCAGGCGCCATGCGCCGCGTGCACCAGCTTGCCGTGTTGCTGGTTGGGCTGGCTTGCGGCGCGGCCTTCGCGCAGCCTGCCGCGCCGGATGCCCCGCGCACCGAAGGCGCGGCAGCCGAAGGCGTCTGGGCCGCCGCGCGCCCCAGCCTGCTGCAAATCCGCACGCTGGTGGAAGCGGCGGGGCGCCAGTCTTCCGTCGGGTCGGGTTTTCTGGTCAGTGACGACGGGCTGGCCATCACCAATTACCACGTGGTTTCCGATTACGCGCTGGAACCCAAGACCTACCGCCTCGAATTCGTGCGGCCTGACAGCACGCACGGCGCGCTCAAGCTGCTGGCAATCGACATCGCCGACGATCTGGCCGTCGTCAAGCTCGAAGGAACCGGGCTGGCGCATCTGGATTTCGACCCCGTGGCCACCGCCGGCAACCTGCCGCGCGGCGATCGCGTGTACTCCATGGGCAATCCGCTCGACCTGGGTTTTGCCATCGTCGAAGGCACGTACAACGGACTGGTGGAGCGCAGCTACATCGAGCGCATGCACTTTACCGGCGCTATCAATCCCGGCATGAGCGGCGGCCCGGCGGTCACGGCGGGCGGCAAGGTCGTAGGCGTCAACGTGTCCAAGCGGCTGGATGGTGAGCAGGTGAGCTTTCTGGTGCCCGCCGGCAAAGCGGCTGCTTTGCTCGAGCGCGCCCGCAGCAGCGCGCCGCTCACGCTGGCGCAGGCGCGCGCCGAAATCGGGCGACAGTTGCTAGCATGGCAAAGCGGTTTTTACCATGCGCTGCAAGAGCAAGGCTTTCGCGCCACCGCGTTCGGACCCTATCAGGCGCCCGAAAGCGCCGCCCCGTGGCTCGACTGTTGGGCCAGCACCAACGCCGAGCAAAGCCCCAAGCCGCGCGCGCTCACCAACCGTTCCCGCTGCACTTCGCAAGACGCACTGTTCATCGCCAACGACCTGGAAAGCGGCCGCATCTACCTGAGCCATACCTACGTGCGCAGCGCCAATCTCAACGCCTTCCAGTTTGCCGCCTTCCTCTCGCAACGCGCCTATTCGTCCACGCCCGCCAACGGCGCGCGCAAGCACATGACGCGCAACGAATGTCACGACGCCTTCGTCGCCCCCGCCGGCGCACCCGTCTTGCGCGCCGTCTGGTGCGCCCGCGCCTACCGCGATTTCGCCGGTCTTTACGACGTGAGCCTTGCCACCGTCACGCAAAACCGCGGCCAAGAGGCGCTGGCTTCATCCCTGACGATGCAGGGCGTCAGCTACGACAACGCGCTAGCTCTGGGCGAGCGTTTCATGAAAGCGATCGCATGGGCAGCGAAGTGATCTGGGTCGAAGTGCTCGCGCGCCGGCGCGAAAACGTCACGCGCCAGCGCGTGGAAGGCGACGTCATTACCGTGGGCCGCGCCTACGACAACGATGTTGTGGTCGACGACCCGCACGTCGCCCCGCACCACCTGCGCCTGCTGCGTTCCAGCGACGGAAGCTGGAGCGCCGAGGACCTCGGCACTCTCAACGGCACCTTTGTCACCGGCGTGCGGCACGACCACGCCCAGCTCGATGGCGAAACGCTCCTGCAAGTCGGCCAGACCGGCATCCGCCTGCGCAGTTCCGCGAGCGCCGTGCCACCCGAACTGCCGCTGCTGCGCATCAAATCCCGCTGGCCGCTGGCGATCCTCTGTCTGGCTGCGGTGCTCGGTCTGGCGCTGCTCGAACTGTGGCTCGAAGAAACCGGCGAACCCAAGCTCATCTCTTACCTGATGCTGCCCCTGAGCACTGCCGCTGTTGTCATGGTGTGGGCCGCTCTGTGGAGCGTGCTCTCGCGCATCTTCACCGGCCATGCGCAATATGGCCGCCATCTGTTCATTGCCTGCGCCGGCCTGCTGGTCTATACGGCGTATGGGTGGTTGGCTCGCGTCGGCGCGTTCGCCCTGTCGCTGCCGCCGCTGACGGCCTACGATTTTGTCGCCACTTGGCCCATTCTGGCCATCGTGTGCTTTGCGCACCTGCGCGCCATCGGCCCTTCGCGGCTGGCGCTCAAGGCCGTGTGCATGCTGCTGCTGGCCGGCCTGGGCATCGGCGTCCAAAGCCTAAGCGTGATCGACACCCGCACGCGCTCCAACCAGCCCACCACCGCCCTGCTCACCGTGCTCGAGCCGCCCGCCCTGCGCCTCGTGCCGCCGCAAACCCAAGACGCTTTCTTCTCCGCCGCCGCCAGCCTCAAAACGCCCCTCGACGAGGCCCGCGCAAAAGACTCGCCCTCCAGCGATGAAGATGGCGAGGACGGTGATTGAGAATCAAAATTGATAGCTGCTCACCGGTGATAAGCAAGGACTTCAGCTTCAAAAGCATCTGAAAAGCAGCTGTCAAAATAATTCTCCTCGGGTGGAGGAGTGGCACAAAGCGACGGGGTGGCAATCTGCCCTCACCCTTTTCTTTTGAGCGCGCCTCAAACCGCGCAGTCCGCGATGAGTTTCGTCGCACTCCGCCTATTCTCCGATTTTGATAGCTATATGCCTTAGATATAAAATCATTTCATAGTGTTTTATATCTGGAACACTTACCAATCCTTGGCAGGCAGCTATCAATTTTGTCATTTCCGCGCCGCAATCTTTGCGAGAATCCGCGCATGAACCCGCAAGACACTTCCGCCACCGCCACCGTGATCGAACAACTGGGCCAGCAGGCGCGCGCCGCCGCCGCCCTGATGGCCCGCGCCAACGCGGCCGAGCGCCGCCGGGCGCTGAATGCGCTGGCGCGGCTGCTGCGCACCGAGATGGCCGCGCTGCAAACCGCCAACGCGCCCGAAGTCGAGCGCGCGCGCGCCGCCGGGCTGACCGGGCCGATGGTCGATCGCCTCAAGCTCACCCCCGCGATCATTGAAACCTGCGCCCAGGGCTGCGAGCAATTGGCCGCCATGCCCGACGCGCTGGGCGACATCGTCGGCCTCAAGCAGCAGCCCAGCGGCATCCGTGTCGGCCAGATGCGGGTGCCCATCGGCGTATTCGGCATGATCTACGAAAGCCGCCCGAACGTCACCATCGAAGCGGCCAGCCTGTCCATCAAAAGCGGCAACGCCTGCATCCTGCGCGGCGGCAGCGAAGCCCTCCAATCCAACCAGGCGCTCGTGGCCCTGGTGCGGCAGGCGCTGGCCGAAGCCGGCCTGCCGCCCGACGCCGTGCAACTGGTGCCCACCACCGACCGCGCCGCCGTCAGCGCGCTGGTCAGCATGCCGCGCTACGTGGACCTCATCATCCCGCGCGGCGGCAAGGGGCTGATCGAAAGCGTCAGCCTGGAAGCCAAGGTGCCCGTCATCAAGCACCTGGACGGCAACTGCCACACCTACGTGGACGACCCCTGCGACCTGGACATGGCCGTCACCGTCACCGACAACGCCAAGACCCAGAAATACAGCCCCTGCAACACCACCGAAAGCCTGCTGGTGGCGCGCGGTGTGGCCCGCGCGTTCCTGCCGCGCATCGGCGCCGTATTCGCCGCCAAGGACGTGCAAATGCGCTGCGACCCGGAAGCCGCTCACATCCTGAAAGAGGGCCTGGCGCCAACCGCCGCCGGCGGCAAGGAAGCCCGCATCACCCCGGCCCAGGAGCAGGACTGGTATGAGGAATACCTGGCCCCCATCATCAGCATCAAAGTCGTGGCCGGAGTGGACGAGGCCATCGCCCACATCAACCACTATTCCAGCCACCACACCGACGCCATCATCACGCGCGACCACATGCACGCCCAGCGCTTCTTGCGCGAAGTCGATTCGGCCAGCGTCATGGTCAACGCCAGCACGCGCTTTGCCGACGGCTTCGAATACGGCCTGGGCGCCGAAATCGGCATCAGCACCGACAAATTCCACGCCCGCGGCCCCGTCGGCATCGAGGGCCTGACCTCGCTCAAATGGGTGGTGCTGGGCGAGGGGCAAGGGCGGGGGTAGGGATGACCGTGATTCATCATCTGCATCCGAGCGGATCCCTCAAGGAGATGGCGTTCGAGGATCACCTTGAGTCATTGCTCCAGGTTTGGGAGCACGCGCATCGGGGCATCCGCTCCATCGCGGCATGGCCCTGGATTATTGATGCTCTTGTAAAGTAGAAATCGAATAATTCTGCGGCCCGCGCGTGGCGACCTTGAGCGCGCCGATGCGGTTGCCCAGCGCGGCGCAGCGGGCCAGCGGCCAGCCTTGTTCCAGCCCGTAGAGCAGGGCGCCGCGCCAGGCGTCGCCGCAGCCGGTGGGATCGACGACCTGGTCCGCCTGCACGCCGGTCACGCGGGTGGATTGCCCTTGTTCCCACAAGTCGCAGCCGGCGGCCCCAAGCGTGACGATCAGGCCGCGCACGCGCCGCGACAGCTCGCCCAGCGACCAGCCGGTGCGCTCGCACAGCATGCGGCCTTCGTAGTCGTTGACGGCGACCCAGCTTGCCAGCTCGACGAAGCGGCGCAGTTCGGCGCCGTCGAACATCGGCAGCCCCTGGCCCGGATCGAAGACGAACGGGATGCCGGCGGCGTGGAACTGCGCGGCGTGTTCGAGCATGGCCTGCCGCCCATCGGGCGAGACGATGCCCAGGCGAACGCCGCTGCGCGCGGGCACTTCATTGAGGTGCGCGCGCGCCATGGCGCCGGGGTGAAAGGCGGTGATCTGGTTGTTGTCCCGATCCGTCATGATCATCGCCTGCGCGGTGTAGGCGTCCGGCAGCATGCGCACGAAGCGGCAATCGATGTCCAGCGCGCGCAGGCGGTCGAGGTAGTCCTGCGCGTCGGCGCCCACGCAGGCCATGGGCAGCGGCTGGCCGCCGAGCTGCTTCATGGCGTAGGCGATGTTGCCCGCGCAGCCGCCGAAGTCGCGCCGCAGCGTGGGCACCAGAAACGAGACGTTCAGGATGTGCAATTGCTTGGCCAGGATCTGGTCGGCAAAGCGCCCCTCGAAACCCATGATGGTGTCGAACGCAAGGGAGCCGCAAATGAGTGTGGTCATAGGAATATTGGCGTTGCGCGCCGGGCGCGTAACTGGCTAGCTAGAGGTTCAGGGATAAAAGGCTTCCACGCGGTAGCCGACGACGGGGGCGCCTTCCGGCAAGGCACCCAGCGCCAGACGCGCCGCGCCGGCAAATTCGCCGCCGGCGACGAGCATCGCGGGCGCGCCCATCTCGGCGGGCGAGAGGATGCGACGCAGCACCGGCTGGTTGTGCGCGTCGTTCAGCGTCAGGTCGAAAGACGGCATGGCAACCTGCAAGGGTGCGTTGTTGCGCAGCGTGACGGTGAATTGATAAACGCCGTCGTCCGCCGCGCGCGTGAAGCTGGAGCTTTCCACCACCATCTGCTCCAGGCGGCGGTAGGGGCCGATCTCGCAACCCGCAGCGTTGCACAGCAGCCGCAGCGCCGGCGTGGTGTCCGGATAGGCGGCGGCCAGCCAGTCGCGCTGGCTCAAGGCCAGTTGCAGCCCCAGCGTGGCCGCCAGCAGCACCAGCAGCAGCCACAGCACGGCGCGCACCGGCGGGGTTTGCCAGAACGCCCGCTTTTGGGCCTCGCGCACGAAAGAAGGCGCTTTTTCGGCCGGCGTGTCTGCGCCAAGGACTTCGGTATCCTTCTCCTCTTGCCGTTCTTCCGCCTTTTTGGTTCCCCCGGCTTTCTTGGCGGCAATGCGAAGCGCCTTCTCTTTCTTTTGGGACGCGGCAGATTTAGCCGGCGGCGGCGTGGCTTCTTCGGCTTGGCCCAGGCTGTCGAGGTACAGGTCCACCACATACGTCTCGGGGCTGCCTTCGCTTTCCGGCTGCTCCGCCGAAGTAGGGCGCTCAGGTTTCACCGAGGTAGAGCGCGCGGGTTCTGCTGGAACGGGATGCACGGGCGTTGCCGGAGCGGGACGCTTAGGCTCTACCGAGGCAGCGGGGCGCTTGGGTTCCGTTTGAGCAGGAAGTCCAGGTTTGGCCGGAGCGGGGCGCTGTTCATTCGCATCGGGCAGGGCCGCGCCGGAACGTTTGGCGCGCCAGCGCGCGATTTCTTCGGCGGTTACTGCCGAAGGCCGCTCGCGCGCGGGCTTGGGCGGCGACACGGGTGGTAATGGCGATGGTGGTGGCGGCGCTGCGTTGGCCGGCGCGGGCGGGTCGGGGCGCGGCTGCTGCTGCTGCGCGATGTGGCGGGCCGCCATTTCCGCAGCTTCGGCTTCAGCGTCACTCAGCATGTACAAGGCTGCGTCGAACACCAGGCTGCATCGCCCGCACCGCACCCAGCCGGAGGAAATGCGCAGATGATCAGGCACCAGCTTGAACATGGTGGCGCAAGCTGGGCAACGGGTGATCAAGCTCATGCTGCCGGGATTTTAGGCGCGCCTTTCAGCCACCGCGCTGGGCGGTAAGTAACACCCAGCCGTCCAGCGTATCGGCCACCTGCAAGGGCAAATAGGGAGCGTAGGCGGCTTGCAGCTCCCCGGTCTGGCGTTCGAGCACGCCCGCCAGCGCCAGATGCCCGGACGCGGCCACGTGTCCGGCCAGCAGTGGCGCGAGGACCTTGAGCGGCGCGGCCAGGATGTTGGCCAGCACGACGTCGAACACGCCCGCAGCCAATTCCGGCAAGCCGGCGCGCAGCGCGACGCCGTTGGCTTGCGCATTGGCCTGGGTGGC
>Ga0123354_10016906_pt1 | contig 11425 bp, 7 predicted proteins | sample TergutLab28metaG_2_FD_97872 | JGI IMG/M metagenome (GOLD analysis project Ga0123354, IMG submission 97872) | Labiotermes labralis P4 segment gut microbial communities from Petit-Saut dam, French Guiana - Lab288 P4 | ecosystem: Host-associated > Arthropoda: Insects > Digestive system > Gut ... | reverse complement strand
CCTCGTTATGCAGTCCCCTCCATTCCCCCGTTACCTCGTCCCTCCTAGGTCCAAATATTCTCCTCAACACCCTGTTCTCAAACACCCTCGGCTTCCTTTCCTCCCTCAATGTCAGCGACCAAGCTTCACACCCATACAAAACAACAGGCAAAATTATAGTTCTATATATCTTGATCTTTAAATTTTTGGATAGCAACGTGGAAGACAAAAGATTCTGCACCGAATGATAGCAAGCATTTCCTGACTTCAATCTGCTCTTAATTTCTTCTGCAATAAAATTTTGATTTGTTAAAGTTGTTCCCAAATATTTAAACCCTTCCACCCTCTCGATGGTACTATTATCAATCCTCACACTCTGAATTCGTCCTGCATTCTGATATCGAGAAATGACCATGTATTTAGTTTTATCAGCACGCTACACTCATTCTTAATCTCGGCACTATATGTACGTTACTGACACCCAATCCTCTTCACTCCCGATTAAATTGCAGGGTGGGAAAAATTAAACCGGTTCGAAGCTTTACTGAAGGAATACATCTCTTCCTTGCTCTGTAACGAATCCAACCAAGATTCCTCGGTTGTCCAGTCCTAGACTAGCAATTGTACCGACTGAGCTACCTCAGCTCTCAAAACGTTATTGATCTAGTCATTTTCGTCTAAATCAGATTTTATCTAACTCTTTAATATCTGAAGAAATCTTGTGACTAAATATTAATTTTCGCTAAAAATATGTGCAGTGCACACTTAGGCTCAAATATTAAATAAAAACGCCACTGCAAATTATAAGCCTTAAATAACAGTTTCCTTATTAAGGCGGAACAAGTGAAACAGTCCGTGGGAACCCACGGTTAAGCGGTACATCATTTGAAAACCAGTGACCTAGAGATAATTAGCAAATTGTATTTCTAGGCCACAGAGATGAAGATCAGGTAAATTGATGGGCTCCCGTTCATTGGTAGCTTTCTTACTACATGAACAGTATAAAACATCGTCCGAAAGTTTTAGCAAGTTTATGTTGTTTGTAATCAAAAGTTGCAAATGTGCAAAAAGCCTTTTTACTTAGAAAGAAATTTGGAATTCAAGAGTCACTCTCTTGGCTCAGTTGGGATTGAAAGTTAAGAACTATCAGGATTTAAATCATGAAATAAAAGTATATATAACTTTCAATTATCTGAATGAGGAAAAAATATATTAATAATAAATCAATAGATCAATTACAAATTAGTACAATAATTACTAAATGAATCATTAATTACAAATCAATTAATTAGTGACAAATCAATATATTAATTAAAAATCAATACAATACTTATAAATCAACACATCAGTTATAAAAGAATATATAAACTATAAATATATGAATGAACCTTTTGGCGCCGGAATTATTGTTTAAATTTTAGCACATCCTGTATATAAAATGTGAATAATACAGGAACCAAATACGTTAGAATTATGAAACAAACTGCATTTTGAAGAGAACAAAATGGAGAGTATATACCGTGTTTAAAATATTCAGTACCTATATTTGTTGAATAAATATATAAGTTGCAACGTTAGAGGTTAGCGGTGCGGTACGACCACTATAGTTGACATTAGGCGTCAAAAGTTTTAATTAAAAATCCTACTGATATTATTTATTTTAAATCATCTCGTCATATTGATAATTACATATTTATTTTCAGACTTGTTCTCCGACACCTTTACATGTACGCAATGTTTCACGGATTCTTCAAAAGTCTGACACTCATTACTTGCAGCCAGTTTGAACCAGTTCGTAGTCGCATCTATATTTGCTCCTTACGTGATCATTCAGTGATCGTGATGGTGATCGCAACACTGTCTGTCTGTCTTCATAGTGCACTGGACAGATCGTTGGTCTTCAACGTTACATCTGACGATCACCAGTATAGTTTATCTTCCGTTCAGTGTAAAAGCACCAGAGTGACGTGTGGGTACTGTGATTATGGCGACGCCACCGTAAATACATCAAGTATGTCGACATGTAAAAGACTACACTGTTAGCGGTAAATAAATAGCTCATAATGAATTACACAAAGCGGTATAGTACTGTACCAGCTGTCACTACATCAGGAAACCTTTGCATTTTATAGAACCAAAAGATTCATCTTCGTGTCAACAGAAGCTAACCTTGGGCCTGATCTTGAACCAAATTTAAATCTCGTTTCTTAAATATATATATATATATATATATACTATTTTCCCATCTATGTGTAACTCTTCCAACATGTCTCACCCCTCGGGTTTTTCGAAACAAAATTGTGTATGAATTTGTGACATCTCCAATGCGTGCTACGTGACCACCTATTTAACCTTCCTAGATTTAGGAATCTTAGCCTTCTGGCCTATATCCTACTGGGATATGTATTTAAATTTTAGTGCATGGTTTGTGAAACGGTATTATTTGAACACAAAAAGACAAAATTACGAAATACACGGATTTTTTTTGGGGGGGGGCGGGAAATAAAAGACAGATAATGCAGTCTGTCTTAAAAATTCAGTAAATGTCCTTGTTACCTAAATACATAAAATAAAGTTTTAATTACGCTTTCCTACATTCGTTTGTTTTGGCAACGCCGTTATTCAAAAGGGTAATTGTGGTTCGGTTCCCACCAGAAACACGACTCTTTCTTCTCCTCCCATCTGTTACAGACCACCTACTTTCCCATTCAATGAATAACGGCTATTTCCCCTTAACTAAAACGGCAGAGTATTGAAGTTGACCACTCCCCTCAATCTGGTGCCAAAATCAATAATGAATGGAGCCATACCGCCACTCCAACATACATTTCAAAGCGTGTCCAGGGTCAGTCTGACGTTTACAGCAACATAAGCTACCGGCTTTAAGGGGCGTCACTTTCCAACTAGACTCCATGGCAAAAGTGCGACAACTTCCCTTGCTGGCAATTTAACAAACCAGATTAACCCTGGGCATCCTCGCCTGGCTGCAACCGCAGCTCTTCATATAAAGAGCAACGTTAAAGCCAGACTGGTGCAGTAGAGTATTTCCACTCTACTCTTGACAGTAATTGAACAAGAAGTAGCTCCAACGGAACGTGGCGTAAAATTCCGTCCCAGTTCTCACTGCATAATTAGAAGGGATGGGGTTTGACGGAACAAGAGATAGTGCAGTCACCGAGATGAAACGAAAGAAGCCCTCCTTAACAGATGAAGCTACAAATATTTCCCACTCAGACATATAGCTACAGCCAGTTTCCATTTCAACTTACACGTCTTTAACCCTTCCAAAGCCCGTGGTAACTATATGTACCAACTGTTCTATTACGAAACTCTGCAATATTTCCTCATAGTGCATCGGTGTGTCCGTTTTCATTCTCACAATAAATACTGCCTTTATTTCCTGTAAGTATTAACTGATTGTTCGTGGATACAGAATGTGTTCTCTGTGAGGTAGCAACTGAGGTTTTAAGTATTTATTAAAAGACAAGTAACTCTTACAAGAGTAAATAAAGAAGGGTTCTGAGATCATTTGCTGTATGTGCATTTATATCTGTGTCTTCCATTACAATGTCTAAAAAACTTTACCACATTTCACAAATTTCTGTATGCAACACAGGTGACTCTAATCTCGTAAGTTATAAATTCCTACAGTCGGTAATAATAACACGACAAATGCAGAAACTTGAGAAGTAGAAGTGAATGTTTTATACATACATGTACGCATACACAGTATAAGAGTGTACACATATATTTTGTTTGTATTTGTATGCATAAAATATGGATATGTAGCAACGGTTGGATGATATGGACAAGGTAAAACCGGGGTACTAGGGGAAAAGTTTGTCCTAGTGCTACTTTGCCCACCGAAAATACCACAAAAACTAGCCTGAGAAAAACCCCGTACCTCCGTGGTGAAAAACAGCTGTAAGCCGTGGTACTGGCTTGACACGTCCTATAGGACTGGAATAAGGAAAGTATGAACATAAATATGTCACACTGCAGTAAAAAATTCCTTGTCGAAGCTCCGTGTCTCGCGAAAAATAAAATGTCTCATATTGGGTAAATTTTCCGTATAGGAAACGGGGCGTACTTTGTATCCTGATACCTGATATAGTACTTGAAATGGGCAGCAGCGCGCACAGGGCCCCTTAACTCTATGGAAAGGAGTTTGTTGTACACCAAACAAGAGGCCAGAAGGAAATGTGATTTCAAAGCCAACCCCAGCTCGACAAATACTCAAGTGCAGGGCGCCTTCTGTCAGTGTGTCAAGGATATATTATCTGACGTTAATCCGATGACACAGGTCACTGCGGTGACTTGCCACGTCACTTCTCGAAGGCACTGACCTGTTCCTAAACATTCACCGCCCCAGCCATCAAGAGACAACATGTACAGGCACTTCCATATGCAGCGTACAGCACAATTACCACTATTTTGTACACATACCATGAGTTAAGTCATAGAAACTAGGAACTCTTCCAGAAATGTTTCAATGCATGTCTAAAGACTGTTTTTTTTTAGCTCTTATTGAGTCTAATTAAATGTAAACCCATAGCCGCAATACGAATATATGAAAGACAAGAAAAATATACAGGATTTGGGAACTTATAGTTAGGAAATATGGCTTATTGGGAGAATTATATTAAAAAGATTGATTAGACATGGTTCCACGATGCGGAATGAAGAGGATCAGGGACAGGTAACGGGATTTTGAGGAAACGGCACGCACGTTCCGGATTTTAAAAAAATAGGGAAATTTCTAGAATGCGTCACCAAATTATTGCTTCTCAAGAAGGAAGCTGCTGTATGGATTTAGATGATGTCAATATAAGGCCCACGCTAGGATCACGGATTGAAGTGTTACAAGTGGAGCAAACTTTTGAAGTTTTCTTTGGCCTGCAACTACGCAATATTTATTGTTATTTTTGTCAAAAAACAGCGTAAGTCAAATTAGGTGAACACTGAGACCGGAACAGATACACTATCAGTGACCGGACATGCGTCATTAATTCGTTGTGCATTTAATTATTATCTGTTCGTGTTTCTTTTTCTTTCTTTCACGAAGGAAAGTACACTGAAGAGTGAAGGTCTATTTATAACGAAAGCAAATCATGAGCTGCTTCTATTGTACACGTCATGAGAATTTTTGTGGTGAGCACAGCTACACAGGAAGAGATCTTTCTCCATGTGGACCTACTCCAATGGTGAGCACAGCTAAACGGGAAGAGATCCTTCTCCATGTGGACCTACTCCAGTGGTGAGCACAGCTAAACGGGAAGAGATCCTTCTCCATGTTGGCCTACTCCAGTGGTGAACACAAGCTAAACAGGAAGAGATCCTTCTCCATGTGGGCCTACTCCAGTGGTGAACACAGCTACACAGGACGAGATCCTTCTCCATGTGGGCCTACTCCACTGGTGAACACAGCTACACAGGAAGAGATCCTTCTCCATGTAGGCCTACTCCAGTGATGAACACAGCTACACAGGAAGAGATCCTTCTCCATGTGGGCCTACTCCAGTGGTGAGTACAGCTACACAGGAAGAGATCCTTCTCCATGTGGGCCTACTCCAGTGGTGAGCACAACTACACAGGAAGAGATCCTTCTCCATGTGGGCCTACTCCAGTGGTGAGCACAGCTACACAGGAAGAGATCCTTCTCCATGTGGGCCTACACCACTAGTGAGCACAGCTACACAGGAAGAGATCCTTCTCCATGTGGACCTACTCCAGTGGTGAGCACAACTACACAGGAAGAGATCCTTCTCCATGTGGGCCTACTCCACTTCCGCCCTTAATCATTATTTCACCAACCCTGAAATCTGCTCTTGGGGTCTTATTTTTTGCCACTTCCTAAGGGCTGGCTTTCGTATTAACATAGCCCAATCCGCCAACCACGCCCAAGTTTAGCGGAATGGTGGTGAGAGTCTGGAATGGTATTTTTCAGATAAATTAAGTAATCTGTATCTTCAGCCTCACAAACACCAACAGACTGTACAGCGTGTTTCAACCACAGTTCCCACGAGCTCTATTTCGCCTCTCTCCCTCTTCCTAGCTGATCTATCAACGGTTTTACAGCCAACCCAATATTAGTCACAACTTTTACACAAAATTCCCTTACGCTCTACCAAAATTTACATAAACGTAATTTCAGTCGACGCATCTACAAGGCTCATTAGCGACAAGAGTGTCACAACTCAAAATTTGGCATTTTTGAGTTATTGGTATAGAAAGAAACTTCTGCAGATGCACTTTGAACAGGTACAGTGTCATAACGCAGTCTGCAAAACTCGCCACTGGACGAGCAGTTGTGTCGTCGGTGCACCCAGAGCACTTGATAGCACTTCAAACCCTTTAAACGTTTTCCTGGAAAAAAAAAAAATCCCAGATTTTGAGTTGTGACAGTGTTGTGATATGTACTTATTTATTTCATCCTACTTGTTTGACTGTAAATAGTCACCTTCACGCAGTCAATTAAGTTCTGTGTACAACCTCGCGCAGCGGAGGGTAAAAATCGCGGAAATCTCACGTTATTACACAGTCGTGGTGTAAAAATATTATATATGTATATAAAGCAGTCCCGTTACAGGCCTGGACAGGCCCAGAGGGTTCTTGGGAAGTTAAGGTTCCCAGATTTCATGACAACGGCACAGGATGGTGGTAGGTTGTCAGCCTTACGCACCGGCCGCCTTTACCCCCAGGAAATACTCCTGGTACTCATTTCTGTTAGACACTGAGTCGACCCCAGGGCCATACTGCGATCGGAAGGATTTTATGTCAATGAAAAATCCACTGACACTAGCTGGGATCGAACCAACGACCTTCCGATTTGTAGCACAGTACCTTAACCACCGTGCCACCGCTGTCCCATAAAATAATATTGCAGATTTCAAATTACGCTACTTCTTAAATAAATCTTCTGTAGAATTTCAATTCGCCTATTGCTGATTCTTTTTGTTCTTTCTTATTTTACAGTTTTCTAAACAGTTTTCTTCTCTGGCAAGCTCTGTTAATATTTCTGTTTGCTTCTTTCTCTTTTTTATAGCACCCTCTTTACATTTTATGACACAGTTCTCATTAAATATTTTATATGTGACAGTGAATCGTAAAATTCTTGCATACACCAAGGAAACATCGATATCAAGAAAACAGAAATTTAAGACATTTGGAAATAATACGGAGCCAACAGCATAAGAAGGCACAAATTAACATTAACATTAACATATCCCCCATACATTTCAGTAGCACACGAAATGTTTAACGATAAATATGTCATAAGATATAAAAAATGTTATTAAACCAGAGGAAGAAAATAAGAAACTATTTACTCAGCTCAGTCGGTATAGAGACTGACTACGGGCTGGACGGTCCGGGATCGAATTCCGGTTGGGACGAGATTTTCCGCCCGTCCAGACCGGCCCTGGGGCCCACCCAGCATCCTGTACAATGGGTACGGGGTCTTTCCCGGGGGTAAAGGTGGCCGCGGCGTGGGGCTGACCTCCCACCCCCCATCTAGTGCCGAAAGGTCCTACAAAAGACTAGAGCTATAACTCTACTCATCCTAAGGGCCTGCGTGACCTATAAAAATGGTGAAATCCTACCTAAGAAAGAAGAAATTCTCAATTTTGTGAATGGATAAAAAAACAAAATAATAAAGATAACCGCCAATATGAAAACTGAAATATGTCACAGGGTTTAAAATAAATACATATATGTATAGGATTTGCAATATGGTGGGTCATTTTATATTCTAAATATAATAAATTTAAGATCTTATTGTTTAACTTATCATTTTTTTTACATTCCCCGACTTACGCAATTTTAAGCTGCTCAAACTCACTCTTACGCAAATCTTAAAAAGCAGAACAAACTGAAATTATGCCTTTTTTTTTTTTAGAAAAAAAAACAAATTTTTCGGTGTGGGGATAAAATCGCAGTGAGACGAAAGTAACGGAAGAATACTGCTGGGGATAACACAGTCATGCTGCAGCCGATCAGGTTCCAGTGTGCTGGAGATTCGATTTCAGCTGGACTCTCTTTGACATGCATACACGTTTGACACAACGTAGAACCAATTCCAACTTGCTCACAATAATACTTACGCCCATCTTCTGGAGCGTAACTATTGCGTAAGAGTGTTCTTGTGGGGTTATACTTTCTTTACCAATTGGCAACATCATATACAGGATGGGCCAAAAGTAGGTATACATTAGGTACACAGTAATTAACTATATACTTTATACCTACTTTTGGCCCACCCTGTATATTTATTTAAAGATCATTTCATGAAATGCTTGTACACACCGTTGACCACAGGGACACGTAAGGGAAAATAAAATAAAAAATAAAAATTCATTTTTTTTATTTAACATTCATAGATCCGTGCATCGCTAATACATTCGCACAGTACAACCAACAAGATGCAACGTTTCACAATTTATTTATTTCTGTAAGACGCTCTACATGTTTCAGACGGTTTTTCCGTCCATCATCAGGAGCTCAAAAACTGGACGTACAGCGTCAGGTATTTCTCGGACCAATACTACAGGCCAGGCTAACACCAGGTAGCCGTATCGATCTGACCAATACCTGACGCAGTTTTGAGCTCCTGGTGATGGACGGAAAACCCGTCCGAAACATGTAGAGCTTCTTACAGAAATAAATAAATTGTAAAACGTTGCAGCTTGTTGGTTGTACTGTGCGAATAAAAACATTCCTTTCCTATACGTAGTTACAGCACACAAATACTAAAGTGTCATTCAGCAGATCTCATCTCACTTATTTCTAACCCAGTATTTCCTCATAACAGAAGCAACTATTTCGGACACTGACGTCAGATAATTTTCGCAGACATGGAGTTGATACGTAGAGATAAGTTTGATAAACAGTCTCTTCTTTCTGTTGCGCTTATAACTACAAACTTTTTCCAAGCATTATTTTATTCTGAAAAATTAATTTTTCCCTTCTGCACGACAATCAGACCGTCTGTGGAGATCCAACCATCCTCTTCAACGTGTGTCGGGGCCTGAAGCTGAACAGCTACGTCAATCTGGTGTCGAGGTTAAGAATTTGAGGTGGCACATCTCCGCCCCCTCTACAACCTCATGTCGTGCACAGGGGCTAACCTACCCCGGTCATTCTGTGTGACTAACATTTTTCCCATATGCTATGGAAATCGAATTTTACCTTCCGTTTAATTTTAAGACCCACAGCAACCACAAAGCAGACCACCCCGACCGATGCACCAAGAAATTCCCTTAAGCGATAACACGTTTCCTTTCTTTTATAATTTGCCCTATGAACCTCCTATTCGATCAAATACAGACCTCCCCAAGTGCAGAAGCGTCATTAAATAATGTAAAAAAAAAACAAGAGAGATAAAAGGTTGCAAATTTTCAGTACAAGAAACAATCCGCACAAATACAGACACGATCCAAGTTAATCTCGTGCAATGGCCCAATTTGCACTTGACACGGTTATGCGGGTTGCGTTGAGACTTGCAGGCGAAATAGTGAATTTCAGCTTCACACTTTAACCACCTTCTAAGCATAAAAAGTAAAACACAAATATTCAAAACCTCGGAACAAAAACTGCAACGAAGAATAACTGGATTACCAGGCTGACTGAATAAGTAAAACACTGGATGTTTGACTTCGGAACTGACAGACTTACCCACTTAATGGTTCAATCGTAGGGACTATTTACATATTTAATGACTATGAAAACTGAAGAAAAAAGGCATAAAACCTCTCGGTGCAGCTGTATCCAGCTAGGTGCCTTAGGGAACGACGCGGCTTGTAAGGCGAGACCACTTCTAGCCCCAAAAAACACGAACGTTTACGCTGATAACACACGTCAGCGACTGCACTCGGTGTAGGTAATAATGACGATCGAAGAGGAAATTTGAATTGCCGATGGGATGAGTGGATGTAGCAGGAGCGCAGCGGGTGTAAGATCTGCGAGTGACGAGCTCAAAGTTACAGCAGGGTAGATTGGACAGGACGGAAATACAATGACTGGGACGAGACGAGCCAGTACTGCGTCTGCAGCTTGGCGCACAGTTTCCATGCTGACAAGCGGAGCTTCACGCTGGTTCATTACCGATACGCGATTGACGACTTTCACAGCCATCTTAGTTCTCATTCTTCTTCTACACCTTCTTACATCCTTCTACTCTTCGCACTTCATTTACGTCCCAGTCTCCTTCCTCTCCTTATCCTTGTTCTCCAGCACATTAATCTTCCCTCCCTTCTCGTATCTCATTCCGCCGTCCTCTCCACATGTCACTGTTCTCTCCTCATCATCCTCTGTATTCTACATTGATTTCTTCTTCCAGCTTCTCTTTCTTCTCCTGCTCCTGTCATTTCGCACAATTTATATCTTCATCCTACACCTTCTGTTCCTTCCTCTATTTCATACATTTCATTTCCCTCTCCACCACATTTCTCTCTATCTTATTTTAGTTTCACCTCCTTCTCTCCCTCCTGCTTTTATATTTCCACCTTTCCCTTATTCTCCGTCAACCTTAACATCCCCTTCTTCCTCACTTTCTAAATCATCAGTTCATTCCAGTACTTCTATCATATCACTAGCAGCCATTTCGCCTGTCCATTTTTCACACAATGGCTGTCACATATATCCACCATTTTGTTGTAAAGAGAGTGGTTCCGCAACCACAATTATGTGGAATGGACAGGCTTGCGCCTCTCTTGTTAATATTTGTGGTTCGAACTCTCTTGGTGTCTGTTGCCAACATCAACTCGACGGCTCAAGTGGTCGTAACATGAACACAAATTCCATCAGGTAGGAATCGAAGTGCTAATATGACCAGCTAATGGGATATCAGTTATTTTATTGTAAGCCTTCTCTTCTACGTCCATTTGTATTACAGCATAAAATCAAAGTTGTGGTTATTATATATGTATGTTTTGTCAACATAACACAAACCGGTGTGGGATAAGCATTAATAGAGATATGTTGCAGGGTGTTGGTTCCTACCTTTGTGAGAGAACAAATCTTGAAAACCACCACGAATGTGGCGTAACCCTGTGCAAATCCTGAAATTATTTAATGTGTTTTCTTCTACGACATTCCACAGTCTTTGTTATGTTATTTTTTTAATTTAGTATCAATCAGAAATAATACAGTCTATAAGATAATGTGGTGATTATAAAAATTACGCTAGGATACCACGCATTACAATGATGTGGTAGGGTATTCATCCAGCGATGTCACCTCAGGTGCCTTGTAAGTCTAAAGGCCAGCATCGTTTTAGTCTCCTAGTGTTTACAGCTATGTTACTTACTTACTTACTTACTTACCGCATGGTGCAGAGTCTTTCTTGAGAAGCTAACTGGTTTGCAGCTAGTCAAGAAATTCCCCGCATTTCACGGAACCCGAAGGTTCATTACCGCACTCACAAGCGTCCGCCACCTGTCTCTATCCT
>Ga0123354_10016905_pt1 | contig 11425 bp, 15 predicted proteins | sample TergutLab28metaG_2_FD_97872 | JGI IMG/M metagenome (GOLD analysis project Ga0123354, IMG submission 97872) | Labiotermes labralis P4 segment gut microbial communities from Petit-Saut dam, French Guiana - Lab288 P4 | ecosystem: Host-associated > Arthropoda: Insects > Digestive system > Gut ... | reverse complement strand
TCAAAGAAGTGGATAAGGAATTAGATACACTACATAGAGGATATTACCCTAATTTAGGGAATGTTTTGACGGAAGCGCGCGGGAATGAGCAATCGAATAGGAAAAGCGGTTTAATTCCGCCGCCTGATATTAGTTTAAATTAAGGGGAGTGATTTTATTGGGTATTGATGTTTTAAGAATGAATCTTTTAAATCCAGAAAATAATGATGAAGAATTTGTGAAAGCAGCAGTGAAGTTTTTTAAAGTAGAAGAAGATAAAAACGCATTTGATAAGGTGCCAGAATTTTTATATAGCGAAGATAGAAAAAAGCTATATAATTATCTTTTAGAGGATCACAGGAAAACAATTAATTCTCATAAATTGAGGGAATTGATGTCGATTGGTGATCCGAATGGAGAAATGAGGGCATCGTTTGAGGCAGCAGAACGAATAAATTTAGCGACTAGGAATGTTAAAGGTTATTTGGCGCTAAAAAGTAATGATGAAAAAATTATTGAGCAAGCGATACAAAATGGTTCTATTGATAATACATATTTAGTTATGATGGAAAATCATAAAAAAATGGCGGAAATAATGACAAAGCAAAGCGGCAAAAGTACAGAGTCGCCTCAGCATAATTTTTAGGAGGGAAAAATGATTACACTTATTATTGTAATTATTGTTTTAATTATTCTTATAGTTTTAGGGCCTTTTGTTGTTACTCAGCAGCAGACGGCGAAAATTATTGAAAGATTGGGGAAATTTACGCGAGTTGCGAACCCGGGGCTATCGCTTAAAATTCCACTTCTCGACCATGTTGTGAGAACGCTTGATCTTCGAGTACATTCTTTGGACGCAACTTTGGAGACTAAAACGAAAGACAACGTTTTTGTGGACGTGGTGGTTTCAACACAATATAGAATAGACACGACGCAAGTTCAACGCGCTTATTATGAGCTTTCAAAGCCAGAGGCGCAAATTCAAAGCTACATAGCAGATGCCATTCGCGCATCTATTCCAACGCTTGACCTTGATGAAGTTTTTGAGAATAAAGAAGAAATTGCAACACAGGTGCAGCAGACAGTAGCTGAGGGGATGGCTACATTTGGTTTTATAATTGTGAAAGCGCTTATCACATCCATTGACCCTGCAAAGGAAGTTAAGGAAAGTATGAACGCAATTAATGCAGCGCAGAGGCAGCGCGCAGCGGCGAAGGAGCTTGCTGAAGCGGAAAAAATTCAGATTGTTACAAAAGCGACTGCGAAGGCAGAAGAAACACGTTTACAAGGCGTGGGGCTGGCGCAACAGAGGCAAGAGATTGTGAATGGACTGGCTGCTTCTATTGGTCAGCTTTCAAAATTTGATATTGATGAGAGTGAGATTATTTCACTTTTGATGCTTACGCAATATATGGATACGTTAAGTGAGTTTGCGGATAATGGGAACAGTACGCTTATGTTGCCCGGGAACCCCGGCGGCGTTGCGGATCTTCGAACGGAAATTTTGACTTCGCTTATGGCCGGGAAGAAAGCTAAGGTTGAGAAATAATTTATTGGGGGAGTTATGAAATCATTAGATGAGTTAGCAGGGAAAAGATTTAATAGATTATCTTACGAGGAACGTTCCAAAATAATTCAGGCGACGCTTAAACAAATATGGGACTGCTTGTCTGAGAATAATTACGGGGAATATATTACAGAAGAGAAAAGAAAAGTTATTATTAGGCGCGGAATTGCAAAAAAGAATATAACAATATTTGATCCGAATGCTTTAGAAACTGATTTTGGCCCTGAAGGAAGGGTTGAGCTATATGTTATGGAAAATCATATATTTGGTTATATGGTTTTGAATAAAAGGTTAATCGATTTTTCTAATTATAAACCTTCAAATTATTATGGCGTTCATGCTGATTTGAATGAATATATGTTTTTGATTGATATTTGGGGTGATATAAAAAATTTGGAATTAATAAATGCTATTGAGCCTGAAGTAATTCCAAAAGAAGAACTTGGGGAGATTAAACTTCGGAAAAAAATTAAGGGTTTTAGTAAATTTGAGTTTGAGGACGACAATATAAGAATAGAATTTTTAGCAATTGAGCCAAATAAAATGAAAATTCTTGACAAACAGCGATAATATATATAGTATTCAATTATTGACATGAGTGGGACGACTTCGCCCACTCGTTTGTGTAGTAGGAGAAAAATAATGAACAATGAATTTATCGAGATTCTAGACGGAATTGAGCAGGAAAAGGGCATTCCTAAAGAAGTTGTTTTAGAGAAACTTGAGAGGGCACTTGCGGCTGCTATTCGCAAGCATTTGGGAGTTAATCACCACGCAGAGGCGAAAGTTGACCCTGTGACTGGTGAGATGACGGTTTATACTCATAGGGAAGTGGTTGAGGACAGGCCTCCTTTTGATGAAAATACACCTGAAGAGGAACGTCCTGAGCCTATTGATTGGCAAACGCAGATTCCGATTTCGCAGGCTAAAGAGATTGATAAAAAGTATAAAGTTGGGGATTTCGTAGATATTTATGCTGACCCTGCGGAATTTGGACGCATTGCTGCGCAAACAGCGAGGCAAGTGGTTATGCAAGGGCTTCGCGAGATTGAGCGCGGGATGGTTGTGGAACAATTTGAGCAGCTTAAAGGGACAATTTTAACCGGAAGAGTAACGCGTATGGAGCGCGGGAATATTATGGTTGAGATTGGGAACCAAGAAGCGATTTTGCAGAAGAATGAGAGTATACCCGGAGAGGTTTATAAAACCGGAGAGCTTATTAAAGTTTTTCTTGTTGATGTTTCTAACGGTAAGAATGGAGCACAGCTTTATATTTCGCGCACGAATGTTGGGTTTGTAAAGGAATTATTCAAACGAGAGGTTCCGGAAATTGCTGATGGGACGGTTGAGATTAAAGCGATTGCACGCGAGGCCGGGGGGAGGACGAAGCTGGCGGTTGTTACGAATGACGATAACGTTGACCCTAGAGGGGCGTGCATTGGGAATGCCGGAAGCAGGGTTAAGGCAATTTCGAATGAGCTTAATGGCGAGAAAATTGATATTATTAGATATAGCGATAATATAGAGGAATTTGTTACGGAGGCGCTTAGCCCGGCGGTGATTACGAACGTGATTAAGAATGATTTGGAAAAGGTGTGCCTTGTGGTGGTGCCGGATGATCAGCTTAGCCTTGCTATTGGGAAAGAGGGACAGAATGCAAGGTTATCAGCAAAGCTGACTGGGTGGAAGATTGATATTAAGAGTGAGAGTTATATTGCGGAGTTGTAAATAATTTTATTAAATATTATGAGGGGGTTTAAATGAGTAAAACACCAACAAGAGAAAAATTAAGCAAAGAAGAAACAGAAAAATTGATTGATGAAATGTTTCAACCTACTGCGGAGAATGTTAATAGAAATATGGCGATGTCGCGTGCTCTTTTCATTGTTGATGTGGGTGAAGGAAAGTATATTTCTGCAGCTGCTGAAGAATGGGCAGACGGTTTGAAAAAGTATGCAGAATATTGCATTGAAAGCAAGCAAAAAGATTGGAACAAAAGAATAGATGATATTGTGCAAAATTATGCTGGAACTATGAGGGATTCAGAATTTGCATTGGCGGTTTATCCTTATGAGGCTGCATGCCCCATTATGGAAAAGTTAGCTTATGCTCCTTGGGAAGAAGTGCGAAAGTTGCTTAGTGAACAAGGGCATTCAGGTTACACCTTATTTGTAACTTCTAATGTTATTTCAGAGTTTTCGCCTTGGGGGAAAGAATTTGTTGAAAATGTACGCAAAGATGAAGAAACAAATCAAAAAAAATTGAGAGAAGAAAAAAACAGGGCTAATGGCGGAAGCAATCGACAGAAAAGATAAATTTTTGCCTATGGAAATGTGGAAAACTTCTGCGAAGTTTACACACATTACCACAGGCACTACTGCGAGTGATTAATGTTAGATAGAAAAGGTGCTGTTTTAAGTGAATGATGATAAACTTTTGCAAAAAATAGTTACAAATCAGCAAAATGTGAAATATAATAATTTTGTCGGATTGATTGAAAGTTTTGGGTTTGTGCATAAAAGAACAAGCGGCAGTCATACTATTTTTCGAAATAATGAGATTAAAGAAATGCTAAATATTCAAAATGTTAAAGGCGAAGCTAAGCCTTATCAAATTAAGCAATTTTTAGCTATTATTGAAAAATATGATTTAAAAATGGAGAGGTAAAATGTCGAAATATCATATCAATATTTTTTATAGCGAAGAAGATGGTGGATATATTGCTGATATTCCAGATTTAGAGCATTGCAGTGCATTTGGAGATACTCCTGAAGAAGCGTTAAAAGAAGCATTGGTTGCTGAAAAGTTATGGCTTGAAGAAGCGAAAGCAACTAAAAAAGAAGTTCCCTTGCCTAAATATAAGCCTCTTATTTATAAGGTTTCTATGTTTTAAGGTGATACGAGTGAAAAAAGATGAAGTTGTGAGAATGTGCTGTGTGTGCAGGCAGAGGAAAGCTAAAAGTGAATTGATTAAGATAGTGAAAAATAAGGATGGAAAGTTTTCGATTGCGGAAGGGTATGCAGAAGGACGAGGAGCATATATTTGTAAGGATAAGAATTGTATTGAAATAGCGATTAAAAAAAGGGCGCTTAATAGAAGTTTTAAGTGTGAAGTGAATAAAGAAATATATTTGAAATTAGAAAAGAATTGCTTCGGGGCTAATGCTCCTCGCAATGACGTTAAACCATCGGGGGTAAAACTTGGCAGTAGCAAAAATTAAATTATCAGAATTTGCAAAAGATTTAGGGCAGCCCGGAAAGGATTTGCTTGAAATTTTGGCGCCTTTTAAAACGAAGGTTAAAAATGTGCAGTCCGGCATGGAGCCCCATGATATGGATATTATTTTGGACTTTTTAACTATCAAGCACGCTGTTGCGGATTTTGCGTTTTTAGAAGAAAAGGCAAAAGAAGTTGAGAAACCTAAAGCAAAAGAACCAGAAATGACGGAAGAAGAATTTTTGAAGGTTTTAGCTGACCTTGAGGAGCAGCACGAGAAGAAAAATGAGAAAGTGGTTGTGGATACTCGAACTGAGAATGTTGACCTTTCAAGATATGATGATGAAGAACGCATAAGTGAGCTTGTGGACCACGATATTTATGAAGAGAATATTGAAATGAAGCAGAAACTTGTGAAGAAAGGGCAGAGGCAGCAAGAGAAACGTACGAATTTTAAAGATGAAATAGTTAAAAAAGCAGTTGTAAAAAAAGAAAAGATAGAGGTTGATGTGCCGCCGGAGATTTCTGTTGGAGATTTTGCGAAACTTTTAAAGCTTCCGGCAGCAGATGTTGTTAAATCGCTTATGAAACTGGGAATTATGGCTTCAATTAGTGAGATTATAGATTATGATACTGCTGAGCTGATTGGAACGGATTTAGGCGCGATAATTAACCCTGAAGTTTATATTACTGATGAAGATATTTTATTCGCTGAAGAAGAGGATAGGCCGGAGGATTTGAAGGAGCGGTCTCCAGTTGTAGTTGTTATGGGGCACGTTGACCACGGTAAAACGTCGCTGCTTGATACAATTCGCAATACGAATGTGATTTCCGGTGAGGCCGGTGGGATTACGCAGCATATTGGTGCCTATCGCGTGCGTGTGGGTGATAGAAGAATTACTTTTCTTGATACTCCCGGGCACGAGGCATTTACCGCTATGCGTGCGAGAGGCGCGCAGGCGACTGATATTGCTATTTTGGTTGTGGCAGCTGATGATGGGATTATGCCGCAGACGATTGAAGCTATAAACCATGCTAAAGCGGCCGGTGTTAGCATTATTGTTGCGATAAATAAGATTGATAAAGAAGCAGCGAATGTGGAGAAAGTTAAGCAGGAGCTGACTGAATATGAAATTGTGCCTGAAGAATGGGGCGGGGATACGATTGTCGTTCCTATTTCGGCAAAGCAAAACACTAACATTGACCAACTTTTGGAGATGGTTCTCTTAACTGCTGACGTGAAGGAATTAAAAGCTAATCCTAATAAGCAGGCAACTGGAACCGTTATTGAGGCAAGGCTGGATAAAGGAAAAGGACCTATTGCGACGGTGCTTGTGCAAAACGGGACGCTTAGGGTGGGCGATATTATTATTGCCGGAACGGCAACAGGGCGTATTCGTGCAATGATGGATGATAAGGGCAAAGAAGTTAAGCACGCCGGGCCATCTGTTCCTGTTGAGGTGCTCGGGTTCGCTGAAGCACCTGAGGGCGGGGATATTTTCCACGTTGTTAATGATGAGCATCTATCTAGGGCGGTGGCTGCGCAGCGCAAGCATACAGCGAAAAGCGAGGCTGCGAAGGCAATGCAGCACGTTGTTAGCCTGGATAGTTTATTTGATAAGATTAAAGAGGGTGAACTGAAAGACCTTAATATTATTGTTAAAGCCGATGTGCAAGGCTCAGTTGAAGCGGTTTGTCAATCACTTGGGAAGCTTTCGAATGAGGAAGTGCGAGTGCGGATTATTCATAGCGGCGTGGGCGGCGTTAATGATTCAGATATTATGCTTGCGAGCACGGCAAATGCGATTATTATTGGATTTAATGTGCGTCCATCGCAGCAAGCAACCGAGGCGGCAGAGCGCGCGGGAGTTGACATTAGGCTATACCGTGTTATTTATCAAGCGATTGAAGAAGTTGAGGCGGCACTAAAAGGTATGCTTGCGCCTGTTTATAAGGAAAGTGTGCTGGGGCATGCGGAAGTACGCGAGATATTCAAGGCGAGCGGAGTGGGGACTATTGCCGGGTGCTATGTTACTGATGGAAAGATTGTGCGCGGGTGCGAAGTGCGTTTGGTGCGTGACGGGATTGTGGTGCAGGAAGGGCATTTATCTAGCTTGAAACGTTTTAAAGACGATGCGAAAGAAGTGGCAAGTGGATATGAATGCGGATTGACTATTGAGAATTTCAATGATGTTAAGGAAAGTGATGTCGTGGAGAGTTTTGAGATGGTTGAAGTTGAGAGGTGAAAATGTTTTAGATTATTAAGGGGAAAAACTATGTTAGAAGATTTGAACAATCAACAGAATAAAGAGAAAGAAACGCAGATTAAATTAGCGAAAAAATCAGGTGAGGAGTATGCGGAGAAAAGCATAAGAAAACTACTGAATCAAGTGGATTTATCTTTAGCGATAGAAGAACAAATACCATTTCACCAATTCGATGAAGGAATAATATCTGCATTCAATCTTGCTTATCGTACAAAAATAAAAAAAATCGGTCTTATAGTTAAAACGGTTAAAAAACCGAGGCAAAGCGGGAGATATAATCCATTTTTTGAATACGTGGTATCATTTAAAAGAGCCGACACGCCTGAGCAAAGCGAAGAACGCAAAAAGTATTGGAGTGAAGTGCGAACTACTAAAGATTTCAAAACCAAAGAAGAAATAATAACGGGATTGGACACGCTAAACAAGACTTTAGAAAAGAAATTAGAAGACTTAAGAAAGTTTAATGATTCTTTATTGAAATGAAAGGCATAATATGAAATTTGCGATTTTGGAAATTGGTTCAACTAATACAAAAGCGTGCATTTATGAAGATGGGAATATTCGAGATTTTGGGCAGAAATATATTCCTTTTAAAGATAATTATAGTGATGGCTTAAATGAAAATGATATTCAAACTTTATGTGAATTTATTGATGAAGTTAAAGTTGAGACTAAAGATATTTTTGCTTTTGGGACAAGCATATTTAGAAAATTATCAGAAGCGGAAATTACATATTTTTCGAATAAGATAGGCGTGAAATTTGAAGTTGTTTCTAGTGAAGATGAGGCGCTTTATACAGTTAATGGAGTAATAAATAATATCGATTATAATGGGAAATTAGGAGTTTTTATTGGCGGCGGTGGGTCAACTGAAATTGTAATTTGTGAAAATAAAGAAATAAAAGATAAAACTTTATTTGATTTTGGCGTTGTGGATATAACGAAAAAGTTTCCTGAGCTGAAAGAGGATAAGGTGGAAACCCCTTTTGAAGAAATATTTGATTATGTAGATAGCAAAATTGATTTAAGAGGCAATGCGGATGCGTTGGTGTTGGCAGGTGGAGATCATTTATGTTATTACGAGAAAACAGGTTATGAATGCGAAAATAATTTCTTATATAAAGATAAAAATCAGCCATTTTTAATTAGTTATAATCAAGCAAATAATTTTGACCATGATATGCTTAAAAAATCGTGGGATGAGGTTAGAAACAATTGTGTTGGAAATGAGGGCTGGTGGGATGGCGCAAGGGCAATGAGGTTTTGTGTGAATGCTGTGGCTAAAAGACTTGGAGCAAAATATATTATTCCAACAAAGATTAATATGATAATGGGGCTGGCGAATAAGATTGGTAATGAAAATGTGATAGTATATAATTAAGTAAATTTTCATATTATTGCCTTGAAAGGGTTGATATAATATGAAAACTGCGATGGTAAATATAAATGCTGTGCCAAAATTGAAAATTACAAATGTTTTAAAGGCGCTTTTAATTGCGCTTATAGCGACGGTTTTGCTTGTGGCAGTGTTATCGGCACTCCTCACATGGACCGGGTTGCCTGAAGGCGCAGCAGGGATTGGAATAATTATTATTATAATACTCAGTAATATTATCGGCGGGATTTCGCTTGCTAAAAAAATGCGCGCAAATGGTATGATGGGCGGGGTGTTGCTTGGACTTGTTTATGCGGTAGCAATTTATTTATTGGGGTGCATTTTCTATAATAAAGTTGATATAAATATAAATACACTTATTATGCTTATTGCTTCCGTGGTTTCCGGAGGAATTGGCGGGATTATGGGAGTAAACAGCAAGAAAGGAAGATAAAAATGATTAAAACAATTATTGAAGGGAATTTGAAAGAAAGCGCCTCTAATGGCGGATGTAAGGAGTGCCAAACATCTTGCCAGTCTGCGAGTAAAACTTCTATTGCCGTGAGCAATCAGCCTTGTGAGAATAAGGATAAGTAACCACCCCGTCATGCTTACGCGTGCCACCCCTCCGAAGGAGGGGAATTACTAAGATGATACATAAGTTTACCATAGATAATAAAAATTTAGTTTTAGATGTTAATTCAAACTCACTTTATGAAATGGATAAAAGTGAGTTTGATTTGTGTGGGGAGAATGGGCTTTTAGCGCCGAATAATGAACTGCAAGAATTAATTATTAATGATAAGTTATATTCTAAAAATGATTATGAGGAGTTTGTGCCAAAAGAACGTGGAGAAGTTAAAGCTTTGTGTTTAAATATTGCGCATGATTGCAATTTAAGGTGCAAGTATTGCTTTGCAGATGGGGGAGAATATCAAGGAAAATCTGAACTTATGAGTTTTGAAGTGGCGAAAAAAGCTATTGACTTTTTGATTAGTAATTCTGGCGATATACATAATTTAGAGGTTGACTTTTTTGGCGGTGAGCCGCTAATGAATTGGGAAGTGGTGAAAGAAACTGTTGAATATGGGGATGGACAAGCGATTAAATTCAACAAAAATATTAGGTGGACGCTGACTACAAATGGAATTTTGCTTGATGACGAAAAGATTGAATTTATAAATGAGCATATGTCGAATTTAGTGCTTAGTTTAGATGGACGGAAAGAGATAAATGACGAGATGAGAGGCAAGGGTGGTCATGAGAAAATCGTTCCGAAGTTTCAAAACGCTGTGAGGAATAGGGAAAAGGATTATTATATTAGGGGAACTTATACTGCGAAAAATTTGGATTTTTTGGAAGATGTGAAGCATATTTATGAACTTGGATTTAAGAATATTTCGATGGAGCCTATGGTGGGAGATTTCGAATGGGCGATAAAAGATGAACACTTGGAAAGAATTAAAGCGGAATATGAAAAGTTGGCAAAGTTTGTAGTGGAAAACGATATAAATTATTTTCATTTTATGCTGCCGGAGCATAGCCCTTGTATAATAAAAAGGCTTAGCGGGTGCGGGGCCGGTTGTGAATATTTGGCGATTGCTCCGAATGGAGATGTTTACTCTTGCCATCAGTTTGTGGGGCAAAATGATAAGATAGTTGGGAAATTGGAAAGTGGAGTGACCAAACATTTCCCGCAAAAAAATATATATACTAATGAAAAATGTGTGGATTGCTGGGTGAAGTTTTATTGCTGCGGTGGATGTCAAGCAAATCAGACGGATATTACATGTGAAATTATGAGGAAGAGGACGGAATGTGCGTTGTGGGTAAAGAGCTTATCATAAGATAAGTTCTTTTTTTTTGACATTTTTAATGAAATTTGATAGATAATAATTATTGAGGTGTGATTATGGCGATTAGGAATATATTAAAAATTGGAGAGCCGACACTTGAAATGGTTTCAAAAGAAGCGAAGATAGATAATAGGCTTTTTGAGCTGCTTAATGATTTGAAAGAAACTCTTAACGCGGCAGATGGGCTTGGGTTAGCTGCGCCGCAAGTGGGTGTGCTTAGGCGTGCGGCGATAATAATTGACGAAGAGGGGCGCGTGATTGAGCTGATTAATCCTATTATTGTACATTCAAATGGGTGTATTGTTGGCGCTGAAGGGTGCCTTTCGGTGCCCGGGCGTTGGGGCGAAGTGGAGCGACCGAAAGAAGTTGTGGTGGGGACGTATGGGCGAGATGGAAATTATAGAGAGATTAAGCTTTTTGATATGACGGCGAGAGCGGCGTGCCATGAGATTGACCATTTGAATGGGGAGCTATTCGTGGGGAAGGTTACAAGGTTTTTGAGTGATGAGGAGTTGAATAGAGCTGAAAAATAAAATTGCCTATGGAAATGTGGAAAACTTCTGCGAAGTTTACGCACATTACCACAGGCACTACTATGAGTGATTATTGCAAAAATATAAAAGTTATTGATTGGTTTGGTTTATGAAAGCATTAAATGATTTAACATTTGAAAAAATGCAAGAAGAATTTGAGAAGATTGGGCTCAAGAGATACCGTGCGGAGCAAGTGTTTAGATGGACGGCAAATGGAGCTTTTTCTTTTGATGAGATGAGCAATATTTCGAAAGAATTGAAAGATGAATTAAAGGAAAAATACATATTAAGAAGTGTTGAAATTGAAAGGCGTTATCAATCGGAGATGGATAGCACACGGAAATTTTTGATAAAGATGGACGATGGGGAAATGGTTGAAAGCGTGCTAATGGAGTATAAGCATGGTTATTCGGTTTGTGTTTCGACGCAGGTTGGGTGTCTTATGGGGTGCAAGTTTTGTGCATCGACACTGAATGGAAAGAAAAGAGATTTGTTTCCAAGTGAGATTTTGGGGCAGATAACGGAAATTCAGAAGAGTGAGAATATTAAGATTTCGAATATTGTGCTGATGGGGATAGGGGAGCCGTTAGATAATTATGAGAATATTATGGATTTTTTGCGTATTGTGAAT
>Ga0123354_10016904_pt1 | contig 11425 bp, 7 predicted proteins | sample TergutLab28metaG_2_FD_97872 | JGI IMG/M metagenome (GOLD analysis project Ga0123354, IMG submission 97872) | Labiotermes labralis P4 segment gut microbial communities from Petit-Saut dam, French Guiana - Lab288 P4 | ecosystem: Host-associated > Arthropoda: Insects > Digestive system > Gut ... | reverse complement strand
GTGCGGTAATGAACCTTCGGGTTCCGTGAAATGCGGGGAATTTCTTGACTAGCTGCAAACCAGTTAGCTTCTCAAGAAGGACTCTGCACCATGGAGTAAGTAAGTAAGTAAGTAAGTGAGTAAAATAAAGCTACACTTTCTACTATCTTCACACCGCCACGACAATGCAGAGTGATAGCTTATAATTTATAAACAAGGCTTTATAATGGAAGAAGCTACACAAACTTTAACTGCTTGTTAAATTTGACTCTGACATATTTCACAGTTCACGTCCTGAGACTTTTGGTTTCCAGATACACGTCACCGTCAATTGGCGTGAAACATTTCTTAGCGCTGTTATTTGTCTCGTAGATACGGCGCGTTGTTATATGTTATCCAAAGACACAGGGTACAGCTGATTGCAACTGTGAATTTATTACTGAGCAATGCAAATACGAAGAATACTGCGCCAAGTTATTCACCCTCGGCACATGCTGTTGTCGGACGGATCCTAATGCGCTGCAGTTTACACTAAATTACCCTAATCGACGCTCTCCATACGATAATGTGTTTCGACCATTGCAGTGGAATCACCAAGCCACATGGAATGTGAACACCTACATCACTTGTGAATGGAGGTCGCCAAACGCACTGCGTGGACGCTTTCAAATGTTACTTCATTTGTTGCGGAACGACAGTCATGCGGAAGCTCACACAATATCGAAGTTATCTGGAGATAATCCCAGCGAAGTTCCTCGAAACTCATCTTTGAGGTCAACTGGATCCATCCATACCATTTCTGGTGGAACGCATATCTGTTTCTATACGATGCCCTTGAAATTTGTTTGAAGTGCTAATACGAAGAGCAGTTGATTCGATCGTTTGAAATAATGAGTCATTTGAAGATGTCATGTACCTTGAAAACTGAACGACGCTGGACATATGTTGTAGAACATAACGACTTATTTTTAGAAGTAATTATAGTATGTCGGCCGGTCCCAGCGGCTGCGGTTTCAAAGACGTAGGCCTGGGGCCGTTCGCCTGTTGAGACTGTAGGTTCGCATCCCACCGTAGGCATGAATGTCTGTCTTTTGTGAGTGCTGTGTGTTATCAGATAGAAGTCTCTGCGAGGGGCTGATTAATCGTCCAGAGGAATCCTACCGACTGTGGTGCGTCATTGAGTGTGATCTAGAAACTTCGTGAATGAGGAGGCCCTGGCCAATGGGGGCTGTTGCGACAAATGAAATGAATACAGTACGTCAAGCTTATGCGTGAATATTTCTGTATTTGACTTTTCAAGCACACGTGTCAGCCCAGTGACAGAAAAACAGCTGATTCAGCGCTTTATGCGTTATACCGTTTATGAGTATCATCTAGTAAGTCCCAGCAGAGGACGGTTGGACCAGACATAAAGGACATTTGAAAAGGTAAGAATCATTTTAACCTTTACTACAATCCGATCACATCGGACAAATGGTCATTCAATACATACGTATTTAGAACTTGCTTTTCAATTATATAATTTGAAGGTAAAGCAATCCCATTACAGGCCTGGACAGGCCCTGAGGGTTCCAGGAGGTTGAGGCTCCCAGTTTTCAAGACAATCAGCATATGAAGGTGGTAAGGTTGTCAACCCTACGCACCGGCCACCTTTAATCGCCAGGAAATATTCCTGGTACTCATTTTTGTTAGAGGTTCAGTCAACCCCAGGACCATAGTGCAGCCGGAATGATTATGTGAATGAAAAATTCCAATGACACCATCAGGAATCGAACCCGCGAACTTCCGACTTGTAGCGCAGTGTCTCAACTAACTCCGCCACCGCGTGCCTCGCAAAATTTGAAGATGAAGTTTTATTTTCGGAGCATAAAAGAAAATGAAATACTGGCGTTTCTAAACAACCGATGGGATTTTGGATTTAAAGCTGAATTAGTAAATAAATTCAATTAACGCATTGAAGCATGAACTTAATCTGATCATATTTAAAAATGAATTTCCTACCTGACGGTGTACACAGTCTACATCCACTCTAGAGACCGGTCGGTTAAACAAGATGGATGCATCGAATTACGTGACTTCACGTGACGTAATCCTACGTCACATGGCACGTTATATTTCTTAGCATAGCATTACCCAACATTCTTTATGTTAATCTTTACTGTAACAAATAATTTCACGTTAGTCTCGTATGTGCGGATTTTCAAAGAGTAATAGTGGTAGAGCTTTGCGGAAGTGGAGGACAAATGGCTGAATTTGCAAGGTGAGACATATGGAGTGAGATTGCCACTCCGTTGCACTTCTACTCACATGTAACAGTCAAAAAGTGTCGCGTATGTCACCCAACCACTGCGTGGCAAGCCACCACGACGCAGCAAAACACTAACATCAACTAGGTATGTTTTGTGTCGCCATTATTACACTTACATCTCGCAGATGTTTTTATAAAGGAGGCCAACAGAGACTCCTGATCCCTTGCTTTTTTTATATGAAGATGAATGTTCACAATTTAGTTGAAAGGCCTTTCCTTCGCATAAAATACAAACCAGCCGCTTTTGGGTTTCTATATAGTCCAGTAATGTAGGAGGTCGTTTGTTTTCCTCCTTTCACTTCTCAGCTCTTCAGGCTCCTCCCCCAAACTCTGACTTCGTTCTCTTTGGCGTGTATTATTCGTCACTGTCAACTACAATACACAAATAGAGACATTTAAAAGTTAACGAGATCACAAAGCTCATTTTCTTTCAATTTCTGTATATTGAAGCTGATTTACCCTTACAATCAGCAAAACATTTGAAATGCATTGTTTGTCTCAAATATCATGTTTCAATTATATCTAACTTTCATGCCTTCTTCTTCTTAGACTCTTAAAGCACACGGTAGGCCTAATTCTACTTACCGCTACTTTAATTTCGAATAAAATATTCTGGACTTTTCCCGCAGAGAAAAATTTTCGGATTTCGTTGGATTCTCGGAGAAAAGTGCAAACATGTTCAAGTGAAGAATTTACTGTTTAGTGGCTTGAAAGTGTATACAATTTTTCTTTGGGCCAGGAACTTGAATCGACATAAAACTATTATGTAAATGAAATGTGTAAATACAGCCGTACAGGTAAAGGTCACCCTAGAACAGGCCACGACAGAACAGAGTGGGAGTGGAGGTATAGATCTACTCATTCTTTAACATTGGCTGTTATGTAGTTGATGGATATTTTTGATGTGTGGTTGATTGACTTTTTTTTTCTTTTCTTCAAGATTGCTTTATGTACTGTATGTAAGTCATAGGAATATGTTATCATGCTGAGTCCTCTCCTTTCTTTAACACTATTTACGTTTTATTTCTTAGTAAGCAGAGCATGGGAGGAATATAGTTTTCTTTATTTCTTTTCGTTTATAACTGGTCGCGCTAAATATTTATCGCGCCAGCAATATGTAGCTGCCTTGTGCTCCAGTTGCGGTCCGCAGAAGTATCAGGTATCTCGAACTGTGACCAGCAGCTTTGTATGTAGCTGGACTATCAGTGTTACTATAGATGAAGGGATCCAAGATCCCTAGAGATGAACTCAATACAGTTCGTTTGTAACAGCATTATTCACTGTTTATGCACAATAAACTCCAGTACACTTGACGTGGGGATTATTGCGAGTGCGTGCGGCCTGCTGAACTCCCCTTCTTAACCTGAAGTTCGAACTCCGTCCCTCTTGGAACAACATCCACGATACGTTCCCCACCGGGACTGCGCAGGATACAACATGGCGCTAGATGGTGGTTTTGTTTAAGGGCCGATTCACACATAGCATGCCGTGTCCATGCCGCGCTCATACCGTGCCCATGCCGTTCCCCTGCCATGCCGTGCCGTTAATTCACACAAGCCATGCCGCGCCCCTGCCATGCTCCGTTCGTGCCGTGTCGTTCGTGAAAGCCCGCGTGGTAGTCGGAAATTTCCAAACTGCTAGTCCAACAGTTCAACAGATCGCTTTTTTTTTGTAGTGTGCTGCTACCACTCTTTTCCTCGCCCATGACAAATGTTGTTTGGTTTCACACTGGCCACCTGCATCTGAGATTGTTACGCTTCTGATAACAACCTTCGTGGAACTCCGAGTGAAGCCGGAAGAAGCCGAACTCGGGCAGGTAGCCCACAGGCCTTCTCTCGACGGACGTGCTGTGCCGTGGCCTTGAGAAGAACGGCATGGTTGGAGCATGGCATGGGCATGGCATGGCAAATGTGAGTCACACACGGCCGCACTGTGTTAATCAAATGGGAAAGACACATTCTAAACCCTTAGCGGCACGGCATCACAGGGGAACGGCATGGGCACAGCATGGGCACGGCATGGTATGTGTGAATCGGTCTTAACACCACTCTTGACAGCTTTACCCGCGGGAATAACCTGGTACCCACTGCATAGGAGGCTGGGTGAGCCCATGGCCGATCTGAACAGGTGAAGACAAACTTGTCCCGTCTCAATTCGATCTCTGGACCATCCAGCCCTTAGCCAGTCTGTATACCGACTGCGTTCTCCCGGCCCGCGAGCATATTAAGTGAAAATGATAATGCCTTCTCACGAACGATATATTCACTTTCTCGTCAAGGAGACTCCCCCAAGACTGTACATTCAGTGAATGTAAAGACGCACTAAAATGTGGTCGTGAGAGGAGGAGAGACTGTACGTCAAGAAAGAATGACTGGCTACTGTAAAGTGAATTGGACTTCGACTGGAGGAACAACCGTTGGTATTTAACATAACATTTAACAAAGTTCATCCATAACTACCGTGTCTACAGACAGATCTTCCAAGTCTCCATTCTTCTTCTTTATAACCTTCGAGGCAAAGTTTGGTGTCACGTTGCGGTGAATACGTATCCTATGAAACGGAACAGCTCAGAGGAACGACAATTAATGCAGCAACAATTAAACAGCAATTCAATGCTATATTTATATGCTTAATTATTTGCCAGAAGGTCATTCCCAACGGCAGCTCAAGTAAAAGAACGCTGATAAAACAGATCAAGACAACAGCAAAATCAAGACACAATGAAAATAAAAAGTAAATAACGCATTAATATTTATTTTATTACGAGTCAATATTAAATCCGTGACAGAAATGAATAAAGTAAGAAATAATGAAAAGATTTCAAATTAGAACACAATCCAACGATAAGACTACGCAGTACATAATATAGTACCGCACTAACATGAAATATGAATATCTAAACTGAATAACTAATTTTAAGTAGATGCAAAGAGAATGTAAACCAATGGGATCCCATAGGTACAGCGAACATTTGTACCTTAATTGATACTAATCTCCTGTAAGCCTGATGATGGCCAAGTAAGACCGAAACATGTAGCTTGTTTAACTAAACATTAGCCAAAAATATATTTTGGGTAAAGACGGTGGACTTAATGAAAAACTTGATATGAATATGCAACATACCACTAATAACGGTTATTTATATTATTATTATTATTATTATTATTGCTCTGATTAATTTTTATGGCTTGCTTGCATTTTTCTCCAATAAATGCGGATCAAACCTTTAAGACACCGAAATTTCCTGCGGTATATTGAGTAAAAGCCGGTCCAAGTGACCGCGCGGTCTACGGAGTAGGTCTGCGGCCGCTCGCCTCCTGAGAACGTGGGTTCGAATCCCACCGGTGGCATGGATGTTTGTCTGTTGTGAGTGTTGCGTTTTGTCAGGTAGAGGTCTCTACGCCGAGCTGATCACTCGTCCAGAAGAGTCCTACCGACTGTGGTGCGTCGTTGTGTGTGATCTAGAAACCTCATGAATGAGGAGGCCATGGCCCGCGTTGGGCCGCAGCGCCACAGGAAAGAAAATATTGAGTGAAAATAAGCCGCTTTGTATATATTTCTTGCAGGTTTCGACACTGTGATAATTGAAGCATGCGGTCAGCTGAAGGGTTCAGTGGTGCCATCTTGTAGTGTCATTGTATTTCTCTTTGAATAAAAAGATTCTAAGAAACAAAAATTACCTACTTCCACTAATTAGGCCTTTGTAGACTATAGATGTCTTGGGCCAAAGGACTCAAGTCTTAGGCCTGCTATAATCATGAGGAGTAAGTACAACTTTCTCTTAAATAAAAACATAATTCCTCTGATTTAAAGTTTAAATACTTCGCTTAAACAAATTAAAATTCGCTTACACTCCGCTTTCATTAGTTTCTACAAGTAAATGCCTACTAATGAGCTTCCCTGTGAGACATGTATACGGAAAGTATTTGACTGAAGACGTGCTACCTTGTATCTTTAGTGTTGTTGCCCTTGCTTTGGGTAAAAGAAAGTTAATAAGCTTATTACGTCACTTGATCTTCTTTCGACGGTGGGTTAGGGTTCTAGAATGGAGACTCTGCCTCTGAAGTTAGTGACTGGAAGAAACTTTCCCATGTTCACTTTGAGTTCATAGATGAAAGAAGCAATTTAAACTAATAGGTTTAATTACTTAAACGGGTGTTTGTATTTCCCATCTTGTTTTTGGTAATATTAGCACTAAAATAAAAGGTTGTTTGTAAATTAGATACAAAAACATTACTTCTTGTTTTAATTACTCTAAATTTGAAGTGAACTCATTTCGCAGGCATGTATTTTTTCTGCATTCTTAATCTGTTAAGATAGGAGATTTATCTGAATTGCCTCTGATGTTGTGATATATAAGTAAGCTTACTTACTTACTTACTCCATGGTGCAGAGTCCTTCTTGTGAAGCTAACTGGTTTGCAGCTAGTCAAGTAATTCCCCGTATTTCACGGAACCCGAAGGTTCATTACCGCACCCACAACCGTCCGCCACCTGTCTCTATGCTGGGTCAGCCCAATCCAGTCCATGTATCCACATCCCACCTCCTGGAGATCCATCCTAATATTATCCAACCATCTACGACTAGGTCTCCCCTGTGGTCTCCTTCCCTCCGGTTTCCCCACCAAGACCCTATACAACCTCATCTCCTCACCCATACGCGTCGCATGCCCAACCCATCTCATTCTTCTAGATTTTATCACCCTCACAATATTGGGCGAGGAGTAGAAATCATTTATCTCCTCGTTATGCAATCTCCTCCATTCCCCTGTTACCTCGTCCCTCCCAGGTCCAAATATTCTCCTCAACGCCATGTTCTCAAACACCCTCAGCTTCCTTTCCTCCCGCAATGTAACGACCAACTTTCACACCCATACAAAACAACAGGCAAAATTATAGTTTTATATATATATATAAGGAAGCTGTTATCTTGAAATATATTTGACCTTATCTTTTTTCCCATGCTCTATTTAATTAATTAATTACTTTATTGATCCTTTTGTATTAACATTTAAAATAAATGCGTTCTAGAGGATACCAATAAATCATCAGCGTTATTGAAGTCCATAAGTAGCTAATCGCACTCTAGTCACGTTTTCCGTCAGTATGTGAAGATCATTTATCTATCTGTCACGTCGAAAATCCAACCCAGTAACTTCGTCTACGTATAGAATTAACACTTTTTATAAACAGGTACAACGTCCTAATTGAACTAACTTATATTAATTACTGTGCAGGCGTGCCAGTATGAGTTTCATCGCCTGAAGCTTCACCGCTGTTCGGTCCATCGCAAGCCAACAGCGTATCCGTCTGAACATAACTTACCCTGACAGGATAGGTGTAAAAATTACTTTCAGTTTCAGAACAACTGACCCATTTGCACGGAGGAAAAATAAATACGGCTGAGTGTAGATTAGCTACAGGTGGTAACGTCGAATGAATAGCTGCAGATTGATGTTGTGAGAGTCAGAAAATATAAAGACGAATATATTATATCATACAACATACTGTCCAGGATAAGAAGTGTGGATAACGAAATAAACCCCTCATAAAATTGAATTTACTGTTAAAGCACCTACGAAAGTTTTATGCCGTGCCGTCTATGGCTGTTGGCTTTATCTTCCGTACACCAATACAAGCAGACCTCGCTGCACTAGAAGATTGCTAAGTACGTGTTTACTCGGTAGAATGATGGAAGTCGGGCTATAAAACAAAGAGTCACAAATCCGACATTACGCAAGGTAGGGGTGTCATCGCGTTACGTTCACATTCCTATTTTCTTCGTGCTAGTGATGTTTGTTTGTTTGAAGGTTGCAGAGTGCTACAACACATGAAACACTAAGACTACACGGTTGTTACTTTTGTGGAGGCTGTTGCCACAGACGCCTTCATATAAGGTACCCACATAGGTATTAGTGGGGTATGTGCAGATGGCTTTGTAATTAGATTTGTCTTTTTACAGTAAGTTTCAACCGACACAGCCGACTGTTAACAGATCACAAAAATGCATTACCGTGTTTATATGAGCACGCTGTTGGACTCAATTCTGGACCATATAAAACGACCTCACACTCTAACATAGAAGGTAAAGCAATCCCATTACAGGCCTGGACAGGACCGGAGAGTTCCTGGAGGTTGAGACCTCCAGATCGAAACAATCGTCACATGCAGGTGGTAAGGTCGTCAGCCCTACCCACTGGCCGTCTTTACCCCAAGGAAATATTCCTGGTACTCATTTCTGTTAGAGGCTGAGTCAAACTCAGGACTATAATGCGACTGGAAGGATTGTGTCAAAGAAAAATTCCAATGACACCATCGGTAATCGAACCCGCGATCTTCAGACTTGTAACGCAGTGCCTCAACCAACTGCGCCACCGCGTATCCCTCACACTCTAATATATTGTGCTTTCATTACCCTTCCATTTCGCCTAGATTTCTGACGTCATTTCTTACCCTTATATTATCTAATTAAAATTGTGTACACATTACTCTCTCTTCCTTCATTGGTAAATGCGCTGAATTAGGTCACTTATACATATGCATCTGGTAAGAAATAAATAGAAGAAAACAATTAATACAATTTTATCGTGCGAATATATAAAAATGTGACGTGTTTACCTCCATCAAATTTACCTGGTTCACTAATTATAATTGAAATGAAACAGCAAGGCTAAAACTAGAAAGAAAAGAGTGCTGACTTCTCGGAGCAGTGTTTCTTTACAAGCTGACAATTGCACACCTAATAATTACATTCCCTAAATTGTATGCAACCCACACGCTTGTCACTGCATTCACAACCCTTGCAACTAGTACCTGTCTTACAACAGATGAACACAGTTCAGGCCTTCCCATCGTATTCTTAAAGTTCATTTTAATGTTACCTACGAGCCATGCTAAGGCCTACATGTGATTTATTCCTTCAGGTTTTCTCGCCACACTCTGTATATATTTCTCTTCTCTCCCCTAAGCACCACGTACAGAAAACATTTTAACATCCTTGACTTGATCAACCTAATAATATTTAGCGAGGAGTAGGAAACGTGAAAACTTTCATGAAGCAATTTTTACAGTACTATTAACTTTATCACGTTTCTCAGGGTTGTGTGTTCCACAGCAGATTACAAAAGTCTTGCATTAACCTTTTGACGCCTAATGTCAACTATAGTGGTCGTACCGCACCGCTAACCTCTAAAGTTGCATTCTATATATTTATTCAACAAATATATGTACTGAATATTTTAAACATGGTGTATACTCTCCGTTTTTTTCCCTTCAAAATGCAGTTTGTTTCATAATTCTAACGTATTTTGTTCCTGTATTATTCACATTTTATATACAGGGTGTGCTAAAATTAAAAATATAAATCCGGCGCCAAAAGGTAAAATGATACAGGTTTTGCTGGAAGAAATATATAGAAGTGCATATATTTTATCCCTGAAGCCTCTGCTTCAGGGATTTATTTACGAGCTTCCAGCTCTGGTATCCGTTGTTCATGTTTATCTGAATCACACAGAAACAACAATTTTAAGTGGAGAGAGCAATAATTTACACTTCAGAAACATGTGACCTTGAAGTTGGAGTACACATTTTACTTATTCTGAAGATGGAATGGTTTTATGGCTTCTTTAGCCTTCTTCGCCATAATGTCGTCTTAACGATCGACTGTCCGTCTCTTACGCAAAAACAATTCAATACGATAGGACAGGAGACAACTCCACGACTGTCAGAATGTTTTAGTCGTAAAGTTCTTGTAGTTTCTTAAACTGATATCATTTTCACGCACGCAATTTTCCCAAGTTCGTGTAACAATTCTGCTGTAGGCTGTAAACGATTTACCATTCATTCACTTGAAGGAGTGAAAGTATGAATAGTTCTATGATGTTAGGTACTTCGGATTAACAAAATGTCCGTCTATATGACGGAAGTAATTTTACTGTAAAATTATTTGATAAATAAGCTACGGCGTATAAATTACTGCTAAAATTCATTTGGCACAAAATTTAATGAATTAAATTCTATGATCATTTATGATATAAGTCACTTGGGAATGTTGTTAAAATTTCAGATTTTAAGGCTTGTGTCCTACCGCTCAAACACTTGAATCTTATTTTCTGCTGTCTGAAATCTGAAATAGTGAAGTTGGATATGCGTGTGTATTTCATTTCTTCTGTTGCTGGTGTGAGTGAAGGTCTCGAAAATAATCCATCAAAAATGAAAGGATATCTCGAAAATGTGCCGGAACATATTCTAAGCCCAAAGAAGAGGAGGACTTGGTTCATGTTGGCCTGCATGTGCTCTACAGCAATATAAATAGACATAATATAATCTTATTGCATATCTTGTTTGCAACAGATTTATATATGGAGTCAACTCATTTTTATCTAACCCACTACTGAAATATATTGTGAAAAAATTGGCCAGGACAAAACGATCAATCATTTACGGAATAATCTGAAACTCTAAGACATTTGATTCAATGTACTTCAATGTCTTAGTATTCGGAACCTGCATCTCTCTTGTTCACCTCACAATAAAAGAGGATTACAGCAAAATAATTTTGCTGACACTATTTGTAGAAAAAATAACATAAGAATCTCTATGAATATCATCTTCTTAAGAGTGATTCTGTTTTATGAATTTAAGCCAGGCAATACGGTATCAGTTCTCTGAATTTACAGCTTTGGAAATGCTCGTTTTAGTCTATAGTAAAACTTCCCGGCTACTTGGCTAAACAACAAGCCAAGAGTCTCAGCCAATCCAAGTACCCCACAAGAAACATAATCACATAGCGAGTCATGGCTACTTGCTCTGTTTTGCCGTGACAAAGTGTCCTTCGCCTTACAAGTTCGATAATTCTGAAACAGGACAAAGCTATACCCAAATCACTCCTGTGCTCCTGTTTAGTTTGCCGACGTCCCAAGCTCATTTGTGTCCATTTCTACATAACATACATTGTTGTAATATGTGTATTGATGTGTTTACTTTTGATGCCGGACTGCTGGCTAGAAGTCAGTACTCGGAAGGTCCTGCGACCGGCCATCTCGACACAGGTTTTCTTTCTTGGTTTCCCTGTGTCTTTAAAGCAAATGCTGAGATGGTTCCCAAGTCCAAGTTGCCACTACATGCTTCTCATGTATCC